>Ga0181612_149915_pt1 | contig 20053 bp, 11 predicted proteins | sample HoacroProtozoa21_FD_119630 | JGI IMG/M metagenome (GOLD analysis project Ga0181612, IMG submission 119630) | Hoatzin crop microbial communities from Cojedes, Venezuel. Combined Assembly of Gp0051906, Gp0051904, Gp0051908 | reverse complement strand
TCCCTCTGAGGGTGACAGAGCACTGGAATAGGTTGCCCAGAGGGCCTGTGGATTCTCCTTCTCTGGAGATATTAAAAACCTTCCTGGATGGGGTCCTGTGCAGCCTGCTCTGGGTGACCCTGCTTTGGCAGGAGGGTTGGACTATATGACCCACAGAGGTCCCTTCCAACCCCTACCATTCTGTGATTCGGTGATCTCTAGCTTCAAGTCAAATATTGTTCAGTTTGTCATTGGGAAAGGCTTTTGTTTAGTGTAGTAATTAAAATTATACATACCTTTGGACAGATTTTTGTGTTGTTTTTTTTTAAGAAAAAAAGCCAAACCAAAACAAACGCACATTCTTTGAATCTGTTGCAGCATATTTTTATATTATGAGATTAGTTGTGGTGGGAATGTCTAATTCAAGAGCTTGACAAGGGAATGTCACCTAGGAAATTCCACTAGGACTTTCCAAAGTACTTTGAGATTTCACAATCTGTGGATGAAAAGCATTTATACATAATATCAAGTGTAATTTTGAAGCGACTTTTTTTTTTCTCATGCAACATTGATATAATTCACCTGATGTTCTATTTTCTACCTCTTTCATAGTAGTCCATTACATAGCTTTTGTTCTTTCACATTCCTTGGCCAGTGATACAGGTGGAGAAGATAGGAGACCTTCTAGGCTAAAGTAGCACTTGTTTGCTTACAATATGCAAATTAATTTCTTTTGGTAATTGCACCGAGTTTTCCAGTCTCCTTGTTTTCTCCATGATTTGCAAAGGTGGGATACCTGCTAATGAAGGGAGGGGTACAACCTGAAGTTCTGTTGAGACTTACAATTTCACCTTTTTCTAAACTACTAGTACTTTCTGATTAGTCTCACAGAATTGTTCTTTTGGGTTCTAAATGGTATCAGAGAATTTCCTAGGTGAATAGAGACTGCCCTGGAGATTGAACATCTTCCCTAAATAATTTATTTAAACCTCTTTTTCTACTATCTACAGAGATGGACTTGTGGAAACATAGGGTAGTAGTACTCCTGACAGACTTTCACAGTCTGCAAAAGCCTAACTATGCAAAAAGCATAACTTTTGAGCAAAATCTTTCTCTGTTATGTCTCCACCTCCTGTACTTTTTAAAATTTTCAGATCTTGCATGTGCCCTAAAAGGAAAAGCTTTACTTGGAGACCTATTCCAATCTCACATCTACCATAGTCTGCTGGCCTTTTATGACTAAGGTTGGCCCAGAAAAATAGTGAGAAAAAGAACAGTAAAGTTTGGTGCTCAGTCACAGGGTATGGTATGGAAATAGAAGGCAGGAGGCAATGGTTACAGACGTCAGTGATTTGAGAGGAAAAAAAGCAGCAAGCTGGTATCAAACTGAAAAAAAGTGTAGAGGGGGAGACAGGGATTGACCCTTCCTGCAAACATGATCTGCTATGCAGTGTTGCATCTCTGTAAAATAAACAAAGGTGTCTATATTAAAAAATCCTTTTAAAATCCTCATCCTTTTCTGTTAGCAGATTTTGACTAAAACCAGGTCCTTGAATTGTGGGGGTAAAAGGACTGTATATGTCCTCAAAGCATGCAAGATGTTCTTTCGTTTCTTGGAGGTCTGTCATTCTCTGTGAACTGAAGGGAGAAGCAGGGAGAAGACTGCGAGAGACCTCCTGCTTTTATGTTCAGTCGTCTGGCAGTCTCATGCATTTTTCCCCTGGTTGAGGTGCCAGTAAAGTTGTGGATGAACCTTATTGATACCTAAAGCTGATTTTAAGGATGTTGAGGGTAAATGTCACTGATAGAAGGGAATGAATGAATTTTCGAAGACAGTGCTTAAAAAGACCTTGAGCGGTTGCAGAGTCTACCCTTCTGTTCCAGGTCGAGGTCTGTTATGCCTGAGAAATATTTTTTTAATCATTGGTGGAAACTGGTAGATATTCCATGGCCTCTTTTTGCCAGCTGTTCTAATTGCTAGCTATTCCTAACACTCAAAAATTCTTACTGTTTTCTCATTGAAATTCCATTTCCACAGGTTAAGTGTTTCTGTTTCCACAGAAAACACGGAAAACAGTGTAGTCTCTTTCCTTTTACAGTGACTTTTGTAGATTTGAAGACTATATCACATTTCTACTCAGTCTTCTGAATTCAGACTAAATCTTCTCTTTTTTTTTTTTTAAGTTGATCATCTTTATAAGTGAACAATTTTTATTCTTTTTAAGTAGTAGACCTCAGTCCTATTTCTGTTCCTCAGGACTATTAACTCTTTGCAATTCTTCCCTTTTTGCTCCGATTTTCACATCTTTTCTTGGAAAACTTGGGTTGTTTTGCTTTTTTTTTGTGTAAAAGCTCACTGATGGCCATATCATGCAATATAGATACTTGAATTTTTTTTTAAAATCAAAACGGGCTTCATAGACAGTGGTTTATTCCTCATCATGTTTAATTTACTTATAGTAAACCTGCATATTTTTGCATGTATTGTGGAGTGCGAGACAAACACGTGCATTATACGAATTGAATAAATGTAGTATTTCTATAGGCCTAGTTTTGCCCATCAGGACACTGAGATTCTTCAGGAAATAAAAGTAACTGATGAATTATTCTACACATGACTGACTGAGTGATTGAGGGATTTGTCAAAGGGAAATAGATTCTTATGCTTTCCTGCCTATATGTGGATCTGTACAATTTTCTCAAAACAATGTTTAGTTGAACAGTACAATCAGGGAAAAAATAGTTGTGTGTATTTTTAGAAAATCTTTACATGAAAGACAATGCTGTGATGGGAAAGACAAAAAAAAAAGGGAGAACTCATTAGCTTATGTAAACTTTCTATCTTTCCTCTTTCAGAATAAATGAACGTACTTTGTATGTTTCTCAAATGTGGTTAATGAATAGAAGATGCTCTTGAAAAATGAACCTGCTTCCTTCCTCCCCCAGCAATAAAGCCACTCATGCTGAAGTCTTTTTAGCCTATTTTAAGTAAAACTTAAACAGATCTAAACATATTTTCATATAAATCAGATGATTGTTAAATCGTGGCAGTGTTTTCTTAAAGAAAAAAAATCCATACAAAAGCTGATCTTTTGTCATGTTTTTGTTCAAAGTTAAATAGTTTTTGAATAAAAATTACTTGGTGGTCTGGGAAAGCTAGAGGGCTTTATACCATTTTAATTTGGAACATTAGATTTTTTTATGTTAAAAAAAGGTAAAGCTTTTTGAAGAATGTTCTGTGTGAAGCATCATGTCAAGTTTTTAGGTAGTTCTGTTCTACCAGGCAAATCAAAATTCTTTGTACTTTAATAGAATTTCCAGAGACTGCAAGAAAAATAAAAGATGTCCCCATAGTCTCTGGGAAGTGCAGCTTTTAATGTGTTATGTCTGGGCTATTGCGGAGATGAAAGGTAGTTAATGAACAGGCCTTTTGATTTGTCTCTATCTTTGTCTCTGTAGCACAGTTGAGGAAGGATAAGGTGAGCTGTAGTATTCCATAAGAATCATGTATTGTTTAGAGGCCTAATCCTGCAAAATGCATTCTTAGGTAAATTGGCTTTTTGATGGAAATACACACCTCCTTGGATGAAATTTTGTGTTTGTGAGGCCTGCAGTTCTCTTGTGTACACATGAGGCAGTTTAAATAAGTTATTTTCATACTTCTGTAAAAGAGCATTGATTATAAGAAGGGTGTTTAAAAAAAAAAAGAATGGTAATACTGCAGTACATTCTTAAAATCCATAGGATGGATTTCACTCACCAGTGACTGATGATTCTTTTCACAGGACTCCCAGAGAGTTCGAATGTGAAACAAAGATGCCAATATTATGCCCCTCAAGGGAAGTCTAGCTGTTCTGTCTATTCAAATGAGCATTTCAAAATATTGCCTGAAGCATTGTGTTACAGGTGTATTATTAAAGCAAACTCTTGTAAGGTAGCCAATGGCTAATAAATCAGTTCCCATAGTTTACTATGAGAAATGTCATTCTTCAGAATAGCATATCTACACAGCACTTACCAGTTAGAATGTAAGCACTGAGTTTTTCTTTAGAAGTCTTGAACACCAGATTTCTAGAGAAAGAGTGTAAGAATAGTTTGGACTTTTATAACTTTCAGTATGGCCATTCTGCCTAGTGCTAACATTTTGATAGGCTGTTGTATGATTATTCTTGACTGAAAGATTGATGTCTTGTTATGTTGACTTAAATTATTCTTGCTTTTGGAATTCTTACATATTGAAAATTAATGTCTTTAGTCATGCTCCTATTGCGCATATTTTTCATATATTTCAAAATGAAGTGGATTTTACAATTAGTGTCTGTCTACGTCTGCAGAGGGATTCACTCCTTGTGTTAGCATCATATATTCATTTAAACTAGTAAAGTTGCACTTACTTGCAGTAGCTTGAGGGTTTCTTTCCTCTTGTGCCTTGACACAGTCATTTCTGTTATTTTAAAAATCAATTTATTTGAAAAGGGAAAGTCCGAAATGTCAACAAAATTACAGAGCCAAAACTAATGTATTGTAGCTACAGATACTAGAAATGTCTTGTTCAGTAGTATATTTGAGATATCATGTCATTTTTTTTGTTCTGAGAGGTAATGTTTCGCACGTGCTTAAACGTAGACTTGTGATGTACATTGAAAGAGACAGCAGAAAGACCACACCAGGAAAAGAGCAGCAAGGCGGCAGTGAATACCTGTCAAAGTGCCTGGATCTTCTCATCTGTCACGTTGTGCAGGAGCTGCCAGGAATTCTAGGTAAATTTAGTTGATTACCTGAACAAATCTTACCTTTGCTTACTCCCTTGAGAAACTAGTATCTCCTTACATATACAGGTGGAAAGTCTGTATGGTCTGATTACGTAAAGTTTGCATGATATTGGCTTCATTAATTTTTTTCCTTAGGTCTTGGTCAGAATTTTTGTGTTGGAATGCATGATTTCCTGTATTAATGTTTGGTATTTGTTGAACGGTAAGCCACATCAACTCAGTCAGGAATGAGACCCAAATGTACAAGAATAATTTATCAGTGTTCTAAAGATGTTTCAAACATAGTAAAACCTAAGAGCAAATTTGCCTCATAAAGCACAGAGCTAGGAGAGATGCATCAGGGCATATCTGTGAGTATGTGTTAATCATTTAGGCTGAAACTTAAATGTTGAGTATTTGCTTCGGGCAATTTTTCTGGAAAACTTTAGCCTGGATACTTCAGTTGTTCTAGATGTCTGAAACTGATTTGCTCATGCATAAGAAATGATGGAAAGATTTTCTCTGAGGGAACATCAGTGCTACCTCAGCCCATCCCTTATACTTAGGAATAGAAGTTTCAGCAAAGTCACTCTTGTGCCAAGGATATCCATTTAGACAGTTTTGTGAATGTCTATTCGAATTTCACTAGTATTTGAGCCTTTGGAATGATAAGAAGCTGCTTTGAACTTTGTGCTGTTCATATATGGTCAAACAGAAATTTACCTGGGTATAGCAGCTAATGTCCTGTCACCACTGAACATGCTCAAACTTTGCGTAGTGTGTTGAGGTACTGGGGAAGAGGGGACTTGTAGAAGGAACAGTGAAAGGCATACGTGCAAAAAGGACAAAAGCCTGCAAATTGCAGGGCATAATTTGGATTTATTAGAAAACTAGACCAGAAACTGGAGTAGAAAGAAATTAGTTTGAGTCTGAGGAGTTGGTCAAGAGAAGGTGATGAAACAGGATGAGAATTTTGGCCATTTGTATAAAAGTAATAGATAAAATCTTGAAAAATTAAGGAGGATCTGCTGGTGAGATTTGAGTGTAGGGTTGATATTGAATAAAAGAAATGTCAGAGAAATTACCATAGGTGAGTAAGAACAATGAGATTGTCTTTCCTGGAAAAAGCTGTGCTATATGTTACATGAGGAAAAATGAGGTTTTTATTTGAAGAAGTTAATTAGGAGGGAGTGAAGGAAGAAAGGAAAGAAGGGAAGGAAGTGAGTTATGAAGGAAAGGTAAGAAGGAAGAAGGGAAGAGCGAGGACGGGGAAGATAGGAAAGGAAGAGAGAGGGTAGGAAGAAAAGGAAAGAGAAATGGGGAGGGAGGAGAAGGGAGGAAACTGAGTGGAGCAAAGGGAGGAGTGGGAGAAGGGATGGAGAAAGAGGAGGAGGAAAGCGTGGAGGGAGAAGGGAGAAAGAAGGAGACAAGAAGGCAGGAAAGAGAAAATAGGAGATTCCTGTGGCCAGTCTGAATCATCATTATTATTTTTATTAACTTCTGTTGGGTGAGATCTCCCACAGAACAGAGTAAGAAAGCTGAATAGGATGACAAGGAAAGAAATGCTGTGAGTCATCAAGAGAAAGGGAACAAAACCAGCCCTGATTGTGTATGCTTTGTCATTAAATGATAAAACATTTATTTCATAGAATTATTTTCTGATGAGATGATATCTGATTTATTCTTCGTCATCTCTGCATTATTGCTAGAATAGTGGAAATGAAATGGCAGCACTGCAAAGGTCAGTAGACCTAAATGTCATGTTGCTATTTTAAAAGAAACTTTACTTCCTCTGACAGTGCAAATTTTTGCCTTGCTGCAAGTACCTAATCCCTTTTTTCTAACTAAATATCAGATTCGCATATTGGCTACATTTCAGGATTTGGAAGTCTCAGACTATAAATGTTTGAGGCAGAAATTCACCGCCTACTGTCTGTATGTACTATATGCAACTAATACAATGGCCTCTGATTCTTCCTCAGAACCTGAAAGTGCTACATGTCAAATGTATAGTTACTGTCATTATAATACATAATACATCAATTGCTTTAACATGTATTTTGCTGGGTTTTTTACTACTGGTGTACAATTTCAATGCATTGTTTGGACAACTGATATAACAAGCATAATTTTTACACTTTGTTTTCCTTTCCAAGCTAGGTTTGTGTTTATTAAGGTTAAGCTGTCTGTCTACATGTGTCAGAAGGCTTTTTCTTTTAGTTGCTCTGAGTATGACTAAGGAACTGCTTGAGGAGGTAAAAGCTTCTAAGAAAAATGACCAGATTTACAGAGTGGAACAGTTAAAAGCAGTTTAACTGTTGATTTAGAATTAATCCTAGCTGGCTTTTTTTAATATGCATTTATTTAAGCTCCTTACTGATCCCATCTTCTTCCACCAGATGTAGCTATAAACCAAATAGATTAACCAGCTATAGAAATTGGCCTTAAAGATACATTTAAACAAATGAAATAAATTGTTAATCTTGTGGATAGTTTCTTAAGTTTTCAGTTGTTCTAGGTAAGAAAGTAATTTTATGTCTGCATTTATAATATTTAACCTGTTTCTAGGAAGTAGATATAAATTGCTTAGATCATGGTAAAAATGAAACTAACCACATCTATCTATTTATCAACTGCAAGATTGACAAATGTGGTGACTATATAGTCCTTAAAACTTAGAAAGTACATCATTTAGTAAATGATCTGTTGTTAACCACAGAAAAGTGTTGTTGAATTACAGTACTGCAAGTAATTTAAAACAAAAAAAAGTGTTGATAAAACCCCAATATTTTGGTTTATGTATTTGGGGAGTTTTAGGCAACACTGTCTTTTTCTTGAGCAGCACGTTATAGAATGAGTCAAATCTTTAAGGCTAGATATTTTTATAATCTACTGTAGTGCCAGGCACTGTCATTTCTGCTTATGTTGAAAATTGAACTCCATGGGAGCAGAAGAAAAGCATTGGTATTATTCAACATGAATAAACTCTGTGATTCACTCTGAAAGGAAGGGCCTTTTTCTGGCATGTAAATTGTATAAAATACTGAATCTCATCCTTTATTTGTTTAATGTCTATGTGATTTCCCCTTTACAATTTTGTGCAGCACTCTAATTAGGGAAAGAAATACCGTTAGTGTTCTTTCAAGACAGGACTTGGCTTTTAATATTTTCAGGCTATAGGGACAGATTTTTCATTCTTTGCCTGTGAACTGTGACTTTTCTCCTGCTGCTTCTGTTCTTTATCCCATGCAGAAAGGTTCTTGCTTTTCTGAAACAATAGTTAATATGAACAAACAGTTAACACCGTAATTAATACAAACTGAACAAATTCTGCATAATGTTCCTTGATTTTTTTTGGAACAGGCTGCCCAGGGAAGTGGTTGAGTCACTATCCCTGGAGGGATTTGAAAGACTTGTAGACATAGTGCTTAGGGACATGGTTTAGTGGGACTTGGCAGCGTTAGGTTTACAGCTGGACTTGATCTTAAAGGTCTTTTCCAATGTAAGTGATTCTGTGATTCTATTCTATATGTCACTTCTGAAGTCTGAAGTTTTCACTATTGCAATTAGAATGTCATTCCCTCATTATTGCACCTGAGGTTTGTTATGGAGGCAACTAAGTTCTCTCATTGACCTGCTACTACCTCCTCTGTGCGAATATGAGAATTACTGTTGCTTTAGGTCACTTACGTCGTGGTTAAACTTTTGTATGAGAGTATTTGTGTGCATGACTGGTGGAGGGATTTTTTTGGAAGGTGGGGAGGATGTTTTCTTCTTTCTTCCAGTGGTACTATGGTGCTTGATCATTATGTCACCCGCTGATCATGGTGAATTTAACTCTTGGTCAGCTGGAAGTCATGAGAATTTTGCTTTTTATTTCACTGGAAGTAGAATTGCATCCACAGAATTTCAGGAGTATAATTTCATGCATATGTGGCCACCTACAGCCAGTATAAGTCCACCCTCCCAAGAGAGGTAATTTCATCTTTGCTTCTACACCTGCCTTGTATTTCTGTCCTCACTGTTTTGCCAGAGGTCACATTTGCACGCCTGTCACCATAGCGAGAGCAGGAAATTGGCCTAGATAAACATTGAGCTAGGAAAGAAAAGTGCTGGATCAGCCTGATTTATCATGCAATGTACATGAACACTACTTTCACCAGGAGGGAGAAGATGGGATTGAACAGAAGATACTGGAACAGAAATGTTTTATATGTTGTTTGCTGTTGTTTAGTAAAGCAATTATGTTAGATCAGTCTGAAATGTTGTTTTCTGTAGGTGACATTCTCACTGCCCTAACTAATGTCTCTGGACGTAAACACCCCTCAACGGTTCAGTCCAAACAGCTGAAGATGTGCCTTCCTATGATGTCTGTAGTGCTTCGTCTTGTGACATCCCAGGTAGTTTGTTGTTATGTTTTTTTTTTCCCCCCCGAAAATTGTTTAACAAAGGACAAACTCTTGCGGTTTCCCAAGATGTAATTTCTGCTGATCATGATCCGAGTGGATAAAATAGATCTTTTATTAATGTTGATGAGTGTTCCAGCTGTGTAACAGCATTAAAGATGTAAGCCTTATCTTTGCACTTTATAAGACAACTCTAATGATAGAAGTAAATACATATCTTCTTTTTTTTAACATGGCTGTGAAATGTGTTTTACTTTTTCTGATCGTAAGATATACATTTAATGTAATTTTTTTAATGTTTGCTAAATTCAAATAGGTATTTCGTGCCCAGATAGTCACAGAGGAGTTTCTTTTCAACTATGGGACCTTACTTGTGAGTATAATCGTCTAAGTCAAATCTTGTTTACAGAATATATATACACATAAAATTTTGGGAATTATTTTAGTATAATAAAACTACATTATGTTTATAAATTGGAGATATATTTTTGTTTGGAATATAAAATTTAAACTTTGTTTATATTCAAAACTGTGTATATTATCAGAAAATATTTTCTGTAGTAATGTATTGGGTCAAGGGGAAAATATGCTATTCTGTATTGAAGTAGAGAGAAACTGCACATGCCTGATTAACTGAGAATTTCCTGCATGCTTTGTTTTAGAGTAGGAAAGTTTAGCTCTAAATTACACAAAATTTTCTTTCTAGAATTTTATGCTAGTATTTTACGAGTAGAAATGAAAGAAATTATAATCCGGTCTATATTTAAGGTATTCTTTTCTTTTATCACCTTTTTCTTCTTGTCAATACTTTTACACTGTGTGTAGTTGATGAAAAGCTGAGTATTATAAGCTACAGAGCGAAGATACTTGTTTCATGTTAATACCTACAACCTATTTATGACATTAGCAATAGAAAATGAACAGTTTAACTGTGCCATAGAATAGTATAGCAAAAATGAAGTAGTATTGTTGTAATGCAGTTTCTTCATAAGAAAACAATTGTTTCTGCTAAAAGAGAAAAAAAGCATATTCTAAAGTTGTGTATCAGAGTTAAGCAAATACTTTTAAGTGCTCGGGTTCATAAATGACGCCTAGGTATTTGCTTCCACAATAGCATGAAGATACACTTCACCACAAACAGCTAGATTAAAGTTTACTCTTCAGATTCCTTTCTTTTTGCCCTTTGACTCGATTCCAAGAAAATGTGGGTTTAATTTAGCTCTACTAAAATATTTGTATGAAAACTAGCATTAGAATGAAGAAAAAAAAATTAAAACTCTAGATGTTGAATTACAAAGCCTTGTATCTCTTTGAAGCATTTGTAACTAGGCAGTAGATTTATTAATGGTTTTGGATCAACCTTCTAGAAGGTGAAATTCTTCTGTCAACAATATAGGTACAGCAGATCAGGTACAATGTAAATTCTGTTTTGATATTACTCCAGCTTGCTTGAACTACTGACTAAGGAAGTCAGACTAGTTACACTATCACAGCTTTCCTCTTAGATCAAGGAGGAGAAGATTACTCAATATTTCCTGCATCTTGTGCTTCTGTCTCCATGGAACAAGACAATTCAGGAACTTATAAAACTATTTCAATTTATGTATAAGAAAGGGGAGGGGAAGTAGTATATCTGAAAAATGAATATCAAATTTGAATCCATTTTATATAACTGTGTTATGATATGACTAATGTAATTACTTCTGGAAGAGTAACTGTCCTTTCTATCAGCAAACAGTCTACTCTGGAATTTTGTGTTTAGCAACATTCCCAATGACGTTGATAAAGGGACATTCAATCATCAGCTTGTACTTTTGAAAAAGTACTGTGCTATAATTGAGTCCTCTAAGACTTTAGCAAGTCAGTCTTTCAGGTTTTGTTTTTTTTTTCTTATGTGTGTATTTTTTAATTTTTCTTCTGATTTATTCAAAAATCTTACTCTTAACAATAAGAAATGATTAGGAGTGGAAAGATGTGTGCTTGCTATCTCGAAGGGAAAGAGTAGTTTTTTTCCTGTAACTGTTGTTCATTGACAATTTTTTTTTTTTTTTGCTGCATTGAAGTTATTTCCATCATCACTGTAATTTTCAGTACTGTTGTGCAAAGAAATTGAGAGGGAGTCAGGACAGTCCTTTCATGTTTTCAGCTGTGAATAGAAATACATGGAGGACACGCTTTCCCCCAAAGGCACAGCTAATGGTAGGTTCCTAGTGGAGTGCATAGGGCACAGACTCACCTGTAGTGAAATATGCACACCGTTCCTCTCCGTTGCTTAAAAAAACCCAGATATTTGAGTTTTTGTATAAATATATAATCTTCTTATGTTTCTAATATAAAATTAAGGAAATAAACATTAGTAGACAGAACAATTTTTGCACCAACTGTACTGATTTTTCCAAATTGGTCTTGAGACTGTGGTGAGGTGTGAAACTGTCTTAAATGAGCAAACAAAATAGTTTATTCTTCCAAGACAACTTAATTAGATAATAACTAGTAATTTTCTTTAAATGATCAGGAAGATAAAGTAACTTTTTTTATAGAAGCAGTTGGGTTTATGACTGCCTCTGACATGTGGTTAAATTGCGAAATATATAATAGTTTCTAACTGTATCTACAATTAGAGAAGAATCCTTCAGATGTTTCTTACATACTGAGAAAACGATAACCAGTACATAAAAAAGATGAGACGTAGACACTTCTGCCAATTTAATATATAACAAAGTTTTAATTGATAGTGAAATATAAAACAAGCATCGTTTTCTTAATGTTTTGCATCATATAGATATGTGTGCAAATTGAAAAGAAGGATGTTTATCCATAGTAAATTCTCTGTGGCTTAAATACTGCATTAGTAAAAAAAGGCGTGCTATAAATTCTGCTGAGAATAATTCCTTCTTTAGCAAATGTTAATAACATTTCTTCTGCATCCTGTATGGAATAAACACATAGAAGTGAAAGGAAAAGAGTGAAATCAAGATTAAAAGATGAAAGAATAGTGGGTCTAATTGTACAATATTTACTTAACCCAGACTATTAATATTTCATTGTCCCTGTTCCTCAAAATGATGACTAATTTAGGTGATTTTTAATAGAACGTTATGCATCTTTGTGTGTTCTTCTGTGTGCAAGCATAACTATAGTGTGTGTAGTATGCATGGAGATCAAATAGATGGTACAAATAACAGAAAATTGCATTTTCTGGAGGGTTTTCGGTCTTTTTAATGAGTTATTTTAACATAGCCGTGCCAACGTTGTTCAAAATCTTAGAAATTACAGTTTTCTGTTAACAATAAAGATATTTAGTTACTGTCTATTTGGCTGGAAATGTTATAATTCCTGACATTAGTCGAGCAATAGTCCTTACTGTATTTACGTGTCCAGCAGCATTACAGACTTGCAAAATTATAACAGCTAGATCATGAATGCTTTCAGTCTTTCATATATTAATTTTTATGACAGTGTTTTCTAATGTGGCTGCATTAATGTTTTGTATTTACACAGTCCCTTAAAGAATTTCATGTTGTAATTATTCAGTGATTACGCTTCTTAATTTTTATTTCTAAAGTTTTTTAACATAAATGCCTCTTATTCTGTAGAATTTTATCAGATCGATAGATTCAGGAGAAACAAACTTGGATAGAGCAATAGGTAAGGTAACCTGTGATATTGCCATACTTTTATATGCAGGCATTATAACTGTTGCATTTTATAAAGAAATACAATGATTTTTACTAATAGGGCAAGCTGCATCAGAAGAATTGATTAAGACTACTTTATCAACCTTTGAAGCAGTAACACAGCATCCTGTCTTGTTGACAATCCATCACTTGACCGTAAGTCTGACAACAAATTAAATAGTTGCAGGCTAATTGGCCTAATTCCATTGATAAATAGAATGTTTTGAAGATTTAGAAACTGTTTCCATTATGGCTTTAAATGTATTGTGGTTCTGTTTGACAGGAAAAATCCTTACTGTTTATAGAAAGATTTAATTTTCAAAGATGCAGCAAGGCATTCAGGCTCACTTTGGGAAGTTAAAGGCAGAATGAGAAAGGCTTCAAGTTTAGGAACTGCAGTTCTTAAAATGATTTTTGTGTAAATGTAACACTTGATTCTAAAAGTCTTTCTTCACCTCAAAGCAAGTATGTTGCTATGTATTAGTGAAAATTTCACCACTGCATTTGTTATTACGCTATAACATAGCTTGGAAAGACCACCTCTGAGGGTTGGAGAACCCATTCCATCAATACTCTTCCTGGTGAGATCATCATCAAGAGTGACAAACAGTTTATAGCAGTTGTGGTGGTTTTTTTTAAGTATAACAGGTTTCTTAATAAAACTTGCATTAGTTACCAAACCCACATACTGTAAGCTTGTAAGATTTGTTTTCCTTGAAGTTTTTAATTAAATTATTTACTTTGAGCTAGCTAAGATAGCTGAAGCCTAAACAGTTATGTTGTGGAATAGTTGTCAGCAGATCAGTAGGTTGAAATGCTTGAACTGGCGATTGACAAATCATTGTAACCTGTACCAGTGCGTTTTTGTGCCTGAATTCCTACCAAAAGTATAACCCGCCATACTTTACTAGGTGACCGCTTAATTCAAACTGAAAATTATGTGTTTGTATTGGAACTAGGTTAAGGGCGCACTCACTATAATATATAAATAGGTATTTAACCTTTGTAAGCATTAATGAAAATAAACATTAAAATGGTATTCAAGAAAACGGTCTTTATGCACATAATTTTAACCAGTTAATACTCAGAGAGGAAATAGTACAGAACTAAACAGTTCAATTTAATATGGCAAAGGATGTTCTGGAAAAGAAACGTAAATGTAGGTGAGGTGTGAATACCTATTGGTATCTCCTTACATGCTTGCTGACCTGTAAGTCACTGTATTGTGACTGTATGTTTCTAGTATCACCTCAATTTGTAAAAATTATCATTTTACTTCTGTGGGTTATCAATGTGTCTAATATTGACAGGAATATGTACCTTTTTTTTTTATGGGGGTCTGTCAACATTTACTGAAATTGCAATACCTTGTGTTAGCACATTAAACAAAATTCATCTAGCTGTTTAAACTTTAATGTTTTTTTCCCTGAAAAAAAAGCACCAAGGAGACAGCTCCCCTTTACAACCGTTCCTCCCCTGCTCCGATATTCAGCAGAACATTGTAGTGAAGCCAGGGAATGACTATCCCACTCTCTTTTAAGTAACCCCTGGCTACCAGTAGGTGAGCTTTATTTAAGTCTCTAAATTTCTGTGGAACAGTTTGGTTCATGACATATGTTGAATGTTGTAGGTGTTTGTTTTAAGTCTAGCTGAACACATCGGTTAATCTTCTGTAGCTAGACAAAAAACTTCCTGCCTGTCCAGAGCTTGTAAATTTATGACACATAGCACTTCTGTAGTATACTTTCCCTGATTTAGAATAGGTGTACATTGAAATTTATTATCAAAAAATAATTATATCCTTGTCAATGAACAGCTTTTTTTTTTTTTTTTTTTGAGATCATAAAATCTATTACTTCACTTTCTCATTTTCATAAGTTACACTTCTTCCTAGTTTAAAAGAGCCCTCCTGGCTCTCAGCAAATAGCCATTCAGGCAAGAAATAAAGTGGAGAAACTGCCTGGTATTTGATATGTTAAATTCAAGAAATTGTCCACTGTAATTAATAATCTCTAACCACATCTGCCATTAGTGGTGCAAACAGTAATTAGTTTAATACTATTTACGAAGTCTAGTGTGCTAATTATACTTGAATGTACAACATACATTACTTTAGCGGAAACTGGTACTTCATCTTCTATGATGCATACAGAATATTTTTAGAATTGCTGTTACTCAAGGGATATCTTCTAATTGCTGCTCACAGAGTGTGACTGGAATCTATGAATATAAATGCCAGCACCCAGTGGAACTTGGTGCTTTTTTAAAAAGTTGAAGCCAGACATGTTCAAGCTTCCAGATCAATATTTAAGTATAGCAGTGGTTAATAGGAAACTCTTTTACTGGAGAGAAATGTGTATCCTAGGCTGATCTCTGAAGCCTGGGTTGCTCATTTAGACAAAGTTGGTGACAAACAACTTTTTATGGAAGGGGAGGGGAAGGCCAAAACCTTCCTGAGAAGGTGCATTTTTTTTCACTACAACTGTGATATTGTTTTCAAGTTTCTAATCAGAAATTAAATGCATTTTTATAAAGTTTAATGAATTTTAATAAAAAGGGAGGTTGTATTAAGCAAGTAGAACCACTAAGTTTTTCAGTTCAGTTCTGGTTTTAGTTTAGCTGCAATGGAAATTGTGTAATAGGAATTTAAAAGCAACACTCCAGGTTATTTTCCAAGAATTGCTTGTTCTGAGTTCTGATTTGTCTTTGTATTGTGCCTTGAACAAAGAAAATTGAATAAATTGATTTTTTTGTGATCAAAATTCTGATTACCATCAACCTGAAGTCAGTTATTGAGGAGACTCATTTCTGTGGGGACTGACTGTATTATATATTGCTAAGTGTGATAAATTCAAGGGAAATGAATTTAAAGTATTCAAATGAAAGCCAGTAGTAAGCAGTAATTTCATTTTGCATGCAGTTGTGTGCATTTTTACAAGATAAAAACTAAAGACTATAACAGTAAGTGTGACTTGACAAAACTGTAGATTTTCAGGTACATATATTTTCAGATGATGAAGGCCATCAAGAAGAGTCTCTATGAACTGGAGTGGAATATAAAGCCTGTTTTCTTAAAGTAACAGAAGCCCAACTGCCTGTTTCTGCCACATACCTAAAATGGGAAAATATTTATTGAATTCAGATATTAAGTGTTATAACAATACTTGTTTTGAACTGGAAGAATTCAGTGCTGACTGCATCATTTGCATTTTTCTTTTCTCTATTAAGTATATTTATTTGCCTGAGAAAAGGATGTAAGCTAATTCAGAGCACTATGAGTGGTGGTGAGGTTCATGATGGCAGGCCGTTTCTGTGGGAGTCCTTTCTGTACTCTTAACTAGCTCTGGAAAATTTTCTGTGTACTGCACAGGTGATCTTTTACCAGGAACATTAAAGTTCTCTGGTGGAGGCACAAGTTGTCAGCAGTGATTCTCCTCCTCGAGGTTTTAAAAGCTATTTTTAAAAGTCAGGCTTAAATTAAAGCACCCCGAACATGATGAGTTGCTTGATTAGAAGTCAAGGGAAAAGTAGTATGACATGGAAATCTACTAGTTGAGAATAGAAGAGTTATTTTTTTCACCAGAGATGACAACTCAATGGTTAAAGACTTATGGAAGTGCTTTTTTCTGCTCATCTTAGTCTTTTCTTGGTTGAATGTCAGTGGCGTTCTTCATCCACAGGCTGTTCTGATCTAACCGCTGACATCTTAATTTTGTCAGTGTAGGGTATGACTATATGAACATATTGTACAGCATTTCTTCAATCACTTTCCCTTTTCAAGTAGATTAAAATTCTACATACCATGTCGCTTTCTGTCCATTAAGCTAATCCACATGACATGAGACTTTTTTGTGAAACCAGTTCTGTACTGACATACCGAGTCAATCAATCAGTGCTGTCTCTTCCCAGAAGTGAGAAAAAAGCCAGCTCAGTGAAGATGCTGAAGTTCTGAAGACTTAAAAAAAAAAATAAATAACAGAAATGTCATCCTTCTCCCCAATTAATTCTAACATGCATTAGACTATTTTTTCTATTAATTCTGGGAGATTACTGGCAATATTAAAACATTGAGGAGCGTGCTGGGCCTCCAGCACATGTTTAAGAAATCTAAAGGCAGCGTGATCTTAACTCCATGGTCACTTTCAGCAAAAACTTAGTATGTGAATTTTAATGAGAATGAATGTCAAGGTGATGTTGGATCTTGTGGATCTTACATGTGACTGGGAAAAAAGGGTTTGGAAGCTGATGGTCTTTGCTTTGGTACATTCTGCTTTGAATAGTGGATAAGGAGAAGATATTTGTCAGTAGTTGCAAGTTAAACATATGCACACTGAAAAGAGACAGATACCTGTAGAAAAATGTCTGGAAGTAAAGTAATGTGTTTAGTCACCTGCGAGTTTGGATACAATAGCTGCATGGAATGGATAGCGTAGTATCTTTATGGAAGTTTAATTCCTGGATCTGATTTTCACTTGAGAACAGCATGGTTCACAAATGCTACTGGGCCAGGCTTTAAGCCTGCTTACTTCTTCTGTCCACCCAGTGTAACAACAAATGTCAAGGCTTTGGCCTTAAGCACTGATTTAAAGAGCTCTGAAACTCAGTTTTAATCAAGGGAGAGATTTTTTTAGGACGGTAATGTTAACTGTATTAAGGTAAGTTCCGTGGTATTGAGAAGAGGGTTAGCTATCCATCTAAACACAGCCTAAGTTGTAGGGAGTAACAGCTAAGTTTGGTTATGTGCTAGTTCCTTAGTATATGATGGTTGTACGTCTATATTGAATAGCTGAATTCATCCTTCCTGACTAGCACAAGTGAATGAAAGTTTAGTTCTCCATCATCATTCTTAGGGCACCTCCTGCTAGATAGGGATATAGTGTATTGGATCCTTCCACTGTGAGCCCTCGCAGTGTTATAACTGCTTTTTAGTGGGTACTTGTGGAACTTGGGCTCTACTTGGTGAAATTAAGTAAAGCTGAGGCATCGTTTGTTTCTAGCAAAGCAGGCACACATTTTTAGGGTGCAGGCCTTGTGGCTGAAATCTCCTGAGCAGTGGAGACAAGCAGGGAAGGACTGAAATTACAGTTGTCTCTTCCAAGCCTCTCCCAGTAGCTGATGAATACTTAATTACTCTGAAACTGGCTTGTCTCTTTCTCTTTTGAGCTTTCAAGTAATATACAGACTTTGCAGAAGAATTTCTTTAAAAATTGTGCCCTGTTTTCTAAAGATCTGTTTTTTGTAGGTAATAAAATACTGCAGAAAAGAGAGTACACATTTTGCTGGGTGCTCATACCTCACTAGTAGAGTTTTCCTTGCAGAAATCAGTGAAAGTAATGGAGACAGGTGTTCTGGTTTTAGATAGTATACTTGGATTTCCAAAAAGTTTTTCACAAAGTCATACACCAAAGATTCTTCAAATCCATCAGTTGTCCTTCCTTCCTACCTTCTGACAGATCAACTTCTTCTAACTAGTTAAAATTTACTAAGTAGAGAGTATACATCAGTTTTAAAAAATTTAGGTATATTAAGAATGGTGTGTTACAAAGATCTGTGTTGCAACATGTGCTATTTATAACTAATCCAGAAAAGAGAATGAATAGGGAGATGACAGAACAAACTGATGACACTGAATTATTCACAGTAGTGAAAATTAAAACTGGCAGAAGAGTTGCAGAAGGTTTGAAGATATTGAATGAAAGGACAATAAAATGACATGCAATTCAATACTGATAAATGTCAAGCCATGCACATAGGGAAAATCATTCCAACTATTCATATGCAGTATCAGACTCTAAACTATTTGTAGCTGTTCTGGAGATCTTTTAGCATAGTTTTTCTATGAAAATGATAGCTTTATACTCAGCAGAAGTCAGAAAGACAACTAGATTATTAGAAATGATTGGTAAAAGATCAGACAAGAAAGCAAAAAACATCACTATGTCATGCTAAGTCCATGGTGCCCTCAAGCCTTGAATACTGAATGCAGTTCTGGTCATTCACTCTCCAACGAAATGAAGCTTAACAAGAAAAAGTACAGCTCAATGATGTGAGCAGGGACTGAGTAGATAAGAACTTCAGCTTGGAAACAGAGGAGTTGAGAGTGTAAAGTTAGGAATGGCATGGGAAAGGTGAATTGGAAATAATTATTCATAGTTTTCATAAGATAAGAATTAGTGGATGTCAAGTTAGGTGCTTTAAAATAAAACAAGGGACTGCCTTTTGATAAGGCATTATTGGAGTGTGGAGTTCAGTGCCATAGGTATTGCACATGCTAAAAGTATAAATACATTTAAGATAGGATTGGACAAATGTATGGGAGAAAAGGATAGTAAGCATTACTAAATGCAAAAATACAGATACAGCGTCAGCTTAGGAAGTTTCTTAACTGAAGAGTTACTTTACTAGAAACCAGAAGTGTGCTTTATGCTTGGTTTGTTTCTCCTACTGTTTTTCTACTTCTTTCCAATTGTCAGAAACAGGATTATCATGTTTGTTACATTTTTGTTTGGTCCTGTGCATGTGTATTATAGCTGGCCGATGTGAATGCAGTGTGTATGGAAGTTTCTAGTATTTCATTGCTATTTTGTGTACTGATAACAGCATAGTTGCGGCAGCATAGCCGTTGAATGCCATCATTACAGAATTATACAGTGGTGGCTTTCTGCAGTTAGGGATTTATCATGAACTGGATGTCAGGCTATTTAAAAGATAGTAGAAACCCAGATATAGCTAGGATCATGTTCAAACTATCCAGTCTGTTTCGGCTTAAAGAAGAGTATTTCCTTTTTTTTGTAAGCAATTGTAGTGATAAAGACTGAAACAAGAAAAGTAGCTGACTACCTTCATGCATATGTGGAGATATGATTCCACGTAGATGTCAGCAGTCACTTAAAAGAAAAGATGAGTCCTAGTTTGAGTATTCTGTTTGTTTTGATCCCTCTAGGAAATGCCAAGGTACTAATACCATGCTTTCGTATACATACTTACAGAAGTATACAACTTACAGAAACTTGTGCAATTCACTGGTGAATTTGTTGAACATATTTTATGCACTATTACACTTCTGTTTATTTCACCTCAATAATTATTTGCTTAGTTCATATCTTGTTTACAAATTTGTGTAGAGGTTAATAAAAAAATCAGTGACTCAAGTGGCAAGAAGAGAAGATGGGGGTTGCAGAGTTAGGAAGAATCTGATTTAAGGTTCATGTACAATTTAATACTTGCTTCTCCCTTCAGC
>Ga0181612_147466_pt1 | contig 20058 bp, 9 predicted proteins | sample HoacroProtozoa21_FD_119630 | JGI IMG/M metagenome (GOLD analysis project Ga0181612, IMG submission 119630) | Hoatzin crop microbial communities from Cojedes, Venezuel. Combined Assembly of Gp0051906, Gp0051904, Gp0051908 | reverse complement strand
CGGTGGTGCAGTTTTTGTTGGGAGGGGGTTTTTGGGTGGTTTGTTTTAATTTTTTTTGGGGAGGAAAAATATAAACACACCCAGAGAAATTTTTTTTTTTTTTTTTTTTTGGAGTGGTGGTAGTGGCACATCCTTTGCCGTGGAGATTAGCTGCCCGCTCTGTAAGGTAAAGGAAGACTCTGGCTTTACCATACATTTGCAGGGAGAAGGGAGGATGTGGGGCACTATAATTAGTTCTGGGATTTCAGAGCTTGGTGAAATCTTTCTTGTGTCCGAAGAAAGCAGTCTCGCCAAAGCTTTGTGGAATATAAAGTAGTCTGGATTCAGAAATAGATTTTTTTTGATGCAATTCTGATGTCTTGTGAGCAGCTTCTGCCTGTATGATGGTTTCCTTCTTGTGAAGAGAGGTGCAGAATTATTTCTGCTGATGGTCCCTCTGTTTGAGAGATGGTAGATATTGAACATCAGGTAATATTTTTTTTGTCTGTCTTGCACAATACAAAGCAGCTGTATTCTTACTCATGGTAAGAGAGTTTCAGAATGTAATGAAACTAAAGAATGTGTCATTCAGGTTTATTTAAGAATTTAATACAGGGTTCATGTGTTGCTTCCCTTTTTCTGTCTGGCTCCTCTTCTGTGTTGCAGTGGATAAATTCATTGTTGAAAGTAATTTTTAATTTAAGATCTCCAAGGAAAGATTTCTTATCATAGGTTAATTATAGATATACTTACTATAATAATTTAAATATCATGTGGTCCACACTTGTTAACAGACAGAGCACTTTGCTGAAGAAACAGACTTGCTCGGCAGGCCGTGGTTCCAGGTGTTCTAGTGCTAAACCAGCTTTTGACAGCAGTAGCCCACTCCACCAGTATCCAGGGAGGATACTTGTGTTTGAATTCAGTCAGCCAGGTCATGGTGGTTGATAAATTCTATTGCAGTTATGAAAATCTGAGTCTGAAAAAATGTCGTGTCCCATCCCCCTCCCTCACCAATGAAAACTGACTTTTGAGAGGGTGAGGTCTTTTATGATTATGATCTTTCCAATAGTTGTCCTTTTCAAGAATTGGTTCAGGTTAAACCTAGTAAAGCGTGCTTAGATCCACTTTTTCCTAGTGGATGCAACACGTTCACTTTAAAGGTGACTGAAGTTGTTTTTCCAAGTTAAAATCTTGTTTTGTAAATTTCCCTTTGTAGATATCTGCTGTAAAAACAAACTGAAACCTTTTTTTAAAAAATGTATCCCATGTAACATTCCCTTCTTCTGATCAGATTTCTAATGTTGTATTGTTCAAGATAAATGCAGAGCTGTAGAACCGGACAAAGATGTTAGTACTAAGTAAATACATTACTCATCTTTTGGTTTAGCAAAGGTACCGAAAGAGAAACCATTTTTAGTGAAAAATCACCATCGCTTAGTAGTTACTAAATCCCAGTAGACTTAAAAAAACCAGCCAACCTTCTCCTGCACCCCCTGAAATTTAAATGCAAAATGAAGTAGTTCAATTTCATTTGGTGTCAGAATATAATGTTTATGTATATAAGCGACAACTGAAACTTAGTGATTGAATTGCATTGGTTAGAGTTAGTCCACTATTCTGTTCTTTCACTTGGTTGTTCTCTCCTTGATGTATCTGTCTTTCTGGCTCAGATGTCTTCTAATTTCTTATGTCCTCTTCTTCAAGACCAGAACAAACAGTAAAATAATATCAGGGAGTTAGCAAAACTCAGCTTAAGTATGTGTTCTCCAGCTCTGTCTACAGCTAGGAGTGGGTTGTGTATATAAGGAATAGGGTAAAAATAATGATGAAGACAGAGATCTCCATCTCAGCCTTGCTCTGATTTACCTTCTGGAATGAGCATGTGCAGCTGCGAACCCCAGCAAAGGGAGGTGCCAGAAGTTGGGAGTGTCTCAAGCATCCAGGTTTGGTATTGCTGTTTGGTTTGGCTGTAAGTCCCATCTCCTGTAACTGCTTGCATCCCCTGCTTCCAACACTGTTCCCCCAAGTTTTGGCTTGGAAGGGAAGCAGAGTAGATAACCCCTGATGATGAGTTGCTCCATGAAACGTGCCATGGCTGTATTTCTCCAACCATGTTGGACCCAGTGTTTCCTCATATGTGGATTTGTTAGAAATGTGTTAGGGCAACCTTTTGCATCCCAGGCTCTCTGGAAGTACCTGCCGGAGGATGAATAATAATTCTGCTGCTTGCTCCACTGTTCCAGTCCTCTTCTGCTAAAAGTGGATGTTGTGACAATAATTGCAGTTGCCAAGCAGTAGAACTCAGTACGGCTAGGCTGATTAAATATCTAAACTACTTTGTTAACCAGAATTATAACTTTGTGCATCACACACAGTGTTTATAGGCAGGGTCTAAAAAGCGTGTATAGGGTTGGAAATCCAATGTCTTGGGCAGTATATAAATGTGAAATGGAGAGTATGGGCTGAAATGTCACCTTGAACTTAAAAGCTGAGTGTGCACAAGCGACTGGGAGTATACTACTGTTGGCACTTTTTTTAACAAGGTGTGTATGTAGTTTTCATATGTTTTATTTTCACTGTTTTACAGTGAAGGTAAATTAATTGCTGAACAGAATATCTGCATAGATGTGTTGGAAATCTATACTTAGAATTGGAAGCTTTTGTCTTTAGAGAAATGAAAACCTTGGAATTCTGGTGGTTGACTGTGCCTAAAAGGGCTGTAATTTTCCGTGCTTAACCCTGTTTATCTGGTTGCTTCTCACCCGTGTGCATTAAGGGCGCTTTGTTTGTGGCAAGACTTACCTTGACTGCTATCACACAGGTGTGTGGTTGTTTGTTTTTTTTTTTTTTCTCCTGGTTATTGTGCTGTGATGGCTCTGAGACAATGAATACCCTGTGCGATTGCTGCTGTTCTGGCTGGGCTGTGTCTGTGATACTAAAAGTGACTCAAAAGCATCCAGTGGGCCAGAAAAGTGAGTTCACATAAGGACTCCTACTGGTATAGGTACGTTTTATATTTGCCTTAAATTGTGTTCTGGTGCAACTGTTTTTGGTTGGTAAGACCTGAGCTACTAGTCACTTTGTCTCTGGTGCTAACTCACATGTTTTACCTTGTATTTGGAGAGGAAGGCTCCTTTTTCAGTCTGGTTAGCTCATGACTGGAAAGCCCCAGAGCACCTGCATATGTGTAATTTAATACCTTTAAAGCCCTTTTTGGGGATTGCAAGTTGGTCATATTTTAACTGCCTTGAGAAAGCAGGTTACAGCACGACCTATGTGATTTTAAGCTGCGTAGCATGCCATGTGAGGAGAGGGCTCCCTGTTCTGTTAAATGAAGTTTCATAGCACTGTCTTTTTCTTCTCTGCGATTAGATAATTTTTTTAAAAAATTATCTTAAATCTCTGCTCAGATGGAACTATGAGATTAATAGAAGTCTTAGTTCAGCTTGTTAAAACAGAAACATTACCATGGAAGGCCAGAGAATGTAGAATTTCTGTGTTTCATCATGTAAGAGATGATTAGCTCAGGATAGTAGGGCCATGTGTTGCATACTGTTAGGAGTAATTGCATCAGACTTATAATTTTTCTGTGGATTTTTCTGTGATTTCCCTATGACACTCTATTAAATCCTTTTGCTGAGTATTATGGATGCAGTTACATGTTATGATACTGTTTTGTCAGTTTGCTTCTAATGAAGCCTAAATGATCTGGCCTGGTTGGCCAGTCATTTTTTTAAAAATGGAAGAAAAACATCCCCAAAAAACTTTGAAGAGAGGCGGGTTTCCTAGATTACTGAAGGATGGCAACTCAGCAGGCAGCTAAAAGCCTAGTAAAGTCTTCCTAAATGTGAGTTGCTGAGCCCAGCCACATGATGAATTTTCATTCTGGAAGAATTGGCTGCTTATGCCGGCTACCTAATAAGTGTGTATCCCATAGGTTTCTGTCAGCCAGTTGCTGAGTCACTTAGATGTGTAGACAGCTATTTTAAAAATAAATAAATAAAATCTTGCACACAACTATTTTTTTTTAAAGGTGGAGAAGAACAGTCCCCAGGAGACACAATTTCTGTTAAGCTCTATTGTCGTCACAGATTGTGAAAAATAAATCCAGTGTTGTAAACAGCTTGTAATTTCAGTCTTCCTTTTTTTGCTTTAGCAGTCATGAGACTGAAGCTACTGGAGTAGGGTTTAAACACTATTATCATCACAGTTAAAAAAATGTTTTGCTCGCATAGTTATTGATCATCACATGCTACATACTCACGTTACGTATTTTGTATAGAAGGGGATGCTCTTATTTTGTGGTGCTGTCAGAAGAGTGATAATGCAGGGTTAAGAAAGAGTGCAGGGGTTTGAGGTCTGTCTTTCTTGCATTACCTGGTTGCCTCTGCAGGTTTTTTTGTCTGACTTCGACAATTTTCTCACAAGCTGGCAAACTTGACCATATTGTGACGCTGAAGTGTTGCAGTGTAGTTTGTGGAATTATTCTGGATTTGCATTCAGCCAGTGCTTCGAACGGTTTTCCCTCCCTTGTAAATACACAGAAGCGTCTCGCCAGAGGTTCAAGCATTCAGCTCCAACCGTAACGCTCAAACAATGGCTTTCAATATTTGACATATACTGGGCATTAATGGGTGAGGAATTTACTGTAGGCTTTGTTAGCTTTTTATCTTTTTTTCTTCTTTGGTTGAGTGGCAGAGAATCTTTTAGGTGTTGTTTATAACCTGGGCACTACAGGTCAGAGTTAAAAGTTTGGTGCTACTTTTACTTGATTGCATAGCCAGGGGTTCTGGGGCTCAGCCACTTGAATGTTACTAGCTCTACAATGTCTTCCTCCATTGTTATCCTGTGTACCCACAAGGACGAACAGAAATCCATGCCAACTGAGCCACTCACTCACATTACGCTATTTCGGTAGGAGGAGGTAACAGATGTGGCTTCAGAGGAACCCCTGGGGGGTGTGCTGGGTCGGTGCGGTCTTGGTGGGAGAGGATTTAATTTGGGGATGACTTTGTCATGAGGTTGCTTTCACGTGAGCTAGGCTAAATCTAGACCCACTTGCTCTGGTGAGCTGTGTGGAGAAGACATCGATCAATATTATTAAAGAGATTCAGTTCATTTTGTTGGCTCAATTTTTGCTAAGCTGCTGTTGCTGTTGACATTCAAAGTAAAATGTTGGCAGAGAGAAAGCAAGTGAGATGAGGGACAGAAATGTGATTTATTCTGAAAATTTTTTTTGTGTGAACTTAAGGGGAAGTTGGAGGAAGTTCATGGAAAGCAGCAATGCCAGAGATATCTTTAGCCAATGACAGCTGAAATTGCAAGAGCAAAAAGGCAGAGCCAGTTTGAGTTTGATGTGGGTTGTAGTCCTTCTGTGTGTTATTTCTGTGAATGTTTTGTTCTGGTCAGCTTGGTAACACAGCGGCACTTAGATTTGGAATATATAGTTAGTAGAGTGGTAGAAAAGAAAATTAAAGTAGGATGTGTGTGTTTTGCTAAGGGCTATGGGAGACAACAGGAACATGTGTGGAGAAGGGGAATCCAGTTGCATTTTGAGGTATTTGGGTCAAATTTGATGGGCCTCTTGTAACGCCACTTTTTCCCTCTAAATCTGGGAGAGAATTCTGTAAAAGGCTGTTAGGGGTGATGAGTGACATAAGGTAAACTAGTGATAACAGCCTGTATTTCTCAGAAACGACAAGCTACGTTGCAATATAATCTCCAGTCCCTTGAGTGTTTAGAAGGTCATAGGGTGGGTCTGGCTTTGTCCTCCAAAGCTTAACTTTTAATTAAATGAAGAAAAACCCCAGGCCCTCTTCCTGCGCCATACGTGTGTAAACAAGAACGTTCTCAAGACTTACATTCAAATGGAAACAGTTGGTTTTTGTTTGGATTTGAGTATTCCCTTTCATGTTTTGCAAGCCAAAGATGGCAACGTTGTGCTAGTGCTAGAAATACAGAAGTTGAAATTCAATTATAGACTTTCTTAGCAAAAGCTAAAATGGTTGACATTTTCTGAGTTGTGGGGTGCCTTTTATTTATACTCCCCCCACATCCCCTGCTTAGAGATGTAACTTCATAAAATCTTGGTAAATGTAAAGCGGTTTATGTAGCGTATTCAGTGAAAGGGAATAGTGCAGTGGTTAGGGAGATAGATTGAATCATGTGCTGTAGATTTAGTTCCCTCCTTGTTGCGGGTTCTGACATCCCAAGAGGTAGTACAGAAGCTAGCTTCCCTGGGAAGAGATCTAGTGATTGATGTGACACATGCAGGATAGGTGAGCTTAGAGAGTACAGAAATTTTGTGGGAGGTTGTGTAAGTACATTAAAGACACTAAAATATATATTTCATTCATAGTGTCACTACGACGGCAAAACCAAGAGCTCAGTGGGTGGTGGAATCCTGTGTTAATGTAAAGTGTCATAAGCAATCTCTCCAACCACTGATTTCTGTGAACTCCACATTTAATTTCTTCTTTGCATAGTATGCAATTAAAGAATCCTTAGGCTTCTGTAGTAATTTTTTTCCCCTGCGTCTGCAGATGGTACAACTATGCTGGAATTCTTCGTGGGCTCGAAGGGAAACTGTGGTTGCTAATCGGTTCCTCCTCAGTCTTTCTATCTTTGCCTTCCAAGTCTTGGAGTAAAACTACAGGAACAAAGCAGGCTTAAGCCCAGGCTGTGGACTGCAGTACCTCTCTGTTCAGCGATGACTGAATAAGAACACTTGAAGATTTCTCCTCTTCAGGGCTGTATGACAGTCCTGTTGGTTTTCTTAAAACATGCGTAATACTTAGCAGTAAGAACGAAGAGAGAGGTTAAGGTCAAGTTTTACTTTTACCTGTTTATAATCTGTGTGGGTGTAACATTTTCAGACTATTCCCTCTGTTTTCACTGATGTGTCCTCCTGCTTCTCTTCTGAGCAACTGCAGTCGTGTAGAAAAAAGGCTCCTTTTAAATCTGCTTATGGGCTTTATTGTAGGTTTAGTTCCTTGCTCCTAACCTGATTCAAACCAATTTTTCAGATACCATGGAGATCAGGATGCTGTCATTACCCAGAGTTGTTCTTTAACCTTCAAGCGTCTGCAAGGAATTTTTTTGAGCCATTGGGTTTTTTCCAATGTGCCAGGCAGCCCTCTATTGATGCAATATATAATAAATGTGTCAATATGCAGGCCATTATACATTGTGCACATCTAAATCCATCCAATGCAATAAACGTGTTCTTTGTTGTTACGAGAGAGAGAGATGGTGGCTCTGAAGATGCCTGTCTTAAAAAGTACACTGCAAGCTGTGGGTCTGGGATGAGGGCTGCTGAACCGCAGCCATGTTCAGTAGCTGATTTGGAGCCTTTTTTTTGATAAGGACCTGCCACAGATTAAAAAACACATGATGAAAAGGAAGTGACTCTGGGAATACACAACAACACTGTTCAGAAGATGTGCCGGATCTCCCGGAAAGACCCGCAGCTCTGAGCTGACATTACTGAGGCATGATGTGGCCAAGCCTCTTTCATTAGAGCAGTTTGGGACAGAGCAGTGTTGCTGTGTTCAGTAACATCAGCTCTTAGCTGACCCAGGGGTAGCAGTAGCTGTCTGGGAAGGCAGACCTCTCGTTGAAGTGGAGTGTGCTCACAAAAAGCTATTATTGGCAAAGTGAGATTTTTCTTGTGGTGGTGTAAGCATGTTACTCTGCTAAAAGCAGAACTAGCCACAATTGTTTTTTGTATTAGGCCTCGTAGTTCCTTCTTTGTGTAGGAAATCATCCAGTGCTAATGGTAACATACTGTACTTGTTACCACTGTACGAAATTTCGGGGCAGATGAGAAGTTGAGCAACCTCATGCCCTCCCTTAAGAAACCAGGTCTGTACCTTGTGGATCACAGACTTTGTCCTCAGAATGGGTGTTTCAGCCCCTGGGCAGGAGGATGATACGGAATTAGAACAACTTTTGCACCTTCAGTGCTTTGCTTCAGCAGCCAGTGTAAGGGGATACGTTGGTGGTGGGATTTTTTTTTCAGTAGAAAAGGTGGAGGTGTCCAAGCTCCACACTCAAGATAAAGCTTTGCATCTCTGCTTGGGAGTGAAGGAAACAGTTTTCACAGAAGGGAAGTCAGAAGAGGGAAAACAAAGAGAAATCATAACTTGCTTTGGGAACACGCCATGCGTGTACCGAACAGGAGAAAGGTGAAAGGGGAGTTGATTTCAAGATTGCTGCTTAGATGTTAATGGCAAGCTGTCTATCCTGATTCTCATTTCAGAAATGTAAATGACTGCACAGGCTGAACAAGTCGCTGTTGCTAGGGAAAGCCTGACCCAGCTGGAGCAGACTTAGGTTGAAAAGGCTTTAGACTTGCGAAAAGGGTTTGCTGGGAGTACCCAGAGCTGCCTTTGTGCTGCTTTGTCTTAAAACCTTTTTTTTTTAAAATTTTTTTTTTTTTTTTTTGGGTGTTGAGAGAGCCAGATAGTGATGGTTGCTCCATCTTTAACTTCTGGCTGGTTGAGAGGATAATGAGGCCATTCAGTATAATATAATCTCTTAACATTACCCAAAAAAGTAAAGGGCCAAAGGCAAGACTTAAAATGTGAAGGCATGTATTTTTTTCAAGAAAAACCTAGGCAGTTTTGTTTCTTTAGAACTGCTTAATGGAGTAACTGGGAGGAATACAAGATTTGGAACCAAGAACTACACCATGATGAAATGGTTTCTTGTGGGAAATGAATTCTTCTCTTATTAAAAACAGTGAATTTGTGAACTGTCCGTCCTGCCTTCTAACACCTGAGTATTGATAAGAAACAAACTGCTCTGAATATATGTACAGCTGTGACAGATGCTGCAGCAAGCAGAAGTTGTGTTATAGGCTGAACGTTGAACGGCAGGCTTTGTGTTGATTTGTCTTTCGTAGCATGCCATTTTGCAAAAAGAATGGTTCCTTCGAAACACCGAAGGGCAATAGGCAAGTCCTTTTAGGAGTAGCTAGTGACCTGGAGTAACTAGTGGGTATATAGAAAGAATAAAGATGTGCTGCACAGAGTAAATGGTTATTTGATGATAGATGATGATTAAATAGCAGATGTTGCTCAAGGTGGTAAGATTCTTCTCTTCTCTGTGTCAAAATGTTTTTGTGATCAAAATGAGCATTAGGAAATCGTAGTTAAGGTCAAGAAGAAGCTACTGAATCGCTGTACTCTGAGCTCTTTGTGTCACATGCAGTTTTACTTTAGTCTGCCCAGTCTGTGTGTACTCAGGAGCATCAGCTCACTACCCGTGTGCTGCGCAGCGTGCCTGTTCGTTCACAGCCTCTGCTCTGCTCCTTGGTGCCCCAGCCTGGAGCAGCATTTCAGAAAGGAGACTTGCCAGGAGATTCTGCCTCTGCCAGATTAAGGAATAGGCTGCAGTCGCATTAATTCATCTCATCGTATGAACCTGTTACGTGCGATCGTATTTCCCGGTAGTTCATTGACCCCATCTCAGTTACATGATCGGGCTTGGATCTGTCCTCTGACTAGGAATGGGCTGCAGGTCCTCAGAGAGGCTGTAGTGTGGAGTGGGTTTTTCTGTTGCCTTCGGAAGTTTACGTGCCCTGCAGCTTGCCCCTGGGATGCTCCCCAAAAAAAGAGCACAAGTCGGCTTCTTGTTGGATAGTAGATGAAGCTCAGTACTGTTGGACTAAAGCGCTACTCCCAGGGAGGCACTTGTGTTCGTCTAATCAATGCATTGCTTCTCTGTGGTATTTTACTGTATTGGTGAGTTATCTTTTAAACAGATAAATATGTATTTCTTTAAAGAACCATTTCCTCGCTTAGAATTAGGTGCTTAGTTTAGAATAAGTCTGAGAAATGATCGGCAGTTTAAGGAAAGGCTTGGAAATCTGTAAGCAGCTGAATGAAAACAGCGTGAATCTGACTATAGGTAATTATCCTGGGTGTTTATAAACTGTCCAAAACTATTGGGGCATGATAATAAACAGATGTTGCATTTTCGTTTTCTGTTAGCGAGCAAAATAAATACATAATAGTTAATTTCCAATTCTGAATTGAACATAAAACAAAGGTAAGCAATACTAGTCATATTGAAAAAGCTCTACAAGCTGGAGTACCAGAAACTGTTAAATGGAGTATAAATACTCTAAAGAGCATTTTATGTGCGCTTCATTCTGTCTGACAGACCAGTTTATGTTGTAAGTCCGTATACACTTTCTCTAAAATGGAATCCAAAGAAAACACAGTACAGCCAAATAGAAGTTGTAGTTAACTTTGAGCTCTGATTAATTTGTTTTTCATATAATCCTTTTCAGGGCAGTGAGAAAAACGTGAGAAAAAGATGATACATTGTGGTATAATTAACTTCCGTGAACAATGTGAACTTTAAAAGAAATAAAAAAAAAGAAATTCCATCTGCTTTAATTGGAAATGTTTTTTCCAAATGCCAGTATGGATCAAGATGCTGGTCCTGTTCCATGTTTGGATCTCTGCAGTTCCCATTATATGCATGAAGTTCTACAAAACCTAACTCACTCAATAAACTAACAAGTTCTTAAAAACGTCAACAGCATGCTCATCTGTAATTAATTAATTTCTAACATTAGAGCCCACTGGACTTTATCCTTTTCTGTTTTAAGGGGATGATGTTTCGTAATTGAGGCAACTGAGTGCATACTTTTGCCATAAAGTTCTAGAAACCTCATTGATTTATAAAAGCATTAAATATCTAAGATTAAGTAACTTTCAAGCTGAAACAAACATGAAGCTAAAAGCAATATGACTTTTAAAGCCCAGCCTTAGAATAGACGCATGAACAGATATATAATGCTTTAGTTAACAGTTGCTGCCATTTCTTTTACAAATTGTTCTTTAGGGTATTGTAACTCAGCTGTTCTTAAACCCATCACTCTGGAACCTTGCCTACAAAATGTCAGCGCAAGTGCAAATTTTATTTCTTTAACAAAATAAAGGGCTTGGAGCTGTTAGGCTTTCTGAAGTTTTATGACAGTAAAATAAATTTTGCTACTTTTGCTTTGCCATGACAGGAACCATACTGTCCACCTTGTCCTGCCAGCAGGTAGAGACAGAAAACAGCTTGTTTGGAAAAAACATGGTGTGTTCCAACTTGCCTTTTTTAAAAAAGAGAAACCCAAAGTTGAAGTGTAAATGTATTTATAATAAAAAATACTGTTGTGCTGTACTTTGGGCAGAGGGCACTTGAGGGTGGGTACTTTAGAAGAAAATTTCACAAGTTGAAAGCGAGACTTGGGTGCCATCTTATGAAAGGAATTTATTCTGGGTTGAGGTGGTCTTTCCTACAGATTCAGGAGAGAAGCCGACATTTCTGCTGCATGTGACCAGTACGTTTCTTATCAAATCTACTATTTTGGAGTTTTTTACGTTCTTCCTCTCCCGTCTGGCTTCTAAAGCTGGGTAATGCCAATCCCTTTGCCTTCTTTAATGTTTTCCTGAAGTTAAAGCCTTGACACATATTCTAGGCAGTAGTATGCAATTGTTCTGTAGTCAGTATATACTAAAATGGGGATTTGCTGTCTCGATGGTTGTGATGGAGAAGTGTTACTGTTGGTACATTGGTTTTGGTGGTTTTTGTTTATTTGTTTTAAAGATTAAGGGACTGAAGTTTCTTGCACATAGCTGCTTCTAGTGCAGCAAGTTACATTTTAATAGCCCCTACTTTTAGCTTGGATCTTTACAGAAGGAAGATTAGGTAATAGTTTGTGCAGAAAACATCTGTTTCTTAACAGAGATCTCGCCCTGTTGTTTTTTTTTTTAAACATTGTCCCTCTAACAAGGAAGTCCTTTAGTCTTTTAAAGACTTGAAATTTCATCTTCTAAGTCCTTGTCGGGTATTACAGTCACTGTGGTTTTAGCATGCTCGTGTTCTGGATCCTTTGTTAGCTTAAGTTATTAGCCTTAGATAAGTGTTGTGGGATGGAAGGACTGCTTTCTATTGTCAGTGCAATTTCTGAATCTCTGGACAATTTGTCTGGGTTAGAATTTAAGTTTTTTTGGCTCCAGTGTTTGTTTAGACCTTTCCCTTGTCTGAGGAAAAGATGTTGTTAAAGTAATTAAACCTAGTATTGCATAAAAAGAGAACCTTTCCACAAAATTGAATTGCTTGGGGTTTATTTAAGTTTTGTGTTGCTTAAATAAATTCGGCATTTTACTTTGTTTGTTACAAGAAACTTACTATCTATTCTCTGGAATCTTTTTTCCATGTTTTCCACAGAAGACCAACTCTGAGGGTTTCCAAGAACAACAGCTCTCTGTGCTCTCTAGTTCTTTGTTTCACATGAAAGTGCATTTTATGTGTCTCATTATTACATTATTAGAACACTTTTCCAGCTCCTTTACAATTTTTATTGTGCTATGTGTGTAATATGGAAAGACCTAATACATAGATTTATTGGGGAATGATCCTTTTGGTCATTGTTTTCTTGAGAGTGCATGGAGTTCAGCCTGCTGTTTTCAGGGGAAATTACTCGCTGTGGTGCTGTGTGTTCTTCTAAATAATTTTAATCCTGTGTTTCTTAGAACTCAAGAAACTTTTTTGTATCTTGGTGCCCAAATCAGTGAAACTTGCAACAGGAATTCAGTGCATCAGCTACACATGTCCAAGCACTTTCTTCTCTTCCCAGTCACAGTGCAGGAAGTGCTGAGCACCTTTCTGTGGATTTTGTGGTGTTGCTGATCTATCGCAAGACTAGCGTTTGAGAATTAAGGCTAGTTTGGCTTGTGACCCTGGGAAGAAAGAGTGATTTGAGATGGAAGTTGTCATTGTTGGGAAAGTGTTCCCCTTTATGTGCATGTGTCTTAAGGCGGGGTGGAGGGTAAATTAGTAATGTGGTGACCAGTGGATCGCGCTCTATATTACCTAACTTGTTTGGAGTCAAGTTGCTGAACCCCTGCTCTGGTCACACATGTCATGATGTAATTTGAAGCAGGGTGTGCAGATGCATTCGATTTATCATTATGTTCCTCGACCTAATGCAGCTCTTTTCAATGACAATAATAAACAACATATCCCTGTTTGCTGAAGAATATAGGTAGCTTGCATATCTGTGCTGGTCCTAGTAGTGTTTGTAGTGATAGGTTGAATGAGGTGAATGTTCAATGTAGGTGTAAATCGAAGTACTCATTTCCTATTTTAGCATTGCAATCTAATTAAGAAGGTAAAAATGTTATGGCTATCAGAATATCCTACATACGTTCCAACTTCAAAAGGCTTAAAAATGCCTCGCTTACTAACTTCCCTTTCTACTTTTACATTTTCAGTTTGCGGGCCAAATGTTGACATTCGCAATGATATCCATGAGCTGAAACGCCTGGAGAACTGTACGGTAATTGAGGGTTTCCTTCAAATTCTGCTCATCTCTAAAGCAGAGGATTACCGCAACTTCCGCTTCCCAAAGCTCACTGTCATAACTGACTATTTGCTGCTGTTCCGTGTGGCAGGCTTGGAAAGCCTCAGCGATCTCTTTCCCAACCTCACAGTCATTCGTGGGAGGAACCTCTTTTACAACTATGCCTTGGTTATCTTTGAAATGACAAATCTTAAAGAGATCGGGCTTCACAACTTGAGGAACATAACCCGCGGGGCCATACGAATTGAGAAGAACTCTGACCTTTGTTACCTCTCCACGGTGGACTGGTCTCTGATCCTAGATGCAGTGTCCAATAACTACATCGTTGGGAATAAACCTCCAAAGGAATGTGGGGACTTGTGTCCAGGAACAATGGAAGAGAAGCCATTGTGCGAGAAGACATCTATTAACAATGAGTACAACTACCGCTGCTGGACCACCAACCACTGCCAGAAAAGTAAGATTTGGGTAGATTTTGAGTTTTTGTTACTTCTTTCAGCAGTAAGGGTTTAATTTTATAATTTTATTTTAAGCTCTTTATCAACTTGAACTTTTATTCTGCTCATGTGTCTAGTAGGCATAACGAGTTACCCAGTTACCACACAAATTGATTTGTTCCCAACCAGTAAAGGATCATCTCACTTGATTTAAAAAAAAAAAAGAAAAAACAAAAACAAAACCAAAAAAAAACGGGGGAAAACCCCCACAAAACCCCACCACAAAAAAAAAAACCACAAAACAACCCCACACCCCAACAAAAAACAAACAAACCCCACAAACTTTCTGGGTTACTTCCCCATAGAAAAGATGCAAAGTAAGTGTAGAACTTCAGTCATTGTAGCAAAGCTGGAACTAGTTTTACTTCCCTTGAGGACTTTGGCAGGAGGTGGCTGTGAAATGCCATCTCCTCCTCCTTGCTGAAGTGATGTTACATGTGTGCCAGAGTCATTGCCGTACGCAAGCTGTTAACTGCACTTACTTTGACTTAGTTCTTTGCCTCCCTTGGCATGTACCTTCAGAAATTCCTGTAGTGGTAAGATTCTGTACTTAAGATCTTCTACTGAAACCAGTTTTTGCGGTACAGTCCGTAGTGTCAAAGTGTCAGTGGATATCTTGACCCTTAGTGAGATGATCCTTGCCCATTTTGTTCTTGTCTGGCATGACGGGGTTTATGTCTTTCTGATAGCAAGTTTTAGCAAAAACAGAACCTGATCTCTTCTTACTTTTTAAAAATAGAGGAAACATACATAGTTTACTCAAATAGCATGATTATATGGCAGGCTTTTTGAGTTCATCCTGTAACTTTATGAAAGCTGAGCCCTGCAGTATCAGTAGGGCTTAATTACAAGCAGTCGTCACTGGGAGGAACAGTTCCTAAATTCCACTTGTAGTCTTGACCAAAGCTGCTATGACAGGAAACACCACGGTGTGAGAGGAAACAGGAACAGGGCTGCATTCAGGTTATCTTCGTTTGGGGACGCTGTTTTTCCTAAAGTGGCTCATCAGTTGCTTGTGAAGCCCTCGTGTTCAGTTAGAACTGAAATTAAAGTACCTTCTAGGGCAGTTCCAGTCAATGCATGCCAAAAATATACCTGAAAAAAGGCGTTGGAGGGGCTATGCTTTTATCAATACTTCTTACAGGAAATAAACTTTGTTTTTAAATAAAGAAAAGAAAACCCCTTAGCCTGTTACTGGGAGACTCTGTCAAAGGTGAGGGCATGAACTGCATTGCTTTCTTACCATGTGTTGCTATGAGCTGCTAGGCTTCTGCAGGCCAGATCTGTGTCTTTGTTAAAAGGATGTAACTGTTGTCTGCAGAGGGTGACCTCGGTGATGCCTGTGCAACCTCATTGCCTTTAGTGGTTTGAATGGAAGTAACTAGAGTGTATTTGATGACACATAACGACTTACTTGCTTTCTGTTGTGTGCTCTGGCTTATTTGGAGTAGACTAAAGTAATGTGCAAGAAAAGAGTGTTGACTTCTAGGGGAATGATAAAATAATTTGGATCCCAAATGCACGTGAGAAGAGATCTGTTTAAGTAAGAGGAGGTCATAGTTATAGTGTGATGGCAGCACTTTTAAGGCAAGGGTGTAGGTAATGTTTACCATTTCCTATATGTTTTCATCTTCCTTGCATGGGAGAGTGTGAAGAAGAAAGCAAGTCTTGGAAAAGAGCCTTGAAAGGCTTGTTAGAAGCTTGTGGAAAAGCAATGTAGTTTAGAGTATCTTAGGATGAAGAGCGTATAAAGAAATGATCATGTTCTAACCAATAAAAGGAGTGAGATAATTGGACCTGTTTAATCTTGCTTGCTGTAATAAGCCACTGACTTCAAGAAAGGAGACTTTAAATTTACTAGCCATTCATCAAAAAAAAAAAAAAACCCCACACCCAAAAAACCAAAACACCCAAAAAAACCAAACAAAAAAAAACCAAACCCGCCAGAACCCAAAAGTACAGCCATTCTGAAGAAAAACAAGGGAGGTATAAATGTGCGGTTGTTCAAAAGCAAGCTTTTTGTCTGTCCTGGTAGATTGCTTGGATGCTTTGGCAGTGAACTCCTGATCTGGAGAGGACTCTTGCAGTACAAAGTTACACAAGACATGAAAAAGAATAGCAGCAAGGACTTTTAAGTTACTGAGTGTTTAAATCTGCATTTTCCTACCAGTAGAGATAAGAGACCTGTGTTATTTTCCAGGGAATGTTTTCCTAGTGTAGTATCTAATTTAACCCTGACATTCTCCTTGTGCGTCACAGTAACGTTAAACTGAAAATGCTGTCTATCACTCAGGGTTCCTTTATGCCTTTTTATTTTTCTTCGCTGTGGATCTGTGGAGGAGTGTATATTAAATCCCTTTTGTCCTTGTTTAGGCTTTACGCTAAAATATCTCCAGTTGGTGGGTAAATGTTGTGTGGGAACACTTAGTACTTTAAGTAGCCTGGCTTCTGTTTAGTTTTGCCATTCAGTGGAAGTTGTTTTTTTTCCTTCTTTTTCTTGTTCACAAACAAAGGAATAACCCCGTGCTTCCTTCAATATAACTTGTGCAGCAACAATGTTGGGGGTGGAGGGAGGAGAGAGGGAAGGATATGCTGTGTTTGACTTAGAATAATCCATTGACATTTCTATGGTAGAACAAGCTACAAAGAAGCTGTAACTTCAAAAATTTTTTAAAAAAGGTTTTAAGGTTCAGCATAAAGTGTGAGTGGCTTCTCTGCCAGTTTTGTTGCCCTGGTTTCTGTGTAGCATACATTCCTTTACCTTCGAGTGCCCCAAGGCAGCAGCCTTGCTAGTTTGCTCGCTTTGGAGCTGTGGCGTGCTGTGTTGGGTTTGGCAAGCTATCACCTCTCTGACTTGCACCTACTTTTCTTTTGGCCTGTCAAATGCCAACTGTACTTCACTTGGGTTGGAGGTACGTGTAGAAGACTCCCTCAAGATAAAAAGAGAGTCCTGAAGTTGTTTGCATCAGTGGTGGTGCTTTGGGGCACAGGTAGAGATGGAAAAGATAAAAGTTGAGCATCCAGACGTACAAATAAGATTATGGGCTCCCCCCCGGAGGTTGTGACTGCTGGATATGTTTATGGACACTGCCTGTGTTTTACTCAGTGACTGATGTGAGAACCAGAAAAACTGTTCTGCTGTACCCCTTGAAAGAGTAGTCTCTGGTGACATGATTGCTTTGCCTGTCCGTTGGTCTACTGTGAAGAAACCTTTTGTTGTTTTCTATATTCCTTCTACTGATGACTAAGTTTTGAGGTCTGCTGCCTTGGTCACTAGGTGTTTGATAGCCTGCAGCAACCAAATCTAAATTACAACCATGAAAGCCTGTCTGGAAGTTCAGGATCCCTTGTCTACCATAACTTTTGTGGTATTTTTCAAAAAAGTCCACCTAATGCTTCCCAAGACAAGTCTGCGTTTGCTGGGACCGGAAGAAATAAACTAGGCAAACTGTTTATATAGGAAAGTAATAGAAAAATTAGCCATGATCTATAATATGAGATCTGTCGTGTGTGGGTGTATTTTCATTCTTAACTTCACCTTAAATATTTGTCTGCTCTCTTACCCACCCCACAGTTAAGTTGGAGATGCTCGTTTTCAAGTATTAGTGGAAACCCTTCCTTTCCTACTCTGATAAAAGAAAGGCTGCGGGGAGGGCAGGCTATTAACACCCGCTATGAAGGGGTAATGGCTTCAACTGCAGCTTCTGTGTGAGAGGACAAGAGCACAGCCTGGAAGTCTGGGTCCTCCCTTTGGGAGAGAGCAAATTATAGTGCTGCATGAAGGGATGAAGTAGCCACGCTTCCCATAAAAACAACGAAGGCGAGTATCTGAAGTGTGCGAGGGATCTTTAAGATTAGATTTGCCACTGGCCTGAAAAAATGTAGGTCTAAATTGTCATTGTAGAGAGAACATGGATTAGTGGTGTAAGCATTAAGCAGTTGTTTCAAAAGAGGCGAATTTGACATGAAAAACAATAGCTCACGTAGATCGCGCTTCACAATACAGATCGCGCTTCACAATACAACAGAAGAAAACTCTCAGCTTCCGAATGTGTGAAACTGAAGACCGTGGAAAAGGCATGTGAGGATTTGGAGACTGATAAGGAAGCAGATGGCAGCTAAGCACGAAATGTTTTTAATGAAAATGTATCCTTATTCCTTTTTGAATTGGTTTGACAGTGGCCTGAAAAGATATGGTGTATGTGGGGAATGAGGAACAGGAGGGAGAGAATGACAGTGAGTGGGAAGAGTGGTCCATATGTACCTTCTACTAAAATGTTTAAACATATGGAGACAGTAACATGATGTATTCTCACAAATATTCGGAATCTGCTCCTGTTTGTTTACATGGAGCTCAAAAGATAATGCAGTTGAGTGGTATTGTTTGACATAGCTTCATTGACTTGTGCAGTACTTAACCAGTGTACGCCATCTGGGAGTCTGCTCCCTGTTGATTCAGCAGAGTAGTGGTGAAAACCATGTGCTGGGTGGGTTTTTTTTTTTTCCCCTTCTCTGCTTGTTTTCCCCTCTCTGAGGAGTATTCAATGTATTCCACTGCCCTTTAGAAATAGTGAACATGCGTGAACTATGTAGATGTGAAGAGAGAGAGGAAGAAGTTGGGAGCTAGAGGTGCCAAATTAGGTTGCATTTATTTTGCTTGAAATTGCATCTGTATTCTTTATTTGCTGCTTCATTTAAGTTTTTTTTGGTGTGTTTTTCTTAAACCCCGAAATACAGTAGGAATAGCATGTATAGGTAGAGGACAACATGCTTTAAAAGTTTTATTCTTTTAGCAAGGAAATTTGATGTGGTATAGTGTGAAGTGAAGCTAGTCTGTGTAATGTCAGTCCTACCCTAACCTTTGTTGGGTTAAAAAAAACCCCAAAACTGCAAACCTGAACACACTTTGCAATGGACAGGTTGGTTGTCCATTTGGTTGGTACGCATACTCTCCAGCAAATAAACATCTGCTGAAAGGAATAAACAGAAGAGTAGACAACAACAACAAAAATACTGTAAAAGGTGCAGTTGGTGTCACTGAGTTAGAAAAATCTGGAGCACGTTAAAAAAATGTTGTTAGTGTTTTCATTGTGAATGAAGTTTTTTCCTGACTGTTGCTCCCCTCCTGAGAAGCCTGCTCTTCAGCCAAAGGTTTCCCAGAATTTTTGTTATGGCTGTGAGAGCATATTTAATTAGTAAGTTGGAATGGCTGCAGAGCAGTTTAGGCCAGTCTGCAGTTAATTACTGTAGCAGAGGTTTATATTCTGAGAAAAGGGCTAAAATTAAACAAACATATACTTGCCATTTTTCTTTGTTGTGTTGCAAAATGCCGTAACCTGGGAAGAATATCGTGAATCTTGCAGTCAGCGCTAGTCACCAAACACTAAGTGCTAATGTTGAATACTCATATTGGCTTCCTAGTTTCTTTTGGCACAAAGATGTGTAGTGTTTTTGAGTGGACTTGAAATTTTGAAGTTTTGTTTTCCACTATTAAAAGACTGGATGCAATTAACTAGGGGAAGTCCTTGCGTTGCAGAATGATGCAGTAAATGTTGCCGTTGTTTCCGTGGCAGTACAGTATCATGTAAGTGGGTGTCAGGGTGGTTAAATGTATATGCCCATTTATTCTGAGTAATATGAACTCTATTTTGCATAGAGACCATTCTGATTTAAGAAAAATGAGGATTAGCAGTTCTAAAGTTAACCCCACGATAAACTTGCGCAAGCTGGGAAGTGGAGGCAGAGTTTTTTGTGCTTCATATAGGTACAACTTACTTGCAATTAAAGAAGAGTGTGTTGTGATTGAAACCTGGCTGGGCAGAAAGCCGATCCTGATCCTGGTTTTAAATTTTTGCCTTGTGAAACTTTGAAATCCTGAGTAATCTTTATTGCTACTACAATATGGACTTACTTGAGTTGTCTCAGGCCAAGCAAGTGCTTCACTATCAGAATAACAACTGTAAAAATATAGTTGGAGATCACTTATAGGAAATAATCGTTCCCTGGTTTTATGGGTCGCATGTATGTTAGTTCTCAGTTCAGTTTCTCTGAAGCTCTGTGGTAAAGGGTGGGGAAAAAAAACAATGCCAGTCCTTCTTACGAGAAGATAGAAACGCATCACTAGATTGTCACGCATACAGTGTGCAGTCTTTAATGTGTAGTGCTCGAAAAGCTGTCCTGGTCTAACCTCTCATTATATGGAGGCTCATG
>Ga0181612_102407_pt1 | contig 20058 bp, 11 predicted proteins | sample HoacroProtozoa21_FD_119630 | JGI IMG/M metagenome (GOLD analysis project Ga0181612, IMG submission 119630) | Hoatzin crop microbial communities from Cojedes, Venezuel. Combined Assembly of Gp0051906, Gp0051904, Gp0051908 | reverse complement strand
GGCCCCGGGAGCAGGCCGCGGCGCAGCAGAGCCCCCGGGAGCCCGAGCGAGGGGGGGAGCTGCCGCCGCAGCCGTAACGACCGCCCCGGAGCGGGAAAGTGAGCAAAACCCTGCCGGCGCGTCACTTCTGAATCGTCATTTACGCGCGTGTGGCAGGGGAGGAGGAGGCGATCGGCAGGCGAAAGGTGTCACGCTGCCCGAATGCTTCGTTCGCTCCCCCTCCCGCCTTGGCCCCGTCACCCCTCAGATGTTCATCATGTAGATGGATTGCTTAAACAGAGCGTAAGAGCCGGGGTCTTCGTCCTGTTTGTTCCACCTGACCTGCGCCAGCGATCCTGTCAGTGCCTCCCACGGAAGAGAAGCGCATCCTCTGATCGGGGGTGGGGGGCACAGCATCATCTAGGACACCGGCATTCACGCAACGGCAGCGAACGTCGGGAGGTGCAAGTCACGTTCACTGTGCTTGTTTTTCTGATTAAAAATCCTGCCAGGTTAAAGCGGGAATCAGGGCTCGGCAGCACATGTGTAGTTACGGATGTAATGAGAACACGTACAATGAAAACAATTCCCCAGATGAAGACAGTAACTGCATATCTGGAGATATGATTTCGATCTTGTTGCTTAATCCAGGCCATGTTCATGGCATGGTTTGTGCAAATCATCATTCATTTCCTTTCCTCACAAAATACAGTCAAGAGACACGTGCACGAACAAAAGATAAAATGAAAAAAACCTCATAGTTACTGTAAATTTGTTAACACACCACATCTAAAAGCACTGGTCATAGCAGATCAGCGTTCTAAGGATTTGTTTCTTGTTCTACGCGTGTGAAGTGTATTGATCTATCGTTATCTGATGCCTTCAATGTGATTTAGAATATACTTCATGCTTACCTATAAAAATGATCAAAAGGGTTTATATGCATGGATACACACCTGTGAGTCTGTGTGCTCTGCCCAATATGGGCTGTTCTGAAACGATCCTTACTGAAGTGGAGGCTTCTCCCTGCATGTTTGAGAACGCGGTGGTTGCCTTAGACTGCCTCCCAGGTGATACAGGTCTTGGGACATATCTTGGAAACTGTAGAATAGGTAAGCAGAGGACATTGCTGCTGAAAGAGATTTCAGCAGCACCAAGATGAGAACATAGCACAACTGAAACAGGCTAGCACAGAGATTAACAGGATGAGCGTGCCTCTGGTACATAATTTGTAGACAAAGTCATTCCATCTCATTGATTCGGTTAGGGATGATTGAATTCAAAATGTAGGCAGGGCAGAAGAAAATGATCTTTTACTGATAACTGAGTATAATTTGCACTGTGTATTCTGATAAACAGCGTGTATACCTTGATATTGACAGTGTAGACATGGCATATGAAAATCATCTTTTGCTGAGAGTTGGGAATAATTCGATCTCCATGACTTCAACTGATGAAAACTTCTGTGATGTTTTCAGTTGGGCTCTGCAGGTAAAAAGCACCCTAAAAGTCTAATGAACCATTTAAAAGAATTCCATTTGTCTGGATTAATAATGATGGTTATTGGTCGTGTGTCTGGGCTATTTTTATGCTCACGTAGAGGCAGAGAAGATGAGGCAATTCAACTTTGCCTAAATCTTAAAGTTTACCAGATATTTTTATAGCATTCCAGAATATGTTGTGTTTGGCACTGGATTTAAAGAATTACAGAATAGTTTAACCCCATTTTGGATGTTAAATTGTTCAAAAGAATGGGTTTTAACTTACTCCATTTCTATATCACCACCTTTTCAGTGGAGGTACAGGCTCATGGCTGTACTGGTGTTTGTATTTACTTTTCTTAGTTACCCCTCACATTCTCCTTATTCCTCACATACCACAGTGGTTCACAGGTCACCAGCTGAAAAGCGTTGCTTTGGAGAAATGGATGCTGACTCCTCGCAGATGGTTTCAGTTGAACTGGTTGCACTCCAACCGCTTCCACACAGTCTGCTCGGAAACACATGGCTCAGGTCTTTAGTGCAGAAGAAGGCCCGAGCCTTGGTCACAGCAGCTGAGGCTGAAGGGGCTGAGCCAGGCGAGTGCTGAAGAGCCCAGCCAGTCCCAACCTTGCTCCAAGCACTTGTCCCTAGGCTGCCCACCTCCTCAGCTGAAAGCTGCCAGTTTCTGAAGCATGCTACCCACCACTCCTGGTGTAACCATGTCAAAATGATCCAGCTTAACTTAAAAATTATGTCGACTTGTTTGCTTTTTAATCAGATTATTTCAGGAACACTGGACATGCATGCAGTTATGACAGGAGGTCTGAGGGGGGTTATGGTGTTCAAAACACAGATGAAAGGAGGACAAGCAGCTTGCAGCAGAGGGTGAGTGGCTGTAGTCTGGTTTAACTACAGTGTTGGAGGATTTTGAGGCATAACTAACCATCCGTGAAAGGGAGAACTTCTGCGTACCTTCAGGTGCTGAAGTCACCAGATCCAGAAGGGGCAGCCCGTTTTATATGTACCTCAGCCTTTTATGTGCTCATATAATTACCAAAGTTACTTAGAACCCAGCCACAGTAGTGATTCTTGTACATTCCTCGTGCTCTGTATGGAGCACAGCAACATTCAGAATACATGATCAAACACTACAATGTTCGTATTTATGTTAAAAATATATGCCAATTTTGATTTCTAAGGTAATAAAAGATGGAGAAGAGTGATATTTTAAGAAGTTTGTCTTAACACTGCTATTTAACATACCTATGGATCTAAAACTCCGCATTTACATTTTCCGTAAGAACCGTGTGATATAATGCAGTCTCCCGTAAGTCTAAACTAAAGCCTAATTACAGTATGGGCATTCTTATATTTTAGATGATGAACCTGAAGTTGTCATTTATTTAAATAGTTTACATAAAATTAAAAGCTTAATTAAAAAAAAAAGGGTAAAAGCAAACATCACTTAAGATTGCTGAGACACAATATATTTACTTTATCAAACCATTTGTAAAAAGCAGTCACTAACCCCAGGAAATATGTCAAGGTCATTATAAAAATGACCACACTCCATAAATCGTATCACACGATATAAATTAATGCTTGCAGACTTTCAGTGTGTTTTCTCATACTGATTTGTACAAACAAGCATTTTCTTTCAAGGAACGGGAGAGATCAATGCATGTTTTCGTCAGCCTGACAGTAGAATGTTTCAGTAAAGTACTCGAATTGTTTTTTCCTAGCAAGTTTGTATGTGTAGTTTGATAGTATGCTAACATGAGTGAATTTGAGAGCGTCCACCTTTCCCTGAAGAAGAGAAACAAAAAGACCATTTAAGTCAGAATGATGTGTTCGTTAGAAGAAATGGATTGCATCAACCTCATTACAAAATAGCTGTTTTAAGAGTTACTGGTTTGCCTCCATGATACAAAAGATATAAACCAAAAGAGGAATGCTGGGAAAGAGTACATTGAAAGGAAATTCTATCCCCAGTGTGGAATACATCGAATCCTCTGAGAAAGATGTCCTCGGGGAACAGCTTCTTCTCTATCGTCTATGCTAGCATCATCATGGAACAGCTGATTTGTCTTTGAGGAATGATCTATATATGTATATATGTTCATACATTTGTATAGATGTACTTCTTCCTCTGCTTTCTTAGTAGACTTACTGTGTGATATTTTGCCAAGTTTCTTAGGCTCTCTATGTTCCGGTTCCCAATTCACGTATCTGGTATAATGGGATGTTCCTCATGTCGGGACAAATAGAAGTTCTGGGGAGAAGGCTAGACTCACACAATAAAGAAGGAGGTGCCAGACTCCCTAAAGATGAAGCTGCATGCTCCACAGGTCTACCACAGGATTTCAGATACGTATACAAAACATTTATGTAAGTACACCTAAGATATATTTTTCAGATGCTTGATATGAGCCATGGGCGCTGGAACCTACTTTTCCAGGACCTGTGTTGCATTTCAATTATCGGCGTGCACGTGATTTCGTCCTCTGTTATTGTGTTTGAGTCTCAGGACTGGAGATTTGTACAGTGAAGTGAATTTCAGACTTGCTTCTCTACTGGAGCATTGCTTCCTGATACCCTTCATCATACAGTGTTGTATGGAACAGGGGAGGGGAGTCAGAGAAGTGAATCTTGAATGAGCCCCGTAACTGAAGAAATTTCAGATGAAGCTTCTTGAGAAATCTTGCTTTCAAAAAGTCTCTCATTCTGACTTGCGAATGAACAAAATGACCAAAACAAGTTAGCAGACTAAATAGGCTGGCAAAAGAAAATACTTCAAGGGACGAACAGCTATGTACATGCTTTAGAGTTACTAAGTTTGAACATGTAAATTTATACCCATTCAGTTATACTTGTGTTTCGTCTTATTTTTTGACACTTGAATATCTGTAGAGTAAAATGTACAGCTGAAACACATTTATGAAGCCCTCTTGTGCGCCTTAATTATGACAATTGTGCTAATCACAGAGGCAGAACATTTCTATATGCACACAGATATTGGACGAGTAAACTTTTTCAGTAGTTGAATGCCCTTTGCCTGCTTTCTTTCAACCCCCCCAATTATAGTTTTAATGTTTCACAGAAGGAAGCTTAAGATATCATGCCTTTTCTTGATTTCATTCCTTTACATGTGACTTTAGCAATTTGAAGTCCAACTCTCTACAGTAGTTTCTGTGGCTTATATTTTGTGAGACTGTGTAAAATGTAAACTCTATTTTATTTCCCTGTAAATGCCAGGAGAGTATAAATCAATAATAAAGTGGTAACTGTGCAATTAACTCATGTCACCCCTGTACCTTCACATTAGCATCACCGAGAATGATATTACCCTTTCAGTGACCTCAGTAAAAGCAATAACATCCTTTTCTGCTAAAGTTAATTTTTTTAAGTGAACTTAACACTCCTGAAAGGCGATAGATTGACAGTCCTGTAAAGTGAAGTTCCTTATTTGGTCATTGACTAGGTACTGTATGGGCAGTATGTAATTCCACAAATTATCTAGTGATCCAACCCTGTCCCAGAAGGATAAGAATGGAGCCTGATACTTCTTCTTTCACCCATTTCATTGAGGCATCACAACGTAGATGCCAGTGGTCAGCATAGTTTCTGATGCAGTTTCTGTCAATTAGTGAGCAGAGTTGGAATTCTAATTCATTTTCAGCAAGCAACCACACATTACTGTAATCAGTATTGACAAAGGTAGATGGCTGCCACAGACCCGCAAGTGAAAGCCCCCTGTCTTGTTACCAATCCCCTAAGCTGTTTCATTTGAAAAATGGCATCAAATTGCAGGTCAAAAGGCATCAGGAAATCCTTGAAACAGCTAAGGAAGTTAAATTCGATGTAATAACCTTCTGTCAAGCTGGTTGTAAGGTTTCGAAAGCTTTATGCTTACTGGGGAAATGGAGAATATTCAGCAAACAAGCAAGTGGAAGATATATTTCATTACTCTCACAGGTATATTTTCATGTATGAATTTTACACCATAGTATAGTACTAATCAAGTCTGTGTATATTTACCAGAAGTCTGAAAGGTTATTGTACTCTGGGCCTTGCGACTGCCAAGGTTTTCACTCAGTTGTCTGCCATGGGTCTCAACTGAAGAGAGGAATGTGCCTGTGCCTCCCTTGTCTACAAGGAAAATACACAAACACTTCCCTATCTCAGGGTAGTCTAGAGTACAGACAAATACAGAGAGATTATGAACTGTTCCGATACAGTGGCAACAGGGGAGTCAGATGTGAAGCTGAGATAAGAACAGCCAGGATTCACCCTTTGATGGTTGCAGGGTCTGTCTTTCCTTAAATGCAGCTGCAGGGAAACGTTTGAAGAGCAATTAAAGTGGCACCTGTCTCCTATTGATCTCTTTATAGGTGTACTTCTGTATTTGTATGTGAACATGCAGCTATTTGCATCAAAGAGCAGAGAGGGAGAATAAGAGAACCAGAGCTGCACCTACGATAGTGATCTGGTCTGTTGGCGGCCTTCCTGTTTGGGTGAGAACTTGCCTTCCCTCTGTGCCTGGGTTCATGTGTACACACACACTCTAGCGCAGCGAGGATGAATTCAAAGTAGTTCTCTTCTCAGTGTCCTGCTAGGCCACCATCCTCTGTGCCCCATTTACAGTGTGGACATGAGGAACATCAGGAGTTTGCATCTGTCATGCAGGGATTTCTGTCAGCAGCAATGAGGCACTTTGGTGTTGGTATAGAGATCTTCATTGCATTGCCTTTTAAGTTTAGGTGTATGGACACATGAAGGGCTGGCAACTGGCATGAGCTTGACTGCCAGTACACGTGTGATGTGGCCATGAAGTCCTAGAACCATAGCAGATTGCTCAAAACAAACACCCCTTTTGTGCTCCATTAGTCAGTGATGTAATTGCAGCCACCAAAGGGCTTGTACTCTGCTTTCTGCCCCAAGCAAAGAGTTCTGCCATGAAGATTGTCCGTCACTTTTACGGGGAAGGTGAGGATTTTGCCTCTTATTTCAATCTTTTCTGAAAAAAGGTACAACTGATCCAGATTAAGCAGGAGCAAGTTTAGGCCCTTGGCCTCTATCTATACAAAGGGATCTGGGTAAGACAGGGTTCAAAAGTCCTATCTCTTTTCCTGTGGTTTTATGAGAAGGAAACCCAAGAGGTTAGGCTGGAAATTATCTGCAGTGCTGTCTATGCTTTCTGCACCATGCCTTATCCACACACTGTGATGACGAGCTAGAGGCTGTATTGGACATCCTGCAAGTAGTTAGAAGTGCTTGTAGTATTCCTATCATATTCAAGCCCTACTATTTCCTTTACAGTGAACTGTCCTTTGCAGCTTTTTTAGGACAGAATCTGATCTTCTGAAATATGACAGGAGTAAATATTTGGATGATAGGATGATGGGATTTTTTAAAACGTTGCAGGGACTTAGACATATCTGTCACCAAATGTATGGGAGGATGTGTTTTCAACCCCTGGGACAGTTTTTAAAAGATTTCGTCTTTGGCTTAGTGTAATATTCTTTTATCTGGGGTAAATCCAGTTACCTAGATTGCAGAATGCTGTTGTGGCAGGTTGCACTTCTTTTTTTTTTTTTTTTTTTTTCTGTGGAATACGCGTCTGGGCTTCCTTCAGGACATTTGCATACATGGCATGTCTTCTTACATTTAAATCCAACCACTCCTCAGTGTGCCATCTCATTAATTGTACACTGGAAAAAAGAAAAGGAGAACACTGTGACCTGTGTATGTGTAGTACTTAGCGAGAACCTAGGGAATTATTTAATGAATTAAATCACCTCAGATATTTCTTCTACATTCTTGAATAGCACACCAGATCCCATATGCCTGTAGAAATTGCCATAGGGCTCAGGTGGTCCCTCATTAGCTGTAATGTCATTTAATTGCTTCCATCTTTATGCTGGAAGTACCTTCAAATAAAGCTTGATGTCACAATTCTTGGTGGCCAGAATTAACAAATGAGGCAGAGGTAGGACAAGAACCCACGCTTACAAGTGCAGAAGAGATTCATGTCGGTGGCAGACATCTCGGTATTTACCCAGTGGCAGCAAGCTAATGAACTCAGCTGTCATTTGCACTACTTCCTGCAGAGACAAAGGTAGTGCTAATTAAAACTCCATATGCACAAAAGGGCCATTGCTAATGAACATGTACTGATGAGATGTTTAGGTGAGACGCTTGCATCTTCAGATGCAATAGAAGTAGCTTTCATGATTTCTTTTCCCAGGAAGAGTTGTCTATTTTCCTGAAGGATTATGGTCAGTACCATGAAACCAAGCAAGGACAGGCAGAACAAGCTGAAGTAGAAAGTGTCTATTAAAAATATTGTCATTTTGCAAAAAAGGACTCAGCCTGAATTTCCGAGTGATGTTGTCAGGAAGTACTCTGGCGTCAGGAGAAGAGCTCCTCCCTTCTTTCCAGCTGGTCCTGGGGATTGGAAGAGACGGTCTCCAGAGGTCTCTTCCAACCTAACATACTCTATGAGTCTATGATAATTTCTGCATTTCTGTGAATGATAACTAATATAACAAATCTATATGAGCACAAATGAGTTAATTTAATAAGAAATGTAATGCTGCCAAAGTCAATGGCAAAATTCCTCTTGCCTTCAAGGGAAACAAAACGACTTTTGTTTGTGGCGGAATGTGAATTTTTTACACTGAATACATTATAGAATGTACAGGCAAACATTACCATACAATTGTAACAATAGTGTATCATAACTCCACCCTGACACGTACTGACAGCCATAAGCATGCTTTGACTTACGGATCTTCTGTAAATACTTGCTCTGGTTCAGCACGAGGTCATACTGCAGCTGAAGAATCCTATTACATCTGTCTTTATCTTTTTTGCTATGGGTTTGAATCTGCCCTCAGAGCAAGACCAGACCTGAGACTTGCAGCACGTTCTCAGACCCCACATGCCAGGGTGCGCCTGGTGTGTTTGCATGGCGGAGAGCTTCCAGGCTGCTTGGCATAACCCTCCTTCAGAGCAGTCTGGATGTAATCATGGGCTTCAGAGAGTTTGTGCATGTGAGAAGGCAAGAAATCTTTATTTGGCTTTGAATAGTAATTTGGGGTAGATAATACCAGCTGGTATTGTTTACATAACCAAATGGAGTTAGGCACTTGACTGCTACCAAAATTTAATGTATTCACTCAGCACCTGAGAGCGCCTTTGAAAGTCCTAGCTGCGTGCCCTGGTATCACTGCTCCATGCTGATGAGTGTGCTGCAGAAGTCTAGACTCAAGGACATAGTTAACAGGAATAAATGAAGCTGCAAAATGAACCTGTGTACTATGGTTTTCAGTGTTACAGCCAGAATTTCAGATTTCGGCTTCGCAGAAATAGCGTGCACCCTGAAAACTTTTTCACTTTTAAAGGAGATATGCAGAGTTATTGTCAAATGGGGAGCAAGATTTTGAAGTTGATTACTTGCATTTCTCACAGTAAACACTAGATGGCCATGTGGCCTTTTTCTTTTTGCCATGCTAAAACTTAATTACGAAAAAGCCCTCGTGGTGTTCTTGATGACTACAAATAATATCACATTAGGAAATTTCTCTGGAAAATTTAGCCCATCTTAGACTGATTGCATCAGGGTCAGAATTACACAATCGTATATAGTACCTGATAACTACTCACTGTGGCCTATATGAGATGTAGTAAAAAATAATTTTAAAAAATATCTTTTTATGAGGAACTAAAAAATTCTTGATAACAGTTCTAAATTAACCTTTAAAGGTACATTCTGGTGTCGTAGCACAGCTTATTTTCATGAAGGAAGATAGGTTCATGTTGTGGGTGAATTGTTCACATATCTATATATTGCTAATCCCTAAATCAAGAGGCATTTCATAGCTATCTGTATAGTCTATAAGAAGATCTGAATACTATGGCCAATTCACATTCCCAAAGCAGAGGCACCTTTGAGAACAAAAATTACATTAAGTGAAAAAGTTCAGCATCCTCACACACGTTGCTCTAAGATGAGGTTTGCTTTATCCTTTTTGTAATGAATTTTTTTTTTCCTGCAATTGTAACTTCTTAAGATTTATTTGTAAACTTTGAATCATTAAAAAGGATTTAATGGAAATTATTATCCTCCTCACATTTCTGTAGAAGTACTGAGGTATTCTTTCACTGAAAAATCAGTATTCCAAAATTACTAGTAGAAAAATAGAACACTAGTCCTTCTGTTTTTAGCTTTTTAACAGGGCCTACCTCATGGCAGATCCACTCCCCGCAGAACTGCTACCAATTCAATGCAGAAATGATAAAAAATGCCTTATATATAAATTGGAAACACCCAATAAGTTATAAAATAATATTTATCTATAGAATTATGTATCAACATTCTCTTTCTCTCTTACAGCAGGCATTCAAAAAAGCAGCAACACACTATATTTCCACAGAACACCTATCACAGACTCTGGGACAGCCTGATGAATTTATTTGATGTTCCCTACATCACTGCACAATCCAGAGTTGTTTAATAATGTAAATTATTAAATTCTCTGAAATTCTCTTCAAAAAGTTATTCCTGCTTATGTAGAAGATGTGTATACCTTCCATGACTTCCTTGGCTGCACATTAGTTTAGACAGAACTTTATTGCCAAGGTAAGGTAAACCCTGGCATTACTATGTGGGATTAAAAATGCATTTCTTACTTAGGATACTAATGAATACCTATACTAAATGCCATGAAGATGTTAGAGTTTTATGTTCTGCCCAAAGATTTGAAGCATATATTTAAAGCAGTTTTCTGGATTTTAGGCAGATGGCTTGTTCTTCGTTTATGTTAGCCTCGAGTGGCAGATCTTTATTGACCATAAATTTCTGGCACTCTTATAGTGCAGCTGCTTCACGTTTAATATTTGGATGGCAGAATGCTCAATAGTATTGAAAGCCAAGGAATTGGATTTGAGTTTAATGCACTGCTTATTACTCTCAAAGAGCTATTTATTTCAGGAGGGATCAACTGTGTATGAAGGCTGTTATATCAAACAGATGAGCAGTCATCTGCTGTAGATAGGGTGAATCCTTGTTTTAAAATCTTCAGGGCAGATACATACATTTTTACCCCTGGTAGTTCCCATTACCTTCTAATGGGTAGATCTGGGCTCTTGTATTTGCTTGTTCTCAAAATGCATTTGGCAGCTGTGAGCAGCTTTCAGTCAGACTCCAATGCACTTCAGCCGGCAGCCCTAACCTGGTCCATGTTCAGTGCTGACCCTCCTTACAGTGGGAGGCTGGCCTAGATGGCAACCTGAAGTCCCTTCTAACCTGAATTATTCTCTGATTCAGGAATTTAATTTGCATTTCTGAACAAACCTTTTGAGACAAACCTTTTATGACTTCCTTTTTAATTATCTGTGATTTTCTTCCTGTTCTGGGAAAAAGCAGAAGTTATGGCGGATTTAGTTTCCAAACTATGAAGTTGGTCTCTAAGCCTACGTTTATGCTGTGGAATAAAACAAGGCTGGAGCATGGAGTTGAGCACTGATTCAGAATTGTTCTTGCTTTTTAACTTTTAGTATACTCATTAGCACAGCCTAACCCCTCCCAGCTAGGGATTTGCCTACCCACTAATAGATAAATGCCTGGATATTCTTGCACAAGTTGGCTGTTCCCGATAGGCCATTCCCAAAAGGTAGTATAGATGTAGCTATCCTGTCCCTGCAGGGGAAGAGGATTTTGCATGAAGATGTGAGCTGGTCAATGTGACTTCAGTGCTAAGCTTCCCCTATTCGAATTATCTATTACTATAGATATATTCTCATGCTCTGAGGAGCATAGTGAAATGTCTGCTGACCTCAGAGCAGGAACCAGACTTGATTGCAAGTGCAAATTCATTTGCAGACAGAAACATATAGGAGTTGGTAGGTAGAGTACCACTGATTGAGAAGTAGTGGGTCTTGGAGGAGCCCTTCATTAAGAAATTTGATTCGGCATGAAGATTTTTTTTACTGCTGGGCACTTTATGCAGCAGTGTAAGAGCTGTGTGGAAGTTAAGGTTGTTGGATAACATAGAAATAAGCTTAACTGACAGATATTTCTCCCTGCAAATGTTGTCAGTTGACCATAACAAATGCAAATGTTCCTTAAGTTTCTTCCAGTAGCTGACTTCAGTAAAGGTGGACTATGTTAGAACCTTACCAGAGCTATTGTTACCGAATCTGATCTCTGCTTGCTCTAAATAGAAAGCTGTTTCCAAGACTGGTTTATGTTCCTTGAGGAGGAAACCCTCTAACAAGCTGTGGCAAGCACTAAACAGTCAGACATATTGACTGCTAGATGGTGGAATTGACTCTTTTCTTGCTTACAGGATCATAACTCTTCTAGCTTTATTTTCTTTGAGTGGCTTGCCAGAGAGATGTGTATTTGCAAAGAAGTTTGCTAGATCCTTCCTTTTGGTCTAAAATTCTTAAAGACCTTTGGAAAGGCACCAGCATACCCAACAGCCTGCTGTAGGGTAATATCAGCAAGTTCTTGTTTTATCTCTTATATTGGAAAGAGTGCTGAAAATATAAAAGACTTCTGACAGTTTGACAAGTCTTAACGAGTTGTTTATAGACTTACTTTGACAGGAATTATTTACTGGAACCTTCATGTTCCTGATATTTACAGGATTTGGATTTACTTGCAGCAGCTTGCGAGTTTCTTGATTTGCAGAATCAATAGGTGGAAGGTTATGCTGACTTTGCAGAGTTGGTGACCTTTGCAATGTCTTGCTGCCATGCTTACCAGCAAGTTTTGCTATGGACACGTTACTGTTTGTCTCAGACTCCTCTTTTTGGTGACTCACGGGCAGGAAATGAAGCCTAACACAAGAGTTCATAAGAAACAGGAGTCAAAATATGTTTTTGGGTGATATCCTTAAAATGTTCTCAGTCTGCATTTTTCACTTACCTAGTAATCAGAAAGGGTAAGCTAACAGAAATGTCAGCTTTTGGCACTGGCTTTGTCGTAAACTGTTGAATAGAGCTTCTTCTAAGAACAGTCAGGCTGGGTGTAGAATGGAAGACTTTCTAGTCCCATGGGCTAGATGTCGGACCAGGGGAGAGCAGAACACAGATCATGCATAGAGCAGCACACAACATGAAGTAAAATAGTAGCACACTTTCCATGTGCTAACCTAAAATGTTACTTGGTTGGCATCAAAATAACCAGGTATTGTTTTTCTGGAGCGGCCTGTAGACATACTTTTTCTTTGTCATGGCAGATATTTCCATGTTTTGTGTACAATGGCAGTGTTTCAAATCACTGACATCGTAGTAGGATGGTTTAATAAACTCCCAGAGTTGTGGCCATTGATTTCACATGGAACATCTTGCAGGTGCTTCCTTCATGAAGGTCACAGGTTATAAGCAGAATCATATTTAATTCCATGAAGTGTATTACTTGGGCAGATTCCCTCAGCTTGCAATTTGCTTGTGTAACTACTCTGTAGTGCAGGTGGCACTGGGTGGCAGTAGAATGTACATGCTCATCCTGAAGTGATAGCCTTCCATCTCAGTTAAGTTTTCTGAAACACCAGGAAATTAATGTTTTCATGATCACTGACACCTCACATGTGCAATTTTTTGCACATTTTTTAGTATCTTACCATATGGTCCATATTCCATTTCAGGAACCATTGTGACAGATTTATTATCCTATCCCAGCTGAGAGACTGCAAGAATGTTCCTCTGTTATCAATGCTATAATCACGTAGCTCAAAATCACTGGGCACAAAAAGTTTCTTATGGATATTTCTAATAAACATTATACCCCTTCAGTACTGATAATTCCAACAGAAAATTCAAAGCTAAGAGGTTAAAAAAATGAGATATAACTAAGAAAACATCATCTTCCATATAAAAAACAGGAAGGTAAGAATTCCACACTGCTGTGTGAAGGCAGAGATCAATCTCTTGCTTCAGAAATCCATCCCAGTTTGTTTTACATTCTTCTAGTGCAAGCTGATATAGTACAACACACCAACTTTCCCACTGCCTTTTGTGTTTGCATGTGGGATTTCACTTTCACTGTACAAAAAATTATCTTAAATAGTAAATCATCCTGAGGAAATCAAGTTTTATTTAAATAAGAAAAATCATCTGTCTCAGTGTTGCCTGAAATGATGGAGACAGTTTTGAACAAACCAGTGTGTCAAACCCGTATTCATGCGATTACACAACCTGAGAGGATCCAGTCATAAGTATCATATTAGTAAAGAGACTGGGAAGCTTCTTTTTGCTTCATATATGTCCAAACTCTTACATAAATTCATGTAACTCTTGATGTTCTGAATTGTTTGTGGTGTGATCTGTCTTGGCTTTCCCAGTTAAATATTTAACCTTTATCAAATTAACTCTCAAACTAGTTCGGAGATCTTACTATACTGTCTGCTTTGCTTTATTGATTACGATCTATGTGCCTTAAAATCTCAGAAGTAAATAAGATTTTCCTGCTGTACTGTCCAAGAGTCATCTGAGGATATGTACCGTAGTGTGCATCTTTGTCCCGGAGAAGTACCCTGTGGGCAGAACTGGCATACTGCTACTTGTTTTTAATTGCATGTTACCAGCTAGTCACTACAAACACTGAATGACAGTATCTTGTCACCTTTTATACATCCAAAAACCAGAAACAATAAAAAATAATTTTTTCTTCTAGGCATTGAGTCATATTTTATCGTATCATTATGGAAAACCTCCACATCCAGATTATATTTCCCTGTTCAATGTTTAACTTTTAAATTAGTCAGTTAATTTTATAGTCTGTTGCTCTTTGTAGCATTCAGCTTCAAAAATATAGAAGCTTATCTTGTTGTTTGTTTAAAGGTCATGACATTTGTCAGTTATAGGCATTTAAAAGCTAGAAACTCCAGCTTTTCTCAAGGAAAAAATAACAACTCTTCTTAGCGACGTCTATGGCAAACTAAGGTTTAACAGACTGTAATCATATATCAATGTAAGCTTATACCTAGTCATTACTTGTAGGAAGTATGTAGATACAAAATAAGGAACAAAACAACACTGGAAAGGAATATTGGTATGGAATTTACCAGTTATTCAAACATTTGCAATAACATTTCCATCTCCCTCCCGTCAGACTAAAATAACCCTGGTTTCTGGAGCATGATTTTTAATCTAAGTGATTTTCTTGATCCACTTCATGAAGCAGCCTTGTGAACAGCTCTGTAGGCATAATGGATATGACACACTGAGATGTAGGGTAGAAAAAAGTAGCCAAAGACAAAGGAAATGGACATGAGAGCTTTTAAAGTACCTGTCTCGTGTAATAACACATACTGGAGTGCTTGAACATACTTCGTTCAAGTGCCTTGTAAAATATGCATGGTATTATAGGTTCAGCTGCTTGTGAAGCAAAGAATAGTCTTTAAGAAAAAGAGCGTGTACTAAGAAACATGAGCACCACTATTCTAAGACCACAGGTACATAGACCTTGATATTGTATCCTCTCTGTAACAGACAGAAAACACTGATGAAGATCTTCCACTGCTTGTGAGGACTTTGGTATGTCAAAGCAGCTCTTTTACATTCACACAGGAGGTGTCTCAGACAATGCTGAGCTGCCAGGTTCCTAGCAGGATCTGCTTAGAATATGCAAGCTGTTGTCAGTGACAGTTTCCACTGTACCTATTGAGATTTTCACACAAAATTCCTTCACAGTCCCTAAGACTGCACAAAAAGTACTGTAGTAGCATCACACTCTCATCTTACTAGTTTTGCTGTTTCCTCCTCAGTTATTTTTTCCATCCTTTACCTCCTGGAAACCGTTTACGACTGAATACATCCCTGAGCCACCTAGTCATTCTGAAGTATGCCCAACAACCAATATATGATCTCAGAATATTTAAACTGTAGGTTGGTTTTAAATCTTGTGTGCCTCCTGCCTTTATGACATAAAATGTTATGGATTATGAGTGTGGACCAAATTCACGAGAGTGCAAATTATAGGATCGTAGAAAGTTCAAGCTGGAAGGAACCTCAGGAGTCCTCTAGTACCGTCTCCAGCTCAAAACAGGGTCAGTTGTGAAATTAGGTTAGGGCTTTAATCAGTTGGGTTTGAAACCTTCTGGAGATGGAGACTGCACAACCTCACTGGACAACCTGCTTCACAGCTTGACTGTCCACACAGTGAATTTTTTCTTCTTATGCCCTGTTTGAGTGACTCCTGTTTCAGCTTGTGCCTATTGTCTCTCATGCTCCAGTCATGCACTGCTGCAAAGGGTCTCACTCTGTCTTCGCTTCCTGCTGAGCTCCTTGTACATGTGGGAAGGATGCTGTAAGGTCTACCTGAAGGGAAAAATCTCTTCACCTTGGGCATGTTTTCCATCCCCCAACCATGCTATGTGTTCTTGTTGTCAACGTAAATTACATGGCAAAAAATCTCTGTCATGGGACAAATGAAACTTTTACAGTTGGACAGGACGGGAGAATGGAGTAAGCAGAATATGCCAGTGTGTCTGGTCACCAGAAGTGAAAGGGCTAAATGCCTATGGACTTGAGGCAGATAGAGACTGTAAGTCCTATTGTGGAGAATGAAGAAACTTTTACAGAAAGACATGGCTGTTTTGAGCGTTTCTGAGAATGTCATAATCCTCATAAGAACAGGTTTGAAGAAAGCGAGTGGGGAAGATATGATGTTGCAGTGGATGATCTCTGCATATTTATTTTTTTTATCATAACATTTGCTTTGCTGTCTCTCAGATCACTAACTGTGACATTTTGCAGGAATGCATCCATGATGAGTAGCAGGATATGACAGCATTTCTGTTGCCTTTGGTCCTTATATGTTCTTACTGCCTCTATAGGCTAGCAGGCACTGTTTGGGCCTTTGGTATTGCCATACTGTATGCTGATTTTGTACTTAGGACCTCAGCTGACCTGTTTTTCCATGCATTGCCTCTTCAGCCTTTCTAAAAAGGTCCCTTGCTTACCGTTGTCTCTCAGCTTCTGGCAGTCAGTATTTTAAAGACATCCTGTGTCAGAGGGTGGACATAGACTATCACACTTAATATTTATCAATGGACCTATCCTTCAGGAAAGTCATCCAGTCCTTTTTTGAAGACATTTACAATTTTGGCCTTCACAACATCCTGTGCTATTGAGTTCCACGGTTTAATTCTCTCCTTTACGCAAGCATTTCCTTTTGTTTGTAAAATAGTTTCTTTGCATGCTGCTTCCTCTTTGCCTGTAAAAGTTTTAGTCATCATTCTTTTTTATGGGCTTCTATCACAGCCTTCCTCAGTTGTTTTTTCCCAGCTGAAGAGTCGTAGTTTACATAATTTCTGTTCAGCTGATCCACAATACTGATTATATTTTGTTGCTACTTTTTCTAGTTCTGCTGAAACCTGTTCACAATGGACATGATGTTCAAAATGTTAGTCCAATGTAGACCTCAACAGTATATGAGAATATTCTTTTTTATATTTCTGTTTTGAAGGGTTGATGAAGAGTTCAGTTACACATCTTTCCTGATAAGAGAGCCTTAAAACTCTCATTAGCTGAAGAATGCTCAGACCTATTTTTCTTTTGAGTAGTGTTTCAGTTTACTCCTGTGAAAACTGCCTTGATTAATTCTATTATCTCTGCTTAAATGGACCTTTTTGTGCCTCTTCCAAAACTCATTTTCAGTATGATAAGCCAAACTTCTTAGGCATGATAGATGATTCTGTGGGAGTTGCTTAATCCATCCTATTATTTTAAAATTCTTCTTATAAATTTATTTCTATTTCAATTATTCCAGCAAATCAGTATGGCAGGTTTTTCAAAAGATTTTGTCTTCTAGTTTCATTCGTGTTACCCAAAATGCATTTCAAGCAGCTTCTGTGTTTTTTTCACACCACAAAACAAATCAGCTTTTTGGTAATTTTACTGTATTTTATTCTAGAAATGCCCAGAGCTACAGATATCTCTTAGAAAGCTGGTAAAACTAAAGCTAAAATAAAGGTCCTTCTGCCTCAGTATGCAGGCCCTCTAACTCTTAGCCATGCTGCTTCCATGCAAATAAACCTTCCCTGGCAGCCCAGCCTGCAGTGATCTATGGTAGTTTTTAGATTGATGTGCCTCCCAAACGCTGAAGCATTATAATCGAACATCCATTACACAATTTGTAAAATGTTACCTTCTCAGTCATGGGGCATGTTTAAAGCAGAGCTTTTATTATTCTTCATATCTAGAAATAAACACAGTCTGGACAACCACCATCACATTTAATCCCACTGCGAAAGAGCAAACTCTCAAGCTGCGGAGGACTCTGGGGCAGGTAACAAGCCCCTCGACCTTCTCACAAAAATACTAATCCACAAAGACAGAGAATTTTGACCTTCCACTCATTCAAAACTGCTGCAGATGCTCTGTGGCTGTTTTAATTAATGGGCTTTCTGGGTCTTATCACTTGAAATGACAAGCAGAATGTAATTTGCTGTGTCTAAAAACTGAAGGTAGTTTCACCTCATTTTTTAAAGAAAGAGTAAATCTAGGTTAAGCTAGATTTTTTTCAAAAATACCAACTATTTCATTTGATCGTGTATTATTCTGGGGAGGTTTGGATACAATTTTCACAGTCAATCAACTAGATATGAACTCGTTTTGCCTAAAGACTTGCAATCACTCAGCGGAATATCCAGTTGGGAGCAGCAAGGAGTATTAAAATTATACAGTAAAACAAAAGCTCCCACTCCTTCAAGGACAGAACAAAAAAGACACTTAAGCTGACATTTGACCCACTTGCACTTAACCAACAAAATTAAATGCAAAACCACTCCAAATAGAAATGGAGTTAAAAAGAAGGATATACCTATACAGGAAAAGGAACTTAATGAAACGCATTTTTAAAATTTCTAGCACTATGAGTGTAAACAAAGAAAAAACACCAGGAGCTAAGCTCCACAGGTTTTAAACAAATCCTCAAGATGTTAAGAAAGCATACTCAGTATTACAGTTTCTGGTTTATTTTTTCATAATGTAACTGACCTATAGGGATTTCCCAGGGGATGAAAGAGATTCTGCTGCACTTGTTTCTTTTGTAATCAGGAAAAGAAGCATCATAAAACGCCATAACTCTGGCCTCAGACTGTTCAGAAGTTTTCTGCTCTAATTAAAGAGTGAATGTTCCCGATGTTTTGCCAAATAAAGCTTTTTTATATCAAATAACCTTTTGATGGGGAAACCACACTGTTTGGACACCAAAAAGTAATTTTAAGGCTTATCTTGAGTCTGCGCCATGGTAAATATAGGCTAGAGCTTCTTGCCTTTCCTCTCTTTACTGAGGAATCAAAACAGAGGTATTTCAGCAAACGGCTTGTACAAATATTCTACTGTAAATGTAACTGCAGTTTGGAGTGACAAATTCTCTTCTAATGTCATTTTAAGAAGGCTTACAGACACTCTTACATTAGGGCAGCAGTTCTATGGGGTAAAGTTGTGACACTATTTCTATTATTAACATAAATTTGCACTGCTTTTGTTTAACACCCACAGAAAAGTTCCTTTTTGTCTGACTTCTCTTATTTCATTTTTTCTTATAATTTTTTTTAAGTTTCGGGCTATTCAAGCATGTTACATCTGAGGAGCTCAGAAAACTCAGTGACTATAAGGCATTCTGAAGACACACAAAATGTAGACGTTGACAGTTATGGGCTCAGTCCCACTGTTACTAACATTAATTCAACGCTTATTCAAGTAAATGTAGTGTCAGTCCATAAACAGAACTGTCTTTACTAGAACACCACAGGCAATACACTAAAGGTGAGAGAAGCTGTCGCACCCCAACGTGCAAGCCTTCATAAGGTACACCTATACATAAACAAAAGATCATAGAATCATAGAATGGTTTGGGTTGGAAGTGACTTTTGAAGGTCATCTAGTCCAACCCTCCTGCAATGAGCAGCAACATCTTCAACTCGATCAAGTTGTTCAGAGTTCTGTCCAGCCTGACCTTGAATGTTTCCAGGAATGGGGCCTCTACCACCCCTCTGGGCAATCTATTTTAGTGTTTCACCACCCTCATCGTAAAAAATTTCTTCTTTATAGTCTGAATCTACCCTCTTTTAGTTTAAGATTGTTACCCCTTGCCCTTCTCTTCTCCAGGCTGAATAACCCTAGCTCTCTCGACCTGTTCCTCATAGGAGAGGTGTTCCATCCCTCGGATCATTTTTGTGGCTGTCCTCTGGACTTGTTTCAACAGGTCCATGTCTTTCCAGATATAGGAATTTCCTCCACAGCCGCTTAACTCCTTGGCTTAAAAGCCCTTTGGTCCTTTCCATCAGCTTTGAAGTACCTGTTAAGGTATCCAATCAAGTCTAATTCCATATGACTGAAGAAGTAATGGCGCAGCAACTCTCTTGAATATATTTAGTTAATATCCTCAAATCCCTTAGTTTCACTGGGTTCAGTCCTAAATACTGAATTCATGTTAGTAAATTAGCTGAATATAAAGGTGTCTCGACAAGATGTTGACGCTCTCCTTGTGGTCACCAGAAACTAGGAACTGACATCACATTGCGAGAGACACTCAGCAGCTTGCAGATTTTGCTCTGGAGTTAATAAAAGTGAAGGC
>Ga0181612_179252_pt1 | contig 20059 bp, 8 predicted proteins | sample HoacroProtozoa21_FD_119630 | JGI IMG/M metagenome (GOLD analysis project Ga0181612, IMG submission 119630) | Hoatzin crop microbial communities from Cojedes, Venezuel. Combined Assembly of Gp0051906, Gp0051904, Gp0051908 | reverse complement strand
TGGCCAGGTTGGGGTTGGGTCAGCCCACCTGGCTGTGCCCCTTCCTGGATTCTGGTGAAAATTAACCCTGTCCTGGCCGAACCCAGGACATTATCAAATCCTACCTCCCACCAAAGCACCACCAAATTCTTTGTTCTGCACCGTTCAGTACCGCAGGTAGGTCTGGGTTGGGTTCAGTCAGTGTCAGCCATGTAGAAAATGGATGGGAAGATGTGAGGAGCTCCCAGAAGAGTAGCACAGCTGGTGCTGTCACTGAGACACCCTTCTGCTCGATAGGAGCCCAAGGCCCACAGCAAAGTCTCACCATAGTCAATGAGGCCAATTCTCAGGTGACATAAATTGTTATACCTCACAGTACAAGTTACACCAGCTGAGCATCTGTCCCACTGAAAGATTTTCCATTAACTTCAAAGATTAACAAAACTCCTAGATTTAATTCTTAGTCTCCAGGTAGGTTGACATGTTATGCAAGAGGAAGACTGCCATACAGCATATTACGTCATAACACCAAATGGGAATGCGACAACTCCTCTTGCGTGACCGAAACGCTGCCTCCTCTTTTCTCTACCAAGCTCCTCGAGCAGCTGCTGAATAAGCTTGGGGACAGAAGGGATGACACAGGGAGGGAGCAAGTGGGTAGTGTCATCTTCCACCAGCCTGTTACCCACCCCCTTGGTTTGCATACTTTCAGAGATTTGCTTACAAAGTCACTCAAGTTCATTTTAAATACTACCTCTCAACATATGACCACGGAGACAGCAAGCCAAGAGTGAAGAAATTGTTCCCATAAGCAGACTGAAGAAAGAAATGAGAAACACAAAGAAAAGGGATTTGTAAGAAGGGCTGGATTTTAACTATCCTTGGGGTGAGGGAATAAGCACGGCTGCTACTCTAAGCACTTAGACTGTTGAAAGCTGTTGTTTTTCCTCTTTGAACTTTTTACCAGATGTAGCAATTAAATGATAAAGTTGTCTTTAGCTCACTAGCTGGTGATTTAATTATATGCCAAAATTAACCTTTGTTAAGCTCTTAATAGAACCTCTTTTATCTGAGTAGCCACAGCCTGTGTTAAAATTCTTAATGATCTGGGCTAAAAATCAATAATTTGTGTGACTTCCGTGTACGAACTGGGAATAAAATGTATCTTTAAAATGTACTATAATGATAACCTCAAGCTGAAATTGAAGTAAAGATATTCCTTGGTGATTTCAAGGACAACACTTTCACCAGTGCAGAGGCCGTGTAAGCCACTAAAGAACATCGCCACTGGGGACAGCTCTTCTGCCTGCAGCACAAAGATAGATCAAGCTGAGACTAAGACCAAGATTTTGGTTTTTCATATATTTCTGTGCTGCAGCCCAGTATTTCACATTTATGATCTTCCTATACGTACAAATGTTCAGTCAGGAGTGACTGTTCTCTTCTTTAAAAGCCGGAGGAGTGGATTCATTTTGGGACAAAATATACTCCTATCAATGATCAAAAGAATCTAATCATTCCCCCATGCAGAAAGCTGATAGATGACCTGCCGTGTTTTTCCCCATATAATCAATTGCTAGAAGATTTGACAAGCACTCAGCAACCATTCTGTAGTTCAGTTTGCATTAAGGGTTTTACATCTAAAGGAGCAACAGTCCTTTTGTTTGACACTTAAATTGTATGTGTTCAGCAGAAGACAACTGAATATCTCTTACTGAATAATGCTTTGTGTGACTTCCATGTACAAATTGGGAAGATGTATCATTAAAATCCTCAATCTGAAGTGTCAATGATCAATGGTTTAATGCTTTTTCTTTTCTTAGCGTTCCCATTTCAGCCACCCACAGAAGCCAACCATCATATACCTTCTGGTAACAACTCAGAGAAAAGGCATTTCTAAAACTGAAGACTAAATTTACCAATGAGGCCGAAAGGCCATTGAAATCCTCATGATTTCAGCAAGGTCTGGGCCAGACTTATCAAGAATTATTCTCCATAACCTTGACTTACACAGTGAGCAGCCAGACTGTCATCTTCAGGTTCATTTTCTTCCCCTAATGCCAGAGAACAGCCCCTCCTTGAGAGATGGGCAAACACGGCTCCCTGATAATACTAACGTGTGGCTTGCCACAGTGCCTTGCAGCCCGTACCACACCTCAGGTAGCTTGTGAGGAAAAGGAGACAGAGTTGAGCTAATTTGCGTCTCTCCATCCATGTGTTAATGGGTGTTAATTGAGGGGAACAGAAAAAAAAAAACAACAATAAAATTAATGTCAATTCCTAGCTAGTTTTTGATCTGAAAATAAATTTACTGGGAATATTTGTGAGGCAGGGAAATTGGAAGAAAACAACAATAAGATTTCAGTTTCACAGTGAAGTATGAAACCATTGCCATAAAAGGTCTTCCAGCTAAAGGAATTATTTTCATATGTTTAATAGCATGGCCCTGATTATGATATTTACGTTGCAACAAATTTGTACAGGGTGTGTAAGTCTAAGGGCTCCCAGACATGCCAGGATGCTTGAGAAGAGTCTAAATGGGCTCACCTCTGACACTTGGACCTCGTAGTAGAAGGTGCCTCCTTGGGTGCTATAGCTGGGGTAAGTCAATTTGAACAGATAGGGTAAGGCAGGCTGGAAGATGGGAATTATCAGTCAAGATTGCTCTGCCAACAGGCACAGTTCATTGTGCGATAGCAGGCTGAAGGTTGTACTATTCCCTAGAGCCAGTTTGATAAATAAGAAGGTTATGGGTATGTGACTGTTCAAGCATGAAGAAATTTTTGTTGATATATTCTCAGAAACTAATTTTTTTTTTCTTTAATAACCTGCAGGGCTACTCTTCAGCAAGATTACCAGTCAGTTCTGATAGCCTAGGCTACAATAAGCTGAATCACACTCCAGCTCTTTAAAAACCTGGTTTTGTTACTAGCTTGCTTTAACTGTGCATACAAAAGTACAATACAGGCAAAGTAAAACTGAGTCTTTTCAGGTAACTAAAAGAAAGCAGAAGTTGTTTATCAGAGAAAGGTTACACCTCTTTAAAGAGGCAAATGGATGATGGAGCTGTATATCGAAACAAGAAGACTACTGCTCATTTTTGAAAAGGTGTGAATTGTGAATCTTACTTCAGGCCTTTTTTTTAATACCTTATTAAGAGTTTCTATCAGCAAAATTTTACACAACATTAAACACTGAAAAAATACAAAATATTGTACACTGAGGATACATAGCATTCTTCATGCTCACTTGTGAAATGCAGCGATCTTCGTTACCAGCTCCTGCCACTTCCACTGAACACTGCAGAAGTGTCAAAATAAAAAAAGTATGCTTCTTACACCTGCAGAATAAAGGATTGCTTTTTTCCTCTCACTTCTCAATATGCACAAACAGGGAGCACAACACCACAAAGGGACTTACAGAGCAGGACTTGCCCATGCCAAGCTTTGGGCCAGGAAGTCCACCCTGGGCAGGGTTACCCTCGGAGGGAGGCAAGCCACAGAGTCACAGCATTTCTGTGTGCTTGTATGCAAAGGTCCATTTTCTTTTAAAGCATTTAAGAGTCTGGTAAGGATACCAGAATACAGGAAAGCCTTACAGTTGGCCCAGAAAATTAAACCCCTAAATGTCAGCCCAGTTTCTCATATAATACCTCCCACCTTGATCAGGTTAACTTGGTTTAATTTGACAGGTACTGATTAGAAATGACCTGTCTGCTGCAAAAGATCAGCTGCAAAAGAAGCCTCCACAGACTTCTCTTTTTTGTGTCTTGCTGTGAGACATCAGACAAAGCACTAGCTTTCCTGCAGTGCTGAGCAGCCTGCCTCCTTCCTCCTCTCTACAAAATCAGGTCCTGCACTTTGCCATTGAAACAATGAACTGCCTTAGGAAATTTCAGCTCCCCAAAACTCCATCACACCCAGAACTTAAATCTGTTGCACACTCTTTTTTTTTCATTTTTTTAACTACAAGCTCTCCAGCCCCTTGTGCAGCTCCTTTCGATCTCATTTCTTCACCCACCTGACAAGAGGCAGAAGTAGGAATTAGCATTGCTTTCACATCCTCCCCCTCTCCTCAAATTTGAGGGCAGTGATGTTTCTCTCTCCCACAGACAACCTAGAACCTGACCTGGAGCCCACTGGAGAAGGTCACTGTTCTGGTCTCCAAGGGCCTGGTAGCTCATTCAAAAGCATCCTGAAACAGCCCATAGACTTCAGTAGCCTTTAGTCAATCTTGCGGCCACAGCATGTAGGGCAGCCAGAATGACTGTGACAGAGTGCACCAAGACCCTGCTCTGGGCACCAGGTACAGTTGGCTGCTTAATTTGACCTAGATACCCCAAACCACCACACTTTTATAAAATAGGTGCTGGAGACATTCATTTTGCTCTGCGTGCCAGGCAGGGCAGGGCAGGATGGAACCCTAAATCAAGCCACAAAGTGTTGATCACCCTCAAAATAAGCCACTGAAAGGACATCGGTTTTTTGATCACATTCTTTGGGCAGATGGTGAAACTTGGAGGTGTGTGGGAGAAAGGCAGCCCTCGTGTATACTTTGCATGGTCTCAGAAATGCAGTGCTGAAGAGTAAAAGACCAGAAGGGTTGCTTAGACTTGATTTAAGTGTGCTTCTTGAAGGAGTTCTAAAACCATCTTCCCTCTCCTGCATCATAAAAAACACATGTGGCAAAACACAGACCCACCCCAGTTCTGCACTGAGGCTGGAGGACAAGGCACCTGAACCTCAGAGAAGTGGCAGGCAGGCAGTGGTCTGTCTGCTCGCTCCTCCACCCTGAACCAAAGCTTTTATTCAGCCCACTTAGCTAGACTTTAAAACTTGTCCCCAACTCTCAGTCAGTTTTCCTGCTGCCCCTTTGAGTAGTCTCCTTGCTAGGCTAGGTAATATCATTCTGCAAATTAACTTCATAACAGAATCAGTCACAGAAAAATCTAAATTTAACCTTTGACCCTACCCAAGTGCCTCTACAGGAATATGAGCAGCTTCTGGTTTCATGAATCAAAAACTCAGTTTGCATGGGCAAAATACTTTCTTTCATGACAGAAACTTGCAATGATGTACTGACAGGAAAAAAAAAAAGTTTTCACTGGGTTGTAAGACTGGTGGAAATGCAAAATTTTCTACCTTTGTGTATAGATGAGATGTCAAGATGATTTGAAATACTTCTATAGAGGTAAGAGCAAAAAAAGGATGAATAAATAACATATAACATATATGTGGAATGTAGAGAAACACTGTAATTTGCCTCATTTTTTCACAGAACAGAAATACATAAACATGAACATGCCAGGGATAAGACACGGTGCTAAGGTACTGCAGTGATATGTGCTTTAGGTATGTGGGTATGCAGAATGGATGGATCCAGAATAACTGCATTGCATCTTATTTATTACTTTTCTCAATCCAGATGTTATTTCCCACTGTCCTTAGCAGATTCTTTTGTGTGCACAGAGTTCAAGCAAAATTCTGAATGTTACAAATGCATAAGCCAGAGTGAGATTCAGCTAATGGAAAAAGACCAAACTGTCACTTCAGAGTTGCCTCATTCTTTGCTTGCTCTTATCTCCTCAAAAACACAAGCTCCTTTTCGCTGTAGTGGACCAAGTGGACTACATCACCTCATGACTCTTGCTCAATTTTCCAGTCTTTTCATTTGTGGCTTCTAGAGGCCAAATGGACTAGAGTAGGACCATTATTGTCCTGTTTGCTATAGCCTGTAGGGAATTCTTCTGTATATTTGTTTGTATGCACCTATGTATGACCTGACATTTTTAGGTGTCAATTTTATGACGGTATGTGTATAACCACATGCTTTGCCTACTTGTTCCAACAGAGTCATCACCAGGGAGGGAACTGGACAGAAAAGAAAACAACACACCCTGTCTCTATCAAACTATATTCAGCACAGTTTGAACAGTTACACACATATACAGAAAAACTCGCATTGCCAGTCACCGCTACAAAACCACTACCAGTAAGCACTGCAGCTCATCCTAGCTACGTCAGACACTATGGAGATAACTGCACTACACCAAGTAGATAAAACCCACACACTGATTTGTGTGGTGTTTATGTTGCAACGTCATTCTGCAGGTTCTCCTGAGACAGCTTCCATCCAGTGACCCATATTGAGCAGGCCATGACGACATAAGCCTCTGCTACTGAGCAAATATCAAGCCCCAAGTTTCTCATTGCAGCTCCTTCACAGACAAAAACTAGTCCAGGCACATTTACATGTGTGGCAATTGTATCTCACCTCTGCAGTGCAGATAAGGACTTAAATCCAATTTTTTCTACATCGCTGTCACAGGTGCTACATCTACACAGTCAATTGACAATCCACCCTTTGCCTGCTTACAAATACTGGCCCAGCCATTTGGATAACTAACATACTCTGCTGCTCCACAGGATGTTACTTGCCTTGGAATCCAGTTTGCCTGTAACTCCAGCATGTAACTTGGTACTGTCAGCTGGTCCACCTAGGATATGGACAGATGCATGAATGTGAAGATACCTTTCTGGAAAGAGTATAAGCACTCTAAGAGCAATCACAAATGTGCAGTTGAAGACACAGCTCACCACCTGAAGGTGGCTTGGTTGAATAAACGGAGTATTATTTGCATATTTACAGTCCTTACAATTATGGAGGTCTTGTCATCATCCTCTTATAGAATGTGATTCAAATTAATGAGTGTGATCAAATTAACCCAGGCATCAGGCAAAGCGGTCACCTGCAGAAGAAACCTTTTTAAGTTGCTATAATCACTGTTTTAGCTGAAGTCATTACAATTAGGTAGCACAATTTCTTTACCATAGCCCATAAGTCACAAAGGCAATAGGCAACTTGGAAAATTTTGTTCTGTTTATGTGATTGTCAGATTTTTAATGATTATATGCCAGATTAAATTAGCTGACTTCACTGTTTTGTCCAGGGTTCAGAAAAGGCTTTTGTCTATGGTCTATTTTTTTCTTCATGAGAGGAAGAAGGATTCAGACAAAAGATAATTAAGACATAGATGCTTTATAGGTAGCTGAGGCTCACCAGTGGCTTCTGCCAATGCATCACTATCCCTCTGCTTTGTAGTGAGTTTTTTTGTGTTACTCATTGTGCTCGCCTAGGCCAGTGGAAGCCTTTGCTCTGTCTGTCAAGAGTAATCCTAATATTAGGAGACTCCAGGCAAAGGATTGAACATGGTCTGGCACTCCCTGTGGCTGTTTGTTTGATGCTGATTTCACAGCCATTGAATGAGCCCTTAACCTCGTCACTCGCCGCTTCTTTTTGGCAGAATGTCAGGTAACAAAATTGGCCTTGAGAAATGCCAGACTTTGCCAGTTCCTCTTCAACAGAAGATCCAGTTGTTTTGTCAGCAGTTATTCAGCCCTTGATATTCCCAGGTCATTTTCACTAAGCTCAGAGCAGAAGTGGAAACACTGTCCCACACTGCATTTCACTTAAGCTAAACTACTCTCAAAATTGCAAGGCTAAGAGCCTACCACAGTTGTAGGATTTTAAAGATAATCCCACTAATTCTCAAAACATGTATTTTGTACCATAGAGGAATTAACATAAATAAATAATTTACTTGCTAGTTAGGACTACAGTGATACCAATAGGTGGAGTTAGTTACAGTCAGGCAAGGAACAGAACAGTGACTAGTTCTAACCCATAAATATTAGGAAGAATATCTTTGCCGTCTTTCTACGCAGATCCGCAATGGAGAGAAAAACAGTGAACTTTGTTACTTGAAAAGCACTTACACCTGTTTTTGTATTCATGCTGTCTTTTTTATCAATAATCAAATTAGTTAATATACCTGTTAACTTGCTGTCTACATGCCCAAGTCTTTTCCATATCAAACCCTTAATGTACTCAATATCTATCAGCCAGCGGTCAACATTTCTGATCTAGTAGGCTCCAAGACAGTTCCAAACTTTTAACCCTCAGTAAAGCACACGAAATTAGGATGGATTTTCTCTCCTTGTTTAATTTCTGGAGGGAACCAGTATGTTAGAAGTACCTGCTGATGAGCTGGTATTCCAGAGCTAATGTCATGAATATGGATACTCTCTCACAGTTCATGTGGTTGTTCAATATGATCTCCATTTATTTCCCATTTAGTTTAGTACATGTATCTACATATGTACATAGATATATATTTCTTAGCTAGGGGAGGGGGAAGAAACTATCTCCGGTTTCTCTTCAAACTCTGCAGGGTGCTGTTTCCGATTGGAAGTCCTTAATTATTACTAAGCTTCCTTTACGTATATGTCCTGCTGACAATTAATCTTCACACTGATAGTTACACTAAGACCACTAAATCGATGTGCAGCAGCCTTTAGGGTGTTTGTTGTGTTATTAGTAACACGTAACAAGAAAAGTGTGTGACAGTCACCATTTCGGGAGTTTTACCAACCTGTCTCTGAGGCCATCCCAAAAAAGAAGAGGACGCTGGTTTCAGACAGGAATGAATCTCTGTGACCAGGTTTCTGAGCACACATTAGTGTCCAGCAGAATCTGCAAACCAGGATGGTTATCACCTGTCTCTGTCACAGAGGCCCTCTGCTTCCAGTGCTACAAATCATAAAACATAATGTGGTAGGGTGAAAAGCCTGACCTTTGGCACTCTTCCCCGTGTGCCCTTGATGATGGTCTGTCACAGCGGTGCATGCTGGCTTCTCCATTCCTGCAACCTCCATAGGGGTGATGCTTTCATTCATGGACAATTACAGCTAAAGAGCAAGGTTTCTACATCATTAGTGACATCCTCTTTGCTGATATTTGGATAACAGCATCCCTGGAAGTGGAACAGACAGAAGCAAAGATAAGAAAACCCCAGAATAGGCACCAGCGTGCAGGTGTTGACTTCTACTCACCCCAAGCAGTGCTGAAGTCACACAATGGCAGCGCAAGAACCCCATGCCACCCGTCTGTAGACAGACACCTCGGTCCTGTGACTGAACACTGAAACCAGCACACCTCCAGCACCTGCTCACGCCTCCTTGCAGGGCTCCGTGGCTGCATGCCACCTGCACGTGACCCAGGGAAGACTCAGAGATGGATCGCTGCTTTCAATACTGAACCTTTGAGCAGTGCAAATGGTAGAAGTCTTCCAAACATTTAGATATCTAAGGCCTCCCCTCCAGCTCTCCAACCCACTAGGAGTAAACATGCAGGGTTTTAAAATGTGCGGCTCTTGATTCACAAGCTGAATGTGGGGTCAGGGTTATGGGGACTCAGTGGGGCTATCACAGTGTGACAATGTACAGCAGCATGTAAATGTCACTGTCATTCTACAGTGAAATCAATACACTCCCTCAAAAACCTATTAGGTAAAATACAGACTATGACAGGAAGTTTAGAAGACTACAATAGAGCACCCACCACTGTGCCTTAAATCTGAAGCACAGCAATGCAAGTGGGAGAGCACTTTGCAGAGAGAAGTCTCCATTTACACTACAAGCACAATTTCTCTCTCACTGACCGGAAGCTCAAGAATTAGCTAGAGCATCTCCAGGGTGCTTCTGAATCATTCTGAAATCAAAAGTGAGAATAAACTTGGGCAACTCAAAGAAAAGGGAAAATACAGGAGGCAAAAGGACATGGAAAGCTTCCCGAGTCAGCTCAGGCAGCTGAAGCCGCATTACAGCTTGCCAAAGCAATACATCTTCCAAGTACATTCACGTGTGCAAGATTCTTCTCATTTATGTTACTTTGTCACAACGACTTTCGCTGAGGAGTCCTTTTCAGCCCTACAGCACCTTCAGACGTATTTGCCAAAGACAATAAGATAGCAAAATGTGAATGAGTTAGCCCTGTAGCTGTACATCATTACACAGATGTGAAGAAAAGACAAGTACAAGATGGTTTTAGAAGAAAACAGAAGTGAAAAAGATAAATGTGTTGTGACCTTAGATCGTATGCCACTACTTTCTGAAGTAATCTTTACTGAATTCTTCTTTCTGTCTTCCTGATTCTTGTTTTGCTAGAAGTTGTACGTGGCTCACCGCTCCTTCCTTCCTGAGCAGGCCACTGGATGCAGCCCTTCTTTCCCAGCCTTGTATGCTCCCATCACCACAGAGCATGCATGCACTCCCATGGGCTGTATCCTTGTCTGAGAGCATTACTGAGAAACAGAGATTAAACAAGAGCAACACAAATTTCCTCCTGACAATAGATGGTGTTTTTCCTAATACACTTACAGCATTAAACTGCTCACTGGAATTTCAGAATTAAAATCATTATTACAAATCATCAAATGCCTTTTGTATTAGTATAATAAAATAATATAATCATCTCTTGTCCATGTACAGGGAGTAACCACAGCACTAGAAGATCTGTTGAGCTTTGTGGACCCTCTTGCCTTTTTTTGTTTTTCTGGAAAGGAAACAAGCTGAGACATCACAAAGACAATCACCTACCTCTGGAGCCGCTATTGATACTACACTACACCTTAAATGTTGCTCTACCAGAAAATTCCACTGGCTTTTGCTAAGAGTAGCCAGCACAAAGCTGGCGTGGAGTATCATCATTATTTAATGACTGCAAAATAATGGTCTGTTACAGGTATGCTTAGGTGCTGCAAACCATCAGGAAAGACTGGAATTTTGACAATACATTGGAGGTAAATGGCTACTAAGAACCTGAGTGCGTTTTATTCCGCAGAAAGATTGAAAGTCAAGGAAAAATCCAAAGCAACATCTCCTTCCATAACACAGTTTAGGTATGGTCTTCAAATGCACATGCATTTCAGTTCTAGTTGAGATTTGTGCTAAAACGGCCCCCCAGGGGTATTCCTCTTTGATTCTACCTGCTTCGGCTTTTGTAGTAGATGAAATTCCTCTTCGCTGAACAGAAGGGAAAAGAAGGCATCAAACTTTCCTCCAGGTGAGAATACTTCAGCATTTTAATGGTCAGGTTAACTCTGCTGTGCTTCCTCCAGCCTTGGTTCGAGAGGGAGGTAATCTTTCTGGAGATAACACTGTCTGCGATATAGCTGTGATATTTCTGCAGATGGTACTATTCCCACCTTGGTCGCGCGAGGCACTCCAAGTACTTTAAATACCTTTGAATTTGTAGGTATTTGTTGCTAGGAAATGTGCTCTGGGAGGTGAGCCACCAGGGAGGAGAGCAGTCTGCAAGCTCAACGCAGCACAGGCCCCCCGGCAGCCGCAGGAGCCGCAGAGATCCCCAGTGCTGCATCAGCCCTGCATGGCACCAGGTTTCAGCAGCAGACAGAGACATCGGGGTCCAGGGTTTTAAAGCAGCAATTTCTTGTCATTTTAAAACATAAATTGGACATTGCAGATAATATTCTGCTTAAATTGTGGATCAGCTCTAAAAAGTGGCATCGTAAACCAGTACAGTGCAGCTCCATGTTTATTGAGTCTCAGTGGTTTACAAATAAGATAAAATCTGTTTATAAGCTTTTAGAAAACCTCCTCTTGTAGCCACTGCAAACTCAGCTTAGAACTTGCAAATCAGGCTGAGCTCCTCCTGCCTTGTGCTTCAGTACCTGTAAAAAAATTAACGGTCCAGTTGTTGCCCTCCCCTCTACCTGCATGGCGTTTAAGCTATCCGCAGAAATACACGAGGGGTAACCAAGGACTGTCACTAGATTAGCGATTGAAACTTATTTCCTATTCCTATTATTTCCTATTCTTACTAACAATACTCTAGTCAGAATAAACCCCATATAATAAACCCCATATAATAAACTCGCATATAGTTGCACTGGTTCTGTAGCAGGAATAAATAATATTAAAACCTTAACTCTGCCATTAAAGTAAGCAAATAGGACTGAAATACAGGAAATGGGTCTGCAGAGTAAATAAGCACTGCTTTGATCTACTGCTTTTAGGAATATAACACATGTTAAATTCAGCCCCTAAGTGGAAGAGGGTCAGCAAGCAGAATTTCCACAATAAAAGCTCTGTGGTTGCAGGTGTTCAGTCACACACATCATCTCCTCCCCTGAAGATGAATACCAGGATTTGCGATCAACTTGACACAAAGGGTTGTACCACTCACAGCAGGATTTATTTACATGACATCCTCTGAGAAGTATGCTCACTCCCTCTCTAAAATGTGGCCAGCAATATAGTACCTGCACACTGTTGCCATTTGATCCCAATTTCAGTAGCACACTTTATTTCCAGGATAGACAAAGATATTCCTTCACTTCTACACAGTATTGCTTGACTAAAATATTTGCCTCTGCCTTCCTCCTGGGTATTAGAATATTCAGGTCCAAGTTCCTGCATCCAAAGTCTTTACATCTAAACATCCTTGTGACCTGCCTGGTGAGTCCAGGGAGCTGTTTCAGACTTTCTAGCTGAACGTCGACCCTGGGTCTGAGAAGGCATTTGCAAAAAGTTTGGTTCCAGCATTTCCTGAAGAAAATAATCATTTGGAAAGGAAAAAAAAAAATCAGACTGCATTTACTGTTTATCTTCCCTTTAAAACAGCTGAAAGAGGCCAAGATCTTACCTCCAGATACAGCCTTATTTTATTATCCCTTTCTCTTGTCTCCATTACTTCCAGTTCGGTACATTCTCAGTCTCTAAGGCAACTCCCCAGCTGAAAAACACGCAGGCGAAGCTCAGAAGGTGTTCCACAGAACTCACTGCTGAGGCCGCCGGAGCAGCCGGTTGCCTGTCCCGCGTCCCGGTGCGTCCTGCCCGCAGGAGGATCCAGTTCCCGCTTGCCCCATCTCTCTCTGCAGGGTCTCTCCTCCACACCAGCTTTTGCTCCAGGATTTCAGGATGGAGCCAGAGGCTACTTTTAAACTTCCCTGGCCTCACCGTGTCCCGACTGCTGTGTTTCCCAGAAGCAAACCCTGTGGCCAAGGAAGCTCCGGCTGGTTATACTCCAGCAACGCTCCATGATGTTACTGGAGAAAGAAAGCATGAATATCGTAGCCAGCAAAAGAGGGCTGCCCCCATCCTCTCGCCATCCCTGAGCAGCTGAGCTCTCAACTGGGCTGGACGGCTGCTGGGCCCCGGCAAAGCTGCCGGGCAGGGTGAGGGAGACAGCTGCCAGGCCTACCTCTTGCCTCTTCTATCTTTCACGGATTTTGGCAATTTTCTCACAGCTGTTTTATGCCGCTGACTTTGCTCAGCAATGAGTTTATGAGCTCAAAATAAAAAGAACACTTTTGAAACTTCTCTTCTGTCACCTTGTTAATTTTCTTTCAAAGCTGCCGTGCAGTTGAATCAGGGACACCTCCTCGTGCTCAGCCACTGCTTAAGGAAAGCGGCCAAATTGGACAGCCCCTTAGTCTGCCTGCAATAACCCTCCCCAGTCACTCCAGCTAAAACTGCCTGTCTTACAGGGAGAGGAGCTGAACAAAGTGTCCTACCCAGTCCCAGCAGGATGACCCTGTTTCCCAACATGTTGTCAAGGCATAAACAGGGAGCGCCAGCAAGGAATCGGGGAGGTGTAAGAGGGGGAAGGGAGCAGGGTGAGAGGTTGGTGTCTCAAATCCTATATTCGTTGAGAGTTGTATTTACCTGCATTTTAAAAACTGAAGTGCTTTTCCTTTCACAGCTCGCCAGAAATGCAATAGATTAACTGCCATTCTCAAAACAAACTATAAACAAGGAATTTGAAGCAAATCAACCCAACCAACCCAAACAAAGTCCAGCCCAACTTTCATAATTATTAGAAGTGTTCTTTTTTGTTAACAAGGGGGTAATTGTTTCTGTTTTGTAATTTTATCTGAGATAAAAGGAGTTAGTTAATAATTTATACTGTACTATGTAAAAGGGGCTGTGAAAAGACTACAGAAGGATTTGAATTAAACAGTCTTTCACCCTTTTAATATCTCACAAGAGATTCTTCTGCACTGATTCATTTAATTTAGTGGACACAGCAGTGTGGCCCATTGATTGTGGACAAAACTTCTGAAGGGCCTGGTGTGCACCCCTGTTAAAACGTGGGAAGAGAGTAAAGTTGGACGTGAATTAATTTGATTCTGTACATAATTCTTTTTCAATAGGATTCTGTGTCCCATTGCAAAGGCATGAAAAAAGGAGACACTGAGTTTGATTGCTCAATATTCATCTACATTTTCCTCTCTATGGGCACAATATGCTTGGCTTAATTAACTTTTCTCAAAGGTGAAGCAGTGCGCACCATCTGCTGGGAGACAATCACATTTGTATGCCTCTCAGAATAATCCCTTTACTACTGCAACTGCGATCATATAGTAGCCAAACCCGAAACTTTCAAACGTTATTGCCTGGAACAGACACCAAAGTCTTCCCACTCCAGCAGTACAGTGCGGGATGGGGACAGGCACCACCACATGTGGAGGTGGGTGGCTGGAGGGGCTTGGAAAGATTTTGTTTATTTGTCATCGTGCTTTCCACTATAACCACATCCTCTCTCAGGAATTATTTCAAGCTTACTCTCCATCATCTTCTTCCCAAATTAAAAATTCTGCATGCTTCATTTAAAGCCCAGCTCAAGAACAACTGCTCAGCAGGAGCCAGCTTCTATTCTGCTACCTCTTAATTTTAAATCAAGGAAAGAAAAGGAAAGTGCTGTATGAAAAGAATCATCAAGTCACTCAAAATCCCAATACGAAATATTGAGGCAAAGTTTAGCCATTTAATTTTTTAATCAAGTCTCAAGGACCACACAGTGCTATCAAGGGCCTGCTGAACTTGCTCTAAAGCTGGGTCATTATTTGATCTTTGTGGCTGGTAATCTGATTATCTCATTGTGGAGGTAAACTTCAGACCCAATCTTGTTAGCAGCTGGCTAGGCTGGATTACTACAACTACTGAGCTGGAAAATGAACTGAGCAGTCCAGCTTTGGACTTGCTCTCTTTGAGCCCGAGGTTGGCTACTTCAGGGTGTCTACTTTTGTATCAGAATCAGCACTTTCTTCTGGAATCTCCCTTGGCAGTGTAAACATATTCTCTAATGATAATGTCTAGGCAGGACTTAAAAACACCAGAAGCCAAGAGCTTGGAACAGGTAGGGCAGTGTTGCAAAAGTAGCCAGGACGGGTATATTTAATTAAAACCATTAATGAAGAAAGCAGGGACCTTTCTTTACTTTTTAGATTCACAGTGGACTGAATTGCTAAAATATGCAAATACTCACAAGAGTTGTGTGGTCCCTGCTTAAGACACTCACAGTTTTGCTTGTGGTCTCATTGCGGCATTGACTGCTTTTACAGTGAATGCACAGCCCAGTCAAAGCACAGAAAGTCTTGAAAAATAGCCTGAAAGAGTTCAAAGGATCCAAAAGACAAAAAAGGACTAAGCTGGGATTTTTATGTACACTGAAAAGAAGAATAAAATATAAGTTCCCTAATGCAGGCTGTTATGGCAATGTTACCCATATCAAAGCATTATGGTGCTACGGAAGAGTGTTAAAAATTTTCTTGCACACCATATGCAAAAGAGAAATAGGAACAATTTAGGCCAGCAGTGATTTTGCTACATGAACCATTGAATGCTCTTTTTTGACACTCTATTGAGTGAACAAGGAATTCAAAGAGTTTGAACTCGAAGAAGTTTTCTGCCTCAATAGGCCATAATCAGCCCCAAAGAACTGAGTACTACTCAGTGTAGTGGTCTGCTCTCAAGGCTAACCAGGGTGTTTTTTGCCTGCTATTATAATACTCATCAAAGCAAGAGCTCTTATGCTGGCTTTCCTCTTATCAATTCCGCTAAAACCCCAATCTCTTAGGGCTGTTTCTAAAAAACCCTAAAACAGTTATGCGGCATTCTCAAATATCAACATCACACAGAGGAGCGTAGCATATCTTGAAAAAAAGTCTAGTGCAGATCAGATGACTGTTAGTGAAACAGAACAACCCACTGCTGGTTTTGCACTGAATACAGCATTGTATACTAGAGCATGCTGGGCTTTATTAGATTGTCCTGACTTTCTTTTTTCATGATTTATGGGAAATTTTCCTGCTGTACTTCAGGCATAAGCAATGAAGCGCTCTCAGCCCTGCAATTCCCACCTCTGAGTTCTTGACTCAAAGGAGGTGAGACTAAACCAAAATTTTTAGGTGGACTCCAGCTTTTCAGATTTCTGTTATTATTATTATTTTCTCATCTGTAATAACTAAACACTTTACTATACATGTACATAGTTAACTATTTACCAACTAATTACTTCTGCTGCGCTCCAGTAGCATTGACTACAGGTCCATGTAAGTCCCTGCATATCTGAAAGGATGAAGCATGATATTACATTGCTCACAAAGTGATGCTACTCTCATTTCTCACAGAGGCATAACCCAAGACATTGTGCCATATTATTTTATTAGCATTTATTTTTTATAATCTCTTACCTAAGGAAAATATAATCCAGTTAATCAACATCACCGCATTTTGCTTTCTTAGGAATTACATTAATGAAATTCTTACAATACACTAGCACGGAGAAGCAGGGAGCCAGCACAGCATCTCACCACAATAACAGTTCCTCGCTCTGCCTGCTTTCACCCCACCGTTTGACTTAGCTAGCTACATGTTGACAAGTTATATGGGTTATACGGTCCTCCACCTGCAGACGCTGATGACCAAATGCCATTTCATTCAAGTCTATGAACTCTAAACCTGATCTGACAACACCAAGAACCAAACCAACTGGTACAGACCCGCATCGCTACAAAACATGACAAGAGACCTGTGAAGTTGCCCGTGGTGCCTGCATTCAAGTGGACGGTGGGGCGCAGGGTAGTGGCTGGCACATACTACCAGCCGAGCAGTCTCCCTGCTGCGGCAGTGCCCAGGGCCACCGGCCACAGCCAGCAGGAGCCTCGGAGGGACTGGTCGCACACTGGCCACAGCAGCCCCCTCCCTCCAGCATCTGCAGAGCCCTCTGCCCATGCAGAGAAGTGCATCACTGTACAGGATCTCGCTCTGCATGAGCCTATGGAATAGGAGTTCCTCCCCTGGCCCGTGCACCCCCAGGGACCCCTCTACACTGTGGGAACCCCCCTTGGTGCTGCTCACAGCCAGGGCCCGATCCCCACTGGGGTGCCCATCTTCACCCCCCCTAGCTCCATGGGGATCCCTCTGAATGCAGCAGTGCTCACAGCACTGTGCACCAGCCAGCTGCACTTGGCTTATGCTCCCACCACCTAACTTTATCCTCCTCTCATTATTATTCATATATATATATTTTTAAACAGCCTATTTAAGGCTGTAAAGCCTGTCAAAACTCTAGCACCAAAATTATTTCAAATCTTTTCATCTAGTTGTTTGGGGTTTTTTTAGTGTAATGATTTATTTAATTCCAGTGGAACTTACATCTTCACCTACACCTTCTCCTGCTACCACACACACAGGGGCTGCAGCCCCAGAGCCCTCGGCTAGTTCAGATGTACCGGCAGTGCCATGCCCAGCAAGAGCCTGGGCTGAGCACATCCTCGCAGGGCAGCCCTGAACACTCAGCCCTCCCCACACAAAGGGAAGAGCTGCGCAAGCTGATTTGGGGTGCATGAATGATAGGAGAAATGAGCAGATGGGTGACAGTAAGGCACAGAAGAGGAGCCCCTGTCCTTTATTCCGCTCCCAAACCACTGAGGTGAATAGGAAACCTCAGGAGGGGACGGAACCCGGGCAGAATTTGTCTCTAAAGTAAAGGAGAAAACAGTGACACAAAAGACACGCTGCTTTTGTGGCCAGTCAGGGCTACAAGAAATTTTTCTTAAGTGCTTTCATTTTCTTTGCCCACACTCAGCCTGTCTGTGACCTGAAGCCTCGGTCTGCTTTGGGTAAGGGGAAGGAGCTAGCGAGGCCCTTGGAGCAGTTATCCTTCTCTTCATAGCATCACTTCTGACCCACCTGTGGATATCCCATTCTTCACTGATCTGCCGATATCTATTAAATATTTAGACATTTTTAAGAGCAGCCCTTTTGCCAGTCATGAAACTCGCAGAGTTCAAACAGCAGTGGCCTGTTAACTAAAAAGATGATTCATTGAATGCCTGAGCTTTAACGACTTTAAAATCAATATTTTTTGTATCACAAATGTGTATAATTTTTGCCATTAGGAAAATTTTATTTGACTAAAAACTAATGGACTGAATTTGAAGCTTATGCCTGTATCTCACGTTTTCGAAGTTTTTTTGAGATTACCATTTCACATCTAGCTAGTAAAATACAGGAAAAATAATTGGTAAAATATTCCAAGTCACTTACTAAGTACATTCAGTATGGCAAACAACACAAACTGTAGAAAAAAAAAACCACTTTCTGAAACAGTGAGGGAGATGCTTGTAACAATATACTTGCTTCTGCCCCGACCCCTGATGAAAGCATTATGTACAAATATGTATCCTTTTGCACTGTGAATCAAGCATGATAAAAGAGTTCAGTCCCACAAAAACTCCTCCCCCTGAAGCAGCTGGGTTCCTCCGCAGCACGGTCAGGTAAAAGGAGCCAGGGATGGTTTCGGAGTCTTTCCCTGCTGGTGCCGAAGCGCCCTGGCACCCACCTCTGGGACAGCGATCTGCATCTCCTGGCAGGAGCTCAGGGGTGGAGGGTGGTGCCCCCATTTGTTACCGCTCAGGTTTCACTGCTGGATTTCTCACCTTATAAAATAGGATCAGTTTTTATTTACATGTGAAGAGTTAGTTTATGTCTAGTGCAACACATGGATGTATTGCTAAAAGTATTCTCACTTTCTAAAACAAAGTCACTTCTGATCACATTGTCAACTGCAATGATTTCTATTTTTATTAAGTTCCCATTTGACTGAATACACAGTTAACATTATTTCTTAGGCAAAATATTTCCTGGGGGAAGGTAGATACTATATATATATATATATATAAATGTTTTATTTAATATTATCAGTTCCAGGTGGCAGTCTACTTATAATCTAAACCTCACTTTTTTCATTAGAAACTACAGAGAGTATAAAGCATGGCATAATAATCTAATCTTCTAAATTGATGTTTCTTTTCTTTTTGTTTACAATAGCATGGATCATCTGAAACATTGCCTGCATAAATGTCTCATTTGTCACAAGCTAAAAACTGTCATCATTAAGTTGATTAATCAAATGCTGTTCTAAAAGATGGATTGAAACACAAAATACTGAGCCTAGTGCCATATAATGAAGAGATTAATTTGAGGCACAAGACAACCAATTTAGTATAACTCTAAGCTCCTGCTTTATTTAGAAAGACATCAATTAGTATATTTTTCCTGGATGTACTATTTTGTCTTTCTAAACAATGAGAAGGTGATTTGCTCCAAAGTCAATCTGCTTTCTGTAAACAGAATGGGTTAGTTAAGCATCTTCTTGCTCTGCTGTTCTATAAACTGCAACCTTGACTTGGAGTGCAAAAAAGGAAATGATGGAGTAGAATTTACAGTGGAATTGCTCCTCTCAGGTTAGCACTAATTTCTTTTCTATAATATAATTATAATTCTGGTAGCAGGAGTGACAGTAAGGAAAGTCTCAAAAGTGTTTCATTCCTTCATTATCTTGGATGTCTCTCTCTCTCTCCAGGATTAGTACAGTCTGTATGCAGATCAAGCCTCTGCCACAAACAAAGTTGCCGAGACACTTAATCGGCTTTTATTGTGTAGGAAAGTGAAAAAGGATGAAATGGTGTGCCAAGGTGTCCTTTCTTGGCCATTAGTGAAAGTCATGAGGTTGTGGTGGATTAAAAGGACGTACGGCACCGCTGCCTTCCCTTCGCAAACACTTGGTATCTCAAGTGCTATTAAAAATCAGCATCCAGTAAGACGCAATCATTTCATCCATCAAATCATTCCACTGTGCTGGGGTAGTGCAGTGGCTATATTAGTCATGCCTGAGACCAAGCCTGTTGCGTGGGCGCGCACAATGGCCACTGAGGCCGCGGCCATGTCCACATCCACCAGCTGCCCACCGCACCCTGCTTTCTGCTGGCCAGAGCAGGAGGGGCCGTGAGCCACAGTGCAGCCTGGGGCTGCTGAGCCCAGGTGGACCCACGCGTGCTGGCGCTATGGGCTAGAAGGCAGCCCTGCTCCCCCAACCCGGACAACCAAAGCGGCGCATAGCAACCATATTTCACCCGTGCTCCGGGCCCGTG
>Ga0181612_127086_pt1 | contig 20065 bp, 19 predicted proteins | sample HoacroProtozoa21_FD_119630 | JGI IMG/M metagenome (GOLD analysis project Ga0181612, IMG submission 119630) | Hoatzin crop microbial communities from Cojedes, Venezuel. Combined Assembly of Gp0051906, Gp0051904, Gp0051908 | reverse complement strand
CTGTGCCTCAGTTTGTGCCCATTGCCCCTTGTCCTGTCACTGGGCACCACTGAAAAGAGCTTGGCCCCATCCTCCTGACACCCACCCTTCAGATATTTGTCGGCATTTATAAGGTCCCCTCGCAGCCTTCTCTTCTTCAGGCTGAACAAGCCCAGTTCCCTCAACCTCTCCTCGTAGGGGAGATGCTCCAGTCCCCTCACCATCCTTGTAGCCTCCCCACAGCAAATCCAAGTTCCCAGATACGCAGGGCAGGGGGGAGCGCAGCGGCAGTACTGCACAGGATTACTCACTGTGGGGATGCCAAGGTTGGTTCGCAGCCTGGCATGCTAAAACACATCAGGCAAAGGACCAGAACTAGGGACCGGGGTGGGTCGGGGGGGATGAGTGTTGCCCTTGTCTTTGGGTCACTGCAGGCCTGCACCAGTGGAAAGCTCCAGCCCAGAGAAAGATATTCAGCCAGAGACCCAGAGCTGTCTGCACAGGACAGAGCATTTGCTCAGCTTTTGATTGGGCTCTTCAGAACAGCACTTCCCACCTGCCAGTCTCAGTGGTCTGAAGGACGTAAAACAGTAATGCAGACTACCTCTCTCCAAAGTAGGGCTGCCTCTGAAATCAGGAAGCGTTTCTGTTGGCCTGCACACCCTGCACATCTCCACATGCAACACACTGCCTGGCACCAAGGTGCAGCACCACATGACATGGTGGAAAGGGAGCAGAGACCCTTTAAGGTTGTCAGAGAGCAGCTGGACCTACTCTGCCAGGCAACCATGCACAGGTGATGAGGGTCAGCCAGCGGCTGGCTCCCCGCCCCTCCAGAGGGTTTAAAAAGGCTTCCAGGGTAGTCACAGCTGCATTAGTGCTGTTTGTGGGGAAGGAAAGAAGGTGCTGCACAAAATGGCAGCAGGCGAGCTATGGGATGTTGCTAGCTGATTTTCAAGAAGGCAAAGATGGACGCTGCTCTTAGGTGAGACTGGAAAGGAACCAGCACTTCACCAGCCTGGTAGGAGGCAGAATCACCTCTGAAGGTGCTGCCTGCAATCTGCTAGGGCAATGTTTAGGAAGACAGTGGGCTTTACGCCTGTGCTGAGAGACCACTGCAGGGTCTGCTTCTACCAGGGAATTTCTGCCCCAGCATAGGAGGCAAAGGATGCAAGTTTTCTGCCAGAGTGGGGGAAGGTGGGGGTCTGGGAACAGGGACTTACCTGTGTGTAAAACAATCAGGCCAGCTGTGAGCTTCTGGGCTACAAGAAGAGCGTTGGAAAATGTCCCAAACCAGTCAGGAGCACCATCAGCATTGCTAGTAAATGAGAGGACACAGGGAAGAAGTCAACAGTGGGGACTTGCTGTCTGACCTGTTCCTGTTGGGGCCATGTGTTCTCTGACAGCTGAGGGAGCTAAGTGTGAGCTTGGAGTCAGGCTGTCCTACTACAAGGAGGTAACAGTGAGCAAAGATGCAATTGTCAAGGCTATAGGGAGAGCACTCAGCCCTCTGTATAGCCATTATAGCTGGATCATGCAAAGGTCTGAGGCTTGCTAGAGAGGGAATCAGCCCTACCTGGGAAGGGCAAGAGCAACAGGCCCTGCAGGGTCAGGGGAGGGGGGTGCCAAGCTCAGTTCCTCACCTGTGCAGCATGATGGAGGAGCAGGCTGTGAGATTGAGGCTGGTGGTGTTCACCTCTTTGCAGGACTCATGCAGTGTGAACCCGAAGCAGATGAGGCAGGAGCAGATGGTCAGGCTGAATTTCAGCAGGAAGCAGAACAGGAAGTAGTGCTGAGTCTGTGAATGAGAGAGGCAGGAGGATGACATGTCACTGGCCCAACCTCTGCCACATGAACCATCAGGGAATCAATGGCTGCAAAAGACAAGCTGTAGTACAGATGGGATGCTGCACTGTGGATCTGCCCTGTGAGCACGCTGGCACTAAGGGATTCCCTTCCTGTCCATGCCAGGCTTTTGGACAGCATGGCTCATACCACGGATCAATTTACCAAGGGACCTGGGAAGGAACAGGGCCTCAGCTATGCATCAACACTGGGGATAAAGCAGAAGAGAAAAATGTGTGAACAATCTTAATCTGATGGGCCACCTACCTTCTTGGGAATGGAAGTCAAGTTTTTTCCTGTTGCCATGGTCATGATGGAGCTGTGAGGAGGCTTGCCCAGGAGTGAAATGCTGGAAAAAAGGTAAGTTAGTCTCTCAGTAACAACTTCAGGCACCAGAATTATTGCTTTTTCATCTATGCCTAACATTTGAACCCAAATAACCTTGTTAGACTGCTTTGAGCGTTAGCACTTATCTGGTCACTGTCATAAGCACATGCTGTAAAAGGTATCATTCACAGCAGCTGCAGACAGGCAGAGAGGTGACCTCCAAATGTGTGATGGAGAAAAACTCACCCATGGTGCCTTGGCCTCTGCCTGACACCCTAGGCTCCAGCCAGTGTGTCCAGTCCAACAGTATCAGGATTAAAAGACTATTTTCAGCTGGAGGTTCAAGCCACAAGATAATAGCAGCTCCCAGGCAGCAGGCAGGGCTAACACAGCAGTACACAAATGCTCCTACCTGTGTTTCCAAGCATCTTTTCAAAGCAGGTGCTTGGAAGAATCCTTGCAGCTTTCTTAGCATGCTGTGAGTGATGTCAGCTTTCTTTTAACATGGACACAGTGAGGCTGGCGGACTGATCTGTGCATCCTGTGGGTGGGAGGCAGGAGATTCCACCCTATCCAACAGACTCACCTGAGCAGTGGATAGCAGAAACAGGAGAGCCACACGATGTCTGTGGTACTGAGGATGGGGGGCAGCTGCACCAGACAGGAGAGGAACTGCACAGGAACAACCCAGAGTGAAAAGCATGAGTAGTGCTAGGACAGTCTTGTTACCCAAGATGCCACTGTCCTCCCCCAAAACACTGGGCTGAGCTGGTAACTAGGCGGCCACTCCACGTGTTCCAGGCTGCTGGGGCAGGTGCTGCAGAGGATGCTTTTCTCCAGGAAAAAAGGAGTTGAAAAGAAACCTCTGTAGCAGGGTCAAGGAGCAGGCTGAGATCACATAGTCTCTATCTGTAACTTCCCCAAACATGCTGTGTAAGCCTGACTGAAGGCCACCTTCCTCTCTTGCAAGGCTGCCCCACTGCAGCCACCCATATCCACGCTAGCACTGCTGTCCTCTGAGCTAGATGCTGTCCCCACCCAGGCCAGGACTCACCTGAATGACAACCAAGGTCAGCTGGCACTGCAGCAGGAAGAGGAAACACTTGCGGATCCCATATGTTGCATGCCTGGCCTGGAAGGAAGCACAAGCCCTCAGAGCCCTTGCTGTGATGGGAGCAGTTATCAGCCAAGAGCAATTATTGGCAGGCAGGGACAGAACGTGTGGCCTGCAGGGGAAGTGGGAGCGGAGAGGATCCGGACACTTTGTAAGCAACAGGAGAAATTCTCCTGCCTAGATGTAGAGGTGGTGAGGGAAAGGCAGAATTTAGCCAAGGGGTGAGTTTGTTTAAAACTCCTGGCTTTTCTGGAGTAACGCTTCTCCGTAGCACTGCATTGTTGTCTGGCTAGGGACCCCTGCAAGTTTATACTTTATCCAGTTGAACAATATTCATGTTCTGTTGCCACAGGGCACCATTCCCAAACCACCTCCTACACCTCAGACCGGTACAGCCAGGCAGGAAGAGTATCTCTGCTGTGCTTCCCGGACAGGACAAGAGACATAAGCAAAGCTAATGCTGGCAGCTTACTGTGGGCAACTCAACCAGAACGCTCACATGAGCTCCTGGCTTTGCTCTTCGTGAGCTGCAGGCAGAGGAGAGAGTACTAGAGGGGATATGCCTGGCTTACCTGCTCTATAAGCCTGATGATGCTGGTACTCTCTTCTTGGCGGAAGGACATGGAGCAAGGCAGGCTGTTGAGCTGCCCTGAGAGCTGCAGTGGAGTGAGCTCATCAGAGACATGAGTCATGGTGGTGCTGGTGGCATAGCCAAAAGTCTCCCAGGAGCAGCGAGATGGGTAGAGAGGGTCCAGTGCTATACTGCAAGGACAACACAGGACCATTAGCAAAAGTCCCCATCCCGGAGGAAAAACTTTGTTTCACAGCAGTCCAGCTTGTAAAGTCATGCCACGCCACCTCTATCTACCTTGCTGGTAGAGAAGTCCTGAGCTGTGACATGAATTTAGGATCAATGTCCCTAGACTTTTAGTTATTGCTAGAGAAATAATGAACGTATTTGGGTTTGTGGCTCAAGGTCAACAAACCGGCTGATCCAGAGGGGCATTTCCACTCTTTCCCTCAGTGAGGAGCATCTGTAATGCCAGTCAGTGCACAATAGTTCAGCATGCAAGAGCATCTCTGAAAGGAAGTATCTCTGTGTCAAGGGATCAAACTAGTCATCCCATTCAATAGCACCCAAATCTCCCTTACGAAGACAAATGCAGTTAACAATGGACAGAGCAATTGTGAGCATCCCCCTGCACAATCCCCAGGTCTGGTGTGACCCATGGCTGGGCACTTGCTAAGCTCAAGTCAAAGGCAGCTGGAGGAGTCTGGATCCTGGCCCACCTGATATCACTCTGCAGGAAGAGGCAGCTGTTCCGGAGGTTGGCAGAGCTCCCCAGACAGCAAGTCACCTCCCCATACTCCTGCATGATCTTGATCATCTCACACATGGCTGCAAAGGGACAGCAGGAGAAACAGAGAAACATACCTTGTTATGCACACAAAGATGCAGGGTTTCACACACCCTTTCCAGTCTGGATAACAAGCAATCAGATCTTTCATAATTACCCCAACTGATATTTATCAGTTGTATATACTGAGATCCAATGTCAAAGTATGCAATTTAATAGCTAATTAATTGTAGTCCAAGTGCCCTGTATATCTCCCTCCTGCGGGAACCGAGCTGTGATTCACAGAACTGTCACCCAGTGATTTGCATCTCTAGCACATCTCTTTCAGACCAGAGCTGTAGATATAGCCTGGCTATATAATACAGATGGCTTCAGCATGAAATGGTCGTGTTAGAAAACAGCAGAAATTAAATAAACCTAAATAACTCAAACCTCAGATAAATACACACTTTTAAATTCTGCTTAGCAGCACATCACTACTGTTCCAAGTGTAAAGGAACAGCACGAATACAACAAACCACTCTAAAAGCAGTGCCACACTTAGCCATACTCAGAGCCAGTCCCTGTTCCTGCACTTCCACCTTCATCAGTCTTTTTATCAACACCCTGCTGGGGCCTCTAAATCAAAGCTGCTGTTTGATCCAATTTTTCTTCTGTAGCTCTGTGAACAGTGCCCTGTGTGTATATGAATTTTCTAGAATGCTCCAGGCAAAAAAAAAACCAACAAAACCCACCCTCTGCAGATTCCTGTGTAAACAACTTAGCTAAATGACTGGTGCACCCAGATCTGCAGCACAGCGAGGATTTAGACAAAGTGGGGAATTGCCACTTCTGTCAAAAAGAGAAAGGAAATCTATTGGGCACTGACTGCTTACGCAAACTGGGCTGTAACTGGTTCTCACTGGCACCCTGTAAACTGTGCCCAGAGGTACCTAAAATGCCAAATCATAATGACGCTTATCACTTTTACTCTAGACTGGACAGGTATTAGCCAGCTGAGCACTCAGTCACTTTCTTAGATGACACCATCTCTAAGAGAGATGAAGAAATTTTGTCCTTTCTGGTCTCTGCAATCAAAAACTGCAACGCATCAGAAAGTGTTAACAGCAACTGCCAGAGGAAAATTCTTCTGGGAAGTGATTTCCGAGTTATATAAGGCAGTGAGGGCTGAAAGCAGAGATCAAAGTCTCCTAGCACACTGATAATGCTTATTTAATAAAAGGCAGTAGCATTTTGGATGTTTGCTTTTGTGTCTCTTACAAATGTAAATTGCAAGGAGTGGTTCTTAGCCCAATTCTGTAGCTAGGGAACAGCTGCATTAAAATGAAGTTAACACCTGGCTTCCCACAGGTAGCAATAGAGGGTTGTTAATATCAAAATGCCCCTCTAGGCTTCTGGACTGTATCCCCTTTCCTTCACCCACATCCACACCCAGGAAAGTCAGAGCAAATGGATGGGGAAGGTATTCATGGGCAGTAGCAGGACAGACCCAGGTTCTGTGCCACTTACTTTCTGGGGTGCAGTCTGTGAAGAGGGGCACCAGCAAAGGCACATTGTCTATGTTCTGCAGGTGAGGTCTCACCTGGTGGATCCCCCGTGGCAGTTTGGCCTGAAAGAGAAAAAAGGGACTAAGCAGGGGAGTGTGTGGTGTGTGTGCGTGAAGGAGAGGCATTTCAGCAGGAACTGCTGAAATGAGAATTATGATTCCCAGAATTATGCAACTTCAAGATCAGATACAAATTGATGTCCCTGCAGACAGAAGCTGGCTTTATCAAGCCACTGTAAAAAGTCTTCTGTGAAAGTTCTACACTGACACGTCAAGCTGTCTGTGCTTGCCCTCAGGGTTTGTAAGATCAGCAAGATAAACCTGTGCTCAAGGATTTCTAAGGACTTTTTACTCATGCGGAGAATCTAGTTAGAGACTATGTGCTGTCTCCCAGCAACTAGATCTATTTCAATTGCAGCCACATCAATACACAGCAAGGGGAAGGGTTCTTGCTTTCTAAAACCAGGCCTAAAAGTTGTGGTTTTTTTAAATCTGCATCCATCTCTGATCTTCTGTGACCTCTGCTGAGCGCATTTGAGTTCTTTATGAGGCAGGAAGAGTTTGTCCCGCAGGCTGGCTGCTGGGCAGCACCAGCCATGGCTCACAGCTTGAGGAGAAATAAAATTTCTTCTGTCTGCATGGAATGTGGGGATCTTCCAACTTCCTGCCCAGTACATGGGAAGGGGACCCAGATAGCCTGAGATGTGGCCCTCAAGGCTACCCCATGTGTGGTCATCTCTGTTCCGGAACTCCAAAAAAAAAAAGACCTGCTCAGCAAAAGCAATTAACTGTGACAATCCCAAACTTCGCAGGCTCCAGATACAAAGCTGGAAGAGGGTGGGGGAAATCAGGAGCTGCAACGCAAACCAGTCAATCAGTCTGCTTCAAAGAGGAATTCTCTCTGGGAGTAATGAGGTGATACTACTGGCCGTGACAACCACAGAAGTGTGTAGGGAAAGGGGCCTCACCCTGTTACAGTCCTCCAGGAAGCTGGGGATATCGCTGTCTGTTGGCTGAAAGCTGATGAGATCTGAGTGCCCTTCCTCTTCCATCAGCAGAAGCCCCTCCACATCATCTCGAGAAACTGGAGCAGAGAGAAGCAGCATAAACAACAAGCACAAACCTGCCTCTGTCACCCCTGTGCCACCCACATGGTATATTCACGTGGCGCTGCAGAAGCCAGGAAACGTGAGGCCTGATTTTCTAGGTTAGCAACACTTAGATCCCACTCAGTCATCTAAAATGCAGTATTTTCAGATGACTAATCTGCTCAGAGGTAGATATGTGAGCCTAGTCTCTGCTCTTTTGAGACATGATAGTTTATCTGTTCTGCTCACTCTGTTCTTCTAGGGGAATTTCTTTACTCTCTTCTAGGGGAAGCAGAGAGTAAAGAAATCCCACCTGAAGTAAGCAGAGAGTAATGCACCTTGACCAGGGCCCCAGCGAGAACCAAAAGCACTAATGAGCAGTTGTAAAATCATGGCAGCTGGTGCACAGAAGAATGATTGTTTCCAACAACTGTGGTACCAACATGGTAGAAAGGCTATATATGTAAGGCTCTCTCGCTCACACACACACCCCTCAGGCCCATCCAGTTTTGTGCTCAAAGCACTGAGGGATCAGGTATCTGGTGAGGACACAGGAACCTATGAATGGGTTTAAAAGAACCATCCAGGAAACACGTGGCGTTCAAAGTGGCTTAGGCGCAGTTCTCTCACCCTGATGTAGGTCATCGTGCAGAGAGCCAGCGTGGCTGGGGCTAGAGGGAGGGATCTCTGAGCCAGGCACATCACCATTAGGTGTTAAAGATATGTGGCAATTCCAGCCGGTCTCAAGACCCATCTTCTCAGCAAACACCTGTAGGTGAACAGAAAATAAGACTTTAGTGTAGCTGTCCAGGCCGGAGTATTGCAGACCAATGCCATGTTGGAGCGTAAGTACCTTCTGGACCCATTAGCTGAATCAGATTAACCTTAGATCGCACTGGAGCTAAACTCTCCAGTCAGACAGCCAGGGGACATGCAAGTTCAGGGGGTTCAGCAAAGACAGCTTACCTTGCTTTTGAGCTCATCTTCCAGGGAGAAGTAGACAAAACGAATGCAGGCATTGACCAATCCATCAATGAGGCGGACAATGTCAAGACGGGCCTGATACTGAGATGAGACCATTCCCATGAAGATCTGTCCGCTCAGAGCCTGGATACAGTCTTCCTTCTCCATCACTTCCCCAATCCCTTCTTCAGGCATGCAAACAACACGCAATGACATTGAGACACAAGGGGCCACATGTCCATCAGACAAAGTACACACGGCGGGACAGGCCACCAACATAACATCCAAGGACAGAGTACACAGAAACATGCAGATACACACAGACATATACAGGAGGCAAGATGCAGAGACATCCATTTGTCCCAGCATGCCCAATCACAGAAGCGGTTTCAGGACATCCCCATGTATGTGACCAAGAATACAAACGTGAAACAGCAGGCACGGAAAGGAAAAAGACAAAACAGAAGACAGGGATCAGTCACAAGGAACTGGGGCAGAAAGGTAAAGGATGTATGCTGCGTAATGTTCACATGTGCATTTTAAACACGTTGTACTGTGCTTAAACAACGTGGCGAGTCTGGCTCAGGCAGAGTGGCATCAGAGTACGAGGGGCTGATGCGAAGGAACTGGATCATGTTCCCTCCAGTGACATTGCAGGCACTCCCAAAGAGCCTGCAAAGGCTCTTTGGCAGGGTTCCTCCCACCATGACCAGATCAGCCTGTGGTGAACTGGAGCTGGATGCAGCATGAGGAACAAAATAATAAAACACTTCATACAGTTGTAAAGCTTGCCACAGATGGGACTGAAAAGTGTTTTGAAAACACTCAGTCCCAACTGCCTCCTAGCTGTTGGAAACACCATTATTCACATTTTACAGAATGGGAGACCAAGGCAGAGATTAAGACTGGTTTTCCAAAAGAGCCTCCTGGAGTTTTGTAATGGTATGTGCCTATTTCTCAGTTTCCACTGCTGTTCTGGAGGAGATGTACAGTTCATCTAGTGGGAATCAGTTCCTTCAGCACAGCAACAAAATCCACCAAGGGAGAATGGTCACCTACCACCGTACAGTTAATTCCTTTGCAATACCCACATATATGATTTCTGTAAAATTAGACAGCCAATCAAGCATCGAAATACCCAGAAGTCTTGACTCTCAGTTGCCTGCTTTAAGAAACAGACTTCCCACAAGTAGAAGAATTTCTCTGCAAGCTTCAGTAACTTAACTAGAAACATACCTACCAGCTGCTACATCATTACTTCCTCTGGAAATGCATCTACTCCAAAAACCCTTAGTTCTCAATTTCCATCTGCTACTCTGAATAACAGTGTTCTTACAGCTCTAGACTGATCAGAAAGCAAGCACCAGGCCCAGCAGCAGACCTTATTATAGACAGCACAGAAGACACATACCATCTGAGCTCCAGCTATTCCTCCGACTGCTCTGTTTGATGGGGGTTGTCCCAGGGAGATCACAGCATGTGAAGATAGCACTCTGCCCAGGGACCTGCACCAGTTCTATGCACTTGCCGTTGAGCTGGGAGGACAAGGCACAATGCATTGGCTTGTATGCAAAGGCAGAGCAGTATCCTGAGAGGCAGGCTCGCTGGTAGAAATCTAACACTTTCTTCCTGTGTGGAAGAGACAAAAGACAGACTACGTTAGCAGAAACATGCTGCATTTCTGACAGCGTACACTGTAGTTCAATGTAGAAATCATCAGTTGGGTATTTGGAAAAATGTATTGCATGAGGAGTGGTCAGAGACTCTGAAAAAACCTTTCCTTCCTGTTCCTGCGTTCTCTAAGCTGCAGGCACTACAAGGCAACAAAACCACATATTCCAACAGTGGCAGTGGTGAACGTTTCTGTTTGTTTATCAGACAGATTGATGAGTATGAACACAGTATTCTTTGAATACACTTATTAATGTAATATGCTCTATATGGCTGCCCGTTGACTCCAAGGAAGTTAACTGCATGACAGCAGAAGCTTAAGCCATCAGAAAGAATTTATCTGTAGGGAGATAAACACCAAGGAAGGAACTGACAACTCTGACAATAGTATCTATGGCAGACATAGTTACACTAAAAGACTTTTCTTCTATCCCCTTTCAGAGTTTGGGTCTCAGCAGGTGTATGTGAAGTGTCCATTTAGCCAATATTCAGTCACTGAAATAGTGTAAAGTTCCTTCTCTATGTTGAACTCACAAAGGTAACAAATTAAGACTATACAAGGGATTTTTCATTGACTTCTAAGCTGATAATATTCCAGAAAGGACCAGCGGGAGTTTTCTTACACCTGAGGATAAGCAGACTTACAAGAACAACGTGCTGCTATTCAATGAAACTAAACATTACTGGTCTGCTTTGCCAGCAGGGAGAGAAATTTAGCCTTTAGATGAAAATGCAATAGACACTGGCAGATATTGCAGCAGGACTAAGCAGGTGTGATGCATTGTGGTGGACTGGTTTGAAGCTGTCAACAGCAGGTAGAATTGATCACACTGCAGTTCATGTAAGACAAGGCATTTGTCATGAACAACAAAAAGAAAGTATCTGCCACCAGCATATGACTTGATTATAATTCACAGTCCTGCTACATAGTACGGTCAGAGTCTGCTTGTAAGAGGCTAATATGTTTACAGATACAGTAAGAAGTGGCTTAGTCTTAGAGTCCAACATATTGTTTGTTGCTATCTAATCTCTTACACTGCTGTTATATTATAAATACAGACAGCTCATGTTCATAACCTACTTGAAGTTTCTGTTAAATAACTTAACAAGCATCACTAAAGGGAATTTTACCAAAGAGTGACTAGGTTCCCTCTGCAGTTTATCTGCAGCTCCTGAATGCACCAAATGACAAAGCTGCCCACCTGTCAGAGCCAGAGAGGGGGTAGATATCGGTACCGTCCCAAAAATCTGTGCAGGCCTCAAGGATGATGTCAGCTGTCCCGTGAGAAAACATCTGCTCAGTGCCTGAAGTGTAGGAGAACAATGAGTCAGCATCACACATACAGGCTCCCAGGAAAGGGATATCACACCAACTGCTCCCTTATTTGCTAAAACAGAGTGTTCCCACAAATTGCCTTGATGCCCTCCAGATATCCCCCTTCCTCTGTTGAAAGTCTTCAGTCTCCATCGAGAAATTATTCAAGACTGGATAATATGTATTCAGCTGCCATTTGTCTAAGCGTGAGCTCAAACAAGGCTGTGATAAAATGGGAGCCACGTAGTCAGTTCCTACTCTCCCCTTACACTGTGTAATGATCCTGCTCCTACAGAAGGTGAGATAATATCATGCTCCTGTGTCCAACAGAGCAGAAGAAAAGATACTCCTGTGCGCCTCTTCTCATGAGAGAACAAGCATCTGTGATGAGCCTACAGGGATCAAAGTCTGCCTGCGTTGGAAAGCACATTCGATTTCAGGCCAGGCATGGATCTAAAGGGTAAGAGTTATTCTTGAATACCTTCTATTCAAGTAGCAGAAGATAATTTAAAGTGTGACCCATTAGATAGCAGCCTGTTTCACAAAGGGTCCTGAAAAGGTGCTAAATCAGGACAGGTCAAAAGTTCAACATAACAGACTCTAAAAAAGTAACTCACATTGTGATCAGGGAAGAACTGAAAATCGATGGACACTACAGCTTTTCCTGGTTTGTTTTTTTTCCGCCCACTTCACTCTTTAACACAGACTTAAAATTTTTCATTCTCTCTTGTAGACAGGGGTGTTAAAAAGTGTTTCCCACAGATATGTGAGGTCACTTGTCTGATGCAGGTCCCAGGCAGAGGACACAAGTTAAAGAGTGCGGGGCTGCCTCCCCCTCCACACGTCCTGTTCCCTTTCATTAGCACCGATGCATTAACATTGCACGCACGTAGACTTCACTGTCTAGGTTCCCTCCTCCAGCTGCTCTGTGACTTTGCCCCCAACAGCTTCAAAGCTGATCTAATGAAAAAAACATCACTGCCAAGAAAAATGAGCCCAAAGGCTTCTTGCAAGCATTGTTGCTGACTGCAAATGCTCACACTAGCTGGTGAAATCAAGAGCCAAGAATGTCTACTCGCACACACCAGGCAGGGACCTTCAGGAACACTGGAGGATTTTCCAAAACGTAGCAGCTCTCTGCTTTCTGCTATAAATAGTCATCACATGCCAAGTTTATCAGCATAACAAACCTCCAAGACGAATAGGAGCTGTGTGTGAAAGAAGGAGCCTGTTTCAGGGACACAAAGGAGTACTTGTGCAGCGCTCTAGTTAATTTTATTGTATAAACACCTAATCCTTCCCACCTTGCTCCTAAGGTCAGATAGTCCTTGCTAAGAAAGAGAGAACAAGAGATGTTTATTGATCCATGCAAAACCCATGCCCTGGACACAGAGCAAGAGCTTGCAGATGACCACATGCACACACACATACCCAGGTTCATGCCTGACAGCAACTGAAATCCATTTCCCATTCAGCATCATCAGCATCCTGCACAACAGTCCTTCCAAGGGGTAAACGACAGTGACAGCACGCACTATAAATTGGAAGGAGTTCATTCAGCTGTCATTGCCAGTAAAGTGAGCTCGGCCTCTTCCCTTCCTAAACCATGAACTTGAAGGCCAGGATTTCTCTGGCACAAGGGAGAAAAATAATGAGTAGGGCAGGGAGTATGGCTAGCCATCCATGAGTGCTGGGGCTCATTAGGAAGAACCAAGCCGCTAGAGCTGAGCCGGTGAGACAGAGCAAAAGGAACCGAAGAGTGCAGCCACAGCAAGGGAACACAGAGGTGTTATCAAGCCTTTTTACTCCACTGAAGACACCAGTGAGCCCCTCATTTCCATGTGGTTACTATGGATTTGGGATGAACACTGCCAGATGGCGAGACACATATTTCAATGGAATAGCAAGGGAACATACAGATAAGCTACCTCCTATTTCTGCTACAGCTGTAGAATTCATTATGTATCTCCCTTTGACTTCAGCATGTCATGGGACTGGGTGGATTCAAAAATTTATTCACAAATAATGTATCAAGAGAGGTTAGTTATGATCATCTGGTCTGACTCTTCTGCATAAACAGAGCAATTTGATTTCATCCAGTATTATCTGCATAATCCATTATTTCTAGTTGTACACATTTCAGAAAATTTCAAGGTACAAGACTACCACGTGAGAGGTGTTCCAACAGTTAACTAACTCCGCTGGCAAAATTTTACTCTAGACAGCATAATCCAGATCACGTATGTATTTGTCTGAGCTCCAGCCTCTAAACTAAACGGTTTAAAAATGAGGATAAGGAGTTGAAATGAGGCAACATTAAAGGCTTTTCCCTACACTACGAATCTCAGGATCAGAAAAATTCTTACTCACAAAGGCAAGATAGCAGCAATCAGGACAAATGAAAAAGCTCCTACCAAGATCAAGATACAAATTTAAGAAGAACTGGGCAAGAGAAGACAGTCTACCTTGTAAATCTCTGGCCAACATAATAATGATATTTCAGATTCAATATTGAACATATGTCAACTCCAGAAAGCCAAGTTCAGTCAGTTTAAGGTATTATGAAGAGACAAAGAGCTCTGACAGGCAAGCTGTTAAATCTTGCTGAGGTGCTTTAAGACCTCATGGTGCTCAGCTGTACATCCTTTCCATCCTAGCCCATTCCTATTAGAATAGGAAGGAGTAGAAGGAGCGGAGAAGTCAGCATGGCTTCAGGTGTACTCATGGTCACCATGAGTTTGTACAGAATTTCTGTGATTTCTTATTAGTATGCAATATAGAAATAGAGTATGCAATGTCGTAAGCTAGACAACTCCCTAAGATAATGATTTATGATTTAGGCTATCAAAAGGATAAGCATCACTAGCTAAAACCCTGAGCAACATCCAACTCTGTGCAGTATCAGTTTCACTAACATAATAAAGTCTACTCAAAGCCCAGTAAAACCCCCACCTTGCTCTGCAATGCCAGAAAACAGGTTTACTATGTGCTACTTAACATAATTTTAAAAAACTAGACTCTGTGGAAAAGGTCCTCCCATCCCAAGTAGGTGCCCAAAGAAAGGGGCAGCCTTACTGGTAGTGGTGTCCTTCACGAACAGGTTAATCATGTGGCTCAGGGGTGGTCTCCTCTTGGTGATCGATGAAAGCTTCCCCAGGATTGTTTCCTTAACCATCTCATCGCTTGGCAAGCGGTACAAGGCTAAATAGTTCTCCTGCTTGAAAAGATCTTTAGCACCTGGTGTGAAACCTGAAATGTGAACATAAGGAGGAGAAAAATTAGGCTCTAACCAAAGCAAAAGAAAGGTCCTCTCTCCTGCTTCTGTGCCGCTTTTCCTGCGCTCATTCTTACACCTCTCCAGCAACAGGTAGGTGAGCTGTGCATCTACACCAAGATGGCTCAAGTTCTATGATGAAAAACATTCAGAAGGACTAGATGTTATTAGCGATTACAGATTTCATGCTCCTGGTTCATTGAAGAGAGGAGCTGTGACACTGAAGGACAGGCACAGAAGTGAGTTCAAGAGCTTCCATATTTTAAGCCTAGTGTTACCCCTAACCTCTTATCTCCTCTATGCCTTGGTTTTCCCATTTATAAAATGAGGTATCTCACATTATTTACACCCAAACTCCTAGTAAAGCATTACTGTAGGCAGTAGGGCAGCTATCTGTCCATTTAGCAGGTATTCTTCATCTCCTGATGAGACTGGCAGACTTGAGCTAGAAGAATATCAAGCCTAGCCAGGGCTGGCTAGAAATATCCTTGATGACATTTGTTCCTTTGATGGTGTCTACAATGTAAGAACTTGCCAAAAGCAATCTCTGTAATAGACTCTTTTGGCAACCGAACAACAACAGAATCAGCTCTGTAATCCCACCTTCTCAGCAACCAGGACTGGGGAAATATTTTTTCTTGTACTCTCTAAGGATTCAGTGTCTATTGATAGCTCTGATTTCTCTGTGTCTGCTCATGCAATTTCTCCTTACCAATTAGCCTGGCAAGCTCACAGAGGCCCCAGGGCACGTGGACAGGCAGCACGGCACTGTGAGTTTCCTGGAGGGCAATATTGCAGAGGTGGTCAGAGAAGCGGCACAGACGCTCTGTCACACTGGCGTTGCAGAGATTGAGCAGCACATTCAGGCCCAGAGGCTTGAGGGAATTCAAGTGCATCTGCCAGTTGGAGTCATCAAACTGGATGCAGGAGGGGTTCTGCTGGTCCTGGGACAGGCTAAGCATCTCAAGGTGGTAGTCACACACAAAGTCTTCAGCCTCACAAGCCAGCACCTCACTGTCTCCAACAACCTGGTCCGACAAACAGGAAAATTCTAAATTGTTACAACGAATAGAACTTTAGCCTAGAATCCTGCAAGGAATTCCCAATTAAGTTCCCAAAAGGGTAGACTGTCTGTCTTATAGCTCCACAACAGACTAATTGTGTGCCCCTTCAGTATGTCTCACCTGAGCATGTTCATCCTCTCCACCCTCCGTGTCCTTGCTAAAACTCACATTGGACCCAGAGGGATGCTTGCTTCTGCTGTTTGGCTTTCGGTGGGCATGGGCATCGGGAGCCTTTGGAGGCTCACTAGGCCAGTTGTTCCTTTCTTGCTCATTGGTCGTGTGGACTGTGTCTGCCAGGGGGCCAGAGAGCAGAGCATCTCTTTCGTGGGGCTGCAAGAGACCAACAAAATGAACAGTGGTGATTCAGTGGTTGAACATGAGCCCCTACTGATTCACCTGCTGCTTTAGGACTCCTGTAGAAGAGGATCTCATCCTCACTGTTTCTTTATCTTTTAAGCAAAGAATTGTGGCACAGGACTTCTCTACAGGCAAAGGGCCCCCTCTGTAATACCCTGTTGTGCGTGTTAGTCAAACTATGATTAGAACCAACATACTACATTATGGATTACATATTCCTCACCTCATCTTCCATCTCAGGGTGGCAGAAGGACCGTGTAGAGAGCTCATCAGTTAGATCTTCATGGCTATCATGAGGTGGTTCCACTTTCCCACTGAAGAACAGAACAGTCTCTGGGCTGGGATTTGGCCAGGAAAGAATCCCTTGCTTGTCTACACAGCAGAGCACCTAGAACATCCCAAAACACCCCCAAGAAAGCAAAATCTCAATGAAAACATGTCTCAGTGTTCATGCATATCTGTAAATATCACAACTTTAATCAACACATGGCAGGATAGACAGTCTCTCCTTCACTTCTGTCTTAAGAAACTGCACCTAGTAACCCTCCAAGAAATCTGAGAATTCCTTGCTCTAGCAGGATTGATGGGTTGTTTAAAACCAATTTTATTTCAGGGTATTGCAAAACTACGCATAAAGACCACAGGAAGGAAGCAACTACTGAACATGTCTCACCAGCTAGTACCTTATCAGGACCTGAACCAACTGGTTCTTGAACAGGAGTCAAGAGGGTTAAGTGACCAGAACCAGAACTGGAAAACACAGACACCCTATTAGATGCCACAGTATTTCTGACCATTGTTTCGGCCTGTAAATGTGCTGCTTGGACAAGACAAGACAGTTATAAACTTTTCTACAAAGACAGGTCCCTGAAGGGTTTGTAATTCCAGCACAGTGAACTGATCGCTAACAGTCTATGCTCAGGGAATGATGACACAAATGATGCAGATGAAGCATCGACACAGGGTTCCTCCTTCTGACAAGCCAGCAATACTCACAGTGACAGATCCCAGACTATGGAGCAAGCTGGAAGTGAAGCTCAGAGTTGGGGATTTGCCTTTTAAAACACAGAGGAAGTGGCTCCAGATACAGCGTATCATTTCCTGCCGAGGGAAGCAGAGGACATCAGCCAATTAAAGACTCATTCAGTGAAAGATGAGAGGAGAGAAGGTAAAAAGGGAGTATGACATTACCTGCTTTCAGGTTCAACACAGTGATACACTGTAAGATAAACAGCGGTCTCCGTGGGAATCTGTTAACTGATATAGTGCTGATGTTCTCAAGGTAAAGGAATTTCTTCCCCCTTCCAGAGGATGCTGACAGTCTGATTGCTGAATTGAGAATTCACCGAAACTAGCTTTGTCTATTCAAAACCACAGGAAGGAATTCTGAAGTGATTTCATTTGGAGTGAATCAGTATTTACCTCTTAGAACTTTTTTCCTAAAGTAACTGTCATCTCTTTGGATTATAGAGTTTGAGGCCTTAAACTTACAATCACTATGCTGCAAACTGGGTAAATGGAGTCACTGTGGTGAGGCAACTTGCCCAAGGTTACTTATTGAGCCAGTGACAATGTTCGAAATAAAGCCAAGGTGCCCTGACTACTTCATCATTACAAATGAATTGTAATCAACATGGTAATAAACAGAAAGAAGAGGATATTTTGCAAAATTAAAATGTGAAGTTGGCACCCTTCACCTTCCACACAAAAATATTTCAGAGGGAGTCCCAAACAGCTGAAAAGCTGTGTGTTTTTCTCTATGCACTCCTAAAGCCAGCAAAAACAGGTTTGCATTGCAGTGTTATTTTACTGCTTTTTAGCTGTTGTTCTGGAATGCAGTCACTGCAGAGCACTTCCCCCAAAGCTCCTTAGATCAAGTTCCTTAGATCCTAAGAGTTAGTACAGCCATGAGCTCAAATGCAAAACAATCATGAACTATCACCAGGAAGGAAAAAAGCTCTTATTTAAACCTGTTTCTCATAAGCAAAAAGGCTACATAGGTACAACAGGAAAGAAGCAGATCTTTTCAGTTAGGAAGGTCAGCTCAAATCACTTTCATTTAACACCTGAAAAACATCTCAGCTAAATGATGAACTAGCACAGAAAGACAACAAAATACTCAGCAAAGGAAGCATGTGTGTGTGCATCCATGTGCACTCCTCTCTGTGGCTGTGAGCAAGGAGATATGAGTTGATGCAGCCTGGGGAAGAGAAGGCTCCAGGGAGACCTTATTGAGGCCTTTCAGCACAGGCTTTTTAGTAGGGCCTGTAGCAATAGGACCGGGGTAATGGTTTTAAACTAAAAGAAGGTAGATTTAAACTGGGTATAAGGAAGGTATTTATTACAATGAGGGTGGTGAAACACTGAAACACGTTGCACACAGAGGTGGTCGATGCCCCATCCTTGGAAACATTCAAGGCCAGGTTGGACAGGGCTCTGAGCAACCTGGTGCAAGGTGTCCCTGCTCACGGCAGGGGGACTGGACCTTTAAAGGTCCCTTCCCACCCAAATCCTTCTATGACTCTATGGTATCTAGGGATTTTTAGTCACTCCTGAAGTCCATCTGCCTCCTTAAGGAAAGGGGAATCTTAATGCCAGATTAGACAGAAAAGTGTCTTTCCTCTACCCCACCTGTTCAATCTGGATGATGCAATTTATAGAGCAGCCAGATGCAGTTCCTCCCCCAGAAAAAGGTCTTCTGAACGTTTATTTGCCCCAGCTTTGGAAGCAACAGTAATGTGCTTAAACTTGTTAAGGAGCCTATGAAACAGGATCAGACTTATAGCCTAAACATCCCATGCTCCTCTCTTCACATTTGGTCTTGGTGCTGACCGCCATCCCCTCTGTTCTTTAGTTTTGGCTTGAAAAAGGAGGTTTTTCTGGTACAAGCAAAATACTTCCCATACTTCTTTCTGACACATACCATAAGAGGTCTATTTTACTCCTGGAACAGGAGGACTTGGCAGAGGTACTTTCTTCAGGACAGAAAAAGTTGATTTCAAACCATTTGTGATATTAAGAAAAACACAATTCGACTCAGTCACCTCAATCTCTGGTCAGCAGAGCAGCACCTACATGGGAAGGTGTAGGCGAAAGACATGCAACCTGCATGCACAGCAAATTAAAGCAGCAAATGAGTGACAACGGACAACTGACATAAACAAAAGGGGTCTAGGAACAAGCAGGAGGTCAGAGAGGAAGGGAAAGGATATCATGAAGTTCTGCAGTGGAGATGAAGAAAACAATTCGTAATAATAGTACCTGAGAAGATACCATCTCTGTGTAGCTGCTGAGAGTGTCCTCTGAAAACTTAGCAAGCTGCAGCAAGAGAAGAGACCAGTTACTATAATTGTGCTCAGAAATGTGTTATGAGGAACATCCTTCCCTAAATACTGTGCCTTCAGAGAGAAGAAAGCAGGAGCCCTGCTCTGTGGGAATCGCTATACCAAGGCAGACCAATAATCCATCAAAGCACTTAAGTGTCTAATGGACTATGTCTTTATCTGCTTGTGAAGCAGTCAAAGTGCTTGGTGCTGTACATCACAGAAGAACACACAGTCATTACCTAAGTGTCTGCAGAGAAAATAATAGCAATTAGACCCAATGGAGGCTCTTTCTGGATGGTTATTTTTAGATACAATGAGCCAGGATTGACTGATCTGTTTTTAAGCTATATGGGCCAGTTAAAAGAAGGGAGCTAGAAGAGTGGTAGTAAAAAGCCGGGCCCTGTAACACAATGGACACAGAGGATGTGAGGTGATGTGGATGGGATGTGGATAGGAAATGAAAAGGAATTATAGCAGGGCACTACCATGCAGCTCTTGGAATTACACCGAGAGATTTACTAACGCAAAATTTGTGCATCCAGCACAAAGGAATTCCACGCTAGGTATAAATTTGACAGTTTAAATTTAAGTATATTCATAAACAGAGGTGAATATGGCAATTATATTTGTATGTAAATAAAATCACACCCCAAATAATAATGCATATACCTGGCACTTTAAAAAGGATCAGTTTAACAAAGCTGAAAAAAGTCAAGGCAAATTTGTCAGAAATAATTTAAACTGAGGAACTGTTTAACAATATTTTATTAGAATTTTAAACAGCGACAATCCCGCAGTAAAAATTAAAAAGCCTAGTTCTGAGTGGAAGTGAAAATAG
>Ga0181612_162060_pt1 | contig 20067 bp, 13 predicted proteins | sample HoacroProtozoa21_FD_119630 | JGI IMG/M metagenome (GOLD analysis project Ga0181612, IMG submission 119630) | Hoatzin crop microbial communities from Cojedes, Venezuel. Combined Assembly of Gp0051906, Gp0051904, Gp0051908 | reverse complement strand
GATGATGATGTTAAACAGGAGTATGAGTGCTACTGGCAAGAGGAATGACCACAGCATGGGCTTTTGCACACTGAAATTCTGATTTTGATCCAGTGCTGCAAGCCAGCAACTTTTAAGACAAAGAGAGGGCATTTCAAAAGATTTGTTAGACACATTTTTCAGAATAGCAAAACAAAACAAAATAATATTCCACTGTTCATCCTGAAAGACCTCGTAGGGCTTTCTAGGTCTTGTTAACCTGTCTCTGCAAGGCAACCATTCCTTGAGAACTGAGGGCTTTCAGTCATGCTTCTCTTTCGCTTGGGGAACACAAAACAATTTATCAAAGAAACTGCATAGAGATATTTAATAAGGTGCACTGTAGCTAACCAAATAAATATCTGGCCACCATATGCAAGTTTGTCTCTAGGGTATATATTATAATAGAGCTAAAGAGTAATAGGGGAGACCTAATGGACAAAGGCTGAAGCAAAAACAGGGACGAATTCAGGAGGACAGGATTATCCTGCAATAATCTTTCCCTCTTTTTTTTCATTGCCAAATAATCTCAAGTTAGAAGTCAACACTCCCTAGATGAGTATGATAAGATGGCCACCATGTGGAAGAGGTTCTGTGTTTACGTTTCCAGAACAAGTCAACCTTTGTTCTGTATCATCCAGTATCACCAAGGTACATCATAAGCCTGATAGCCCGCTTTGGTATGTGGGCACTCAAGTGAATACCAATACCAAAAACATAGGGTGAATAGGAATATAGCTACATTGGCCAGAAAGATGTTAGATAAATGGGAGGATTAAGTTTAGGTACTTAAATGCAGTTATGCACTTAAATTAAGGTCTTGAATTTCAGTTAGACGAAGAGCCTCTACAGCGTCCATTTGAAGTCACAGGGGATCTTGCAGGAGGATTCAAGGCAGATGTGGATCCAGTACCCTACGTCCTTAGTGAGGAGAAAAAGCAATTCCTTATAGCGAATGTTTAGCTTGAGTGAAGAGTTATGTTTTAAGTACTTAGATATACAAAATGGTATACCAACAATGCATCTAGAATTGTATTAATAATAAGCTATCACAAAAGGTGTGGGATAGCAAGTGTTGTAATAACGCATGAACTTACAATTCTTCCTGTCGGTAGTTTAAAGCTTTTCCTTCTCTGTAAGTAGCTCCAAGTGTTACTGCAACTACTACAGCGGGGATTCCTAATTAAGTAAAGAGAGACAGCAATTTATTGCTCTGTTGCATAGGCATGCCTCCCTTCCACACAAATAGCTTCTTGCCTCCTAAACCCCATAGATTTTAAGAGCTCTGTTTCATCTGCCTTGTGATAAGCTAAGTAGGTTTTTGGTAGCCTAGAGAAAAGGCAGGACTGAGGGTTGTGAGCACTATTTTTCTGAGGACAGCTCATGTCCATGACTTGCTGATTTTTTCTGTTAAAGAGCTTCAACACAGCTTCCAGAGGCAACGCCAATGGTGACAGAGCAAACTCCCCCCTGTGCTGTAGCTGACTCCCTCATCACAGCTGTGCAATCCTACCCTCTTGTCAGCAGTAAGAAACTAATATAAGAAAATATTGCTCCAAGCACCATTACATTTCATACCAGCTTGATGCAGAGGGTAACTTTTGCCCTCCAAGAAGCATGGCAGTGTGGGGTTTTCTCCCGATGCCTTTGCTTTGTGTCCTGTCTTCCGTGTCTCCTGCCTACCTGTTGGAAGAGTCTAAGCAGCATGTCTCATGGGAAGGAGCTTCCCACATGAGTTTTCCTTTGGGAAATAAACATGCTTTTAAAAGTCTGTTCCTCCTTCAGCCCTAACAGAGATCTTCCAGACTGCCAACTATTTGCTGTGCTCTCAAAGTATGTCTGAAAAGCAGTGAATCAGACTCATGCTATTTCAGACAGGTGTAACTGATGGCAGGACAGGGTGAAGAACCGAATGCTGTGCTATCATGCAAATATACAAGGAGCACAGTGATGTGTAGCCAGACAGCTTTTGCTGAACATTTTCTGGCTTGCACGTGCAGTCCAAATTCTAAAAGTATTAATGGAAGTGCCTCTACCTCCACCCAAATGCAAAATGTAATAATAAAACTATCAGGATCTAAAACTGCTTGGTAGATGCCATCAGAAATGACACACCACACAAGCTGAATACACACCATGGAGAAGGCAGGTATTCCTGTACGCTGTGTTAGAAGAGTTTCTTGAAGGAGGCTGAAATTTTTCCTTTACCTAGTGGGCATCTGTCTGCAGTCCTTCAGGTAGTTCCCTTTTAGCTTGCAGTGTTGCTGCTAATTGCTGTACTGACTTACGAATGTGTTCGTTGCTTATTAATAAATAATATGTAACAAATAGTGTCAGTCACTCCTTGCTTTTGGATGTGTGCAAAGCTCTAGCTGAGGTTATGAGGAATCTCAGAGATATCTAAATGAAGAATTTGAGTCTATGTGTGCAATCACTGTATCAGAAAGATTTTTTTACTTAGTTGACAGAAGCAGACTGTTGAATGCCTTGATCACTGTGAAAATTTCTCCTGCACAAACAGTGCCATATCAGGACAACGAGAACAAGCTCAGTTTATACCAGTAGTGTGAGCAGTAGCAGGAGATTATCTATTAAATCACGTTGCGCTAAAGCAGAGGGACACTAATTATAATTGCTCTCTGCTGATCTCCCATCTTTACAACGCTCCCTGAATGTACTATGTACCAATACTTTGGAAAGGGTTGCCGTGTGTTCGAATCTTACCCCATCCGATTGCTGACGTGGTTACTAGGAAGTATCCAGGCAGGGGCTTCATGGCTCTGAGCAGCAGTAAGTACAACTGTGCGGAATTGAGTGCTGTCCACATAAATGTCGCCAACAAAAAGTAGTGCAGTAGGACAGCCACAGCTGTACACCAGGAGTCTGCAGGAGGATCTACCAGGTCTGATGTGAGTGAGGTGTTACGGACAGTATCATAAGGAAGGTATTGCTGGTAGTAGCTGGTGTTATCGCTGCTGTGATTCCTAGCATTTTGGTTTTCAATTCCAGAGATGAAGATGATGTTAAAAAACAGCATGGAGAAACAGAGACTCACTAATATCCATGTTACAGACGACTTTCGAGTTTTCCTATTGGTAAGAATACGTTTAGGCGAAAAAAGTAGAACAAAATAAGAAAAAATCTAAAATATTTCCTCATTTCCACTGGTATTAAAAGAAAGCTAGAGCGTGAAGTCTTTAATACAGAGAGAAAGCAAAGCAATAACTTGTTTGCAGAATTCTACACCATCATTACTCTCAGAGACAACTTACCAAATCCATCAGTTTTGACTCATTTCAGCTAGAACAGAGAATAGCCAGCACCTTTTAGGACGGGGCCTTTTCCAGCAGTAGTTGGGATGCATTTTCTTTTTTCCACTCTGCCCTTTTTAGAATCCTTTCTTAAGTGTTAAGAGGTGAAATAGCATAAGACAAATGTTTCTAAACACTCTTCAAGGTACAAGAGAATAATAAATCTCCACTTCCAAACACTGTCTTCTAAGTGCATTTAAAAGGCAGAGGAACCTCCTACAATCTTAAATACATTGACCTTGATGGAATTGCTCCAGATCTACATTAGTGCAAGCTGGATGAGAAACATACATTCATCTATGATAAGTACAATGCTGTTGGCATGACTTTGGTCCTCGTTCAAGGTAGAATCACATGACACCACTAATCACAGGCACATCCGTCAGGGAAGTTTGCTGCTATTGTATTTGAATTAAGTCACTCACAATAAAACTGTAGCGCAAGAAGTGTACATAACCTACATTGCTGTATAATCACAGTGCTTTGAAATCATCTGTTCTTTACAGACATTTTATAAACAGAAGGCAATAGAGTATAGAAACTATCAAATAGGCAACAGAAAGCAGGGTAACATTTAAATAGGATAGCAAGAAAAGAACCTCAGGAGCAACATATATGCTTCTACATGAATGCTAAAAGTCTAAGCAATAAGACGGTGAGTTGAAATGACTAGCCTTGAATGAAGACTCCGACGTAACAGGCATATTGGTAACTGGCTAGAAGAAAGATAACGGAGTAGACGTTGTAATACCAGGGTACGGGGCATACAGGAAAATAAAAAGAAGGTCGTGCTGGTGGTGAAATACTGTTGCACATTTTTAAAGCCTAGTATTAAGTGGGAGTAATGAACTAAACATCTCAGTGTGTAGCATGGACCAGTGTAGCAATAAATACAGCACTGGGTCTGTGTTGTCAGCTACCTGGCCAGGGTAGTAACAGAGATGTCAGCAAGGCGGCAGGGGACATGAAATGCAGCAGAAGTGGCAGACCGCCCTTACCCTGCATAGGTGGGGCAAATGTCACTCTGGGACATTTCCCAGAGATTAGAGATGGTGATGGGAGCCCATGGTAAGAGGATCAACCCTTGACTTGATCCTCAGTAGCACACGCTGCCTGCTTTGTTATCTTATAGCTGGTGTGCTGCCCAGTCAAAGCAATGGAAAGATTTTTCTTGTCAGCAGCCATGCCCAGTGTTTCCTACGAAGGCCTTGGCCTTTCACCATACTGGGGTCTGCCATACTCTGTTATATCATTTCTTTTCAAAGCTCACATATTTGAAGGTGGATTTATTGAATAATAATCTCATACATATATCCTCACAGTAGAAGATTAACATTAACAGAAAGGTTAAAACTTCATCTAGGTGAGTGGCATTGCTGAGACATCTCATGTCCTCTCTTTAACCAGAAAGCCACGCTTACTTCCCAAGCTGTGCTGTGTGATTAGCTCCTTTTTTTTAATATTATTTGCTGATCAATAATATTGCAACATGTTTGAAACTGGCTACTCTCTTTGTTTTCCTCAAACTATATACAGAGCAAACTATTGTAACTTAGCATAAAATACTTGCAATTTTACATCTTTGCTCTTACCTGGTGAATATTTGAAACAAAATGGTAGTGACCAGACCAGCCATGGACAATCCAACACCAATATAAGAAATATACTCCAAAGGCTTTGCATATTTATGTTTGATCTGAAAGGCCTAGAAGACAAATTGTATTAGTTACGAGAAGAGATAAATTTCTTCCTAAAATTTGTGTTTCTAGTTGCACATAGAAACAAAAATGGTTTAGTAAAGTTATGACTGTTGCTAGCTACTGCCAAAACTTTCAGATCACACAAAATTATTCTGGACCTTAAAACTGGAGAAGCTTGTGAAGAACTCCAAAGAGAGACTTAACAACATCAAGCAAATATTTAGCAAAGTAGCAGATTAAATTATAGAAAAATGCAAGGTAATAGAGACTGGGAAAAGTAGCTTTAACTTTTCGTACTGATGTGCATTCTGAATTTTGGCTTCTGAGGATAAGGTCTAGCATAAGTTGTTATGAAGAATTCCGAATCAAAACCGGTCTTTTTTTGTATAGCGACAGTAAAGCAGCAAGTAAATGTAGATGTGTTCAGTGAAACAGAAAATACTGTTGTCTTTGCATATAGTGGATGAGAATCTTCTCTAGAATATAGTCATTTTGTGCAATAAGGACATGCATAAGATAAAGGGAAATACAGAAACAAGTAAATATTACAAATATGGAAATGCTGTTCTGTGAAGACAAAGTAAAAAAACCCTCTGAAATCCTGGCACTGCTGAAGTCAGTGACCACAGATATGTGATTTTACCCAGGGAGTGTTTTGTTTAGAGAAGCTGAAACAAATACTGAAAGAACAACAAATGTCAGAGACAGTCGGCCACTCCTGAGTAGTCTTGTTAGTACAAGAGGCCAATATATAAAACTTAATTGTAGCAGGCTTAATATTTGCAGAGCGATTGCTTTTTATAAAGATATAAGCAAAGGAGGTAATTAATGCCAAGTACTTTGAGTTATTTACCCAGCATAAGAGAGTGCCACAGCTAGCCCAGATCCCAAGCTGCTCCACTGTTCGTCTTAGGGCACTTTGGGCTTTAGACATACGCTCATTTAACAGCCAGCTGCAGCAATGGAGGTGCACAGCTGGAGGCTACCACAGCTGAGCAAGGGGAATGAGTGGCCCCAGCCCTCCCCTGCTGCTGGGGTGTGCAGGCCAGTGGGCACAGCCACGATTTGTGTCAGAGGCAGCCAGAATTCGCCAATACGTTTGGCTTTCCAGTACCCTGGGGACAATGCACATGTCCCAATTTGCAAGCTCTGCCACAGGTCAGAAACAAGTATTTGGGGACACCTTAAACTCCTGTGCCTTCCAGCTCAGCACGTCTACGCCCTTACATTGGCGTGCTGGTCTTACAGTTGAAAATAACCAAACAAATGAAAAAAAAAACCCCAAACTCTTTCCCTTTGAGAAAGGACAACACCCTACCATCAGGACAGCAAAATTAGTAGTGTGATTACACCTGCATCTCAAGAACTGGTCTCTTCCTTTTGCACAGCCGGCGGTGCTCCAGTCATTGACAGTATAGTCCCAAAAGACGCAGGCATGATCACGCAGCTGCATTTTCAAGGTGTTGTACTATGGATCGGGATTGCAAAGAGAAAAAATGGCTACAGAAACATAAACAGATATGCACCAGCAATGGCGTGTACTGACAATTATCCTCTGAAATGGGAGCTGACAGCTACTGAGGGATTTATGGGGTTTCCAGTAAACCTTATGAACGATACCAACAACAGCATAATTTGACATTTTGAACTTACTTTATGTGCCTTTCTCAGTGAAGACTGCCAATGAAATTACCCATTTCTGTGAATTATTCAGGTAATTATGGTTCAGATGCACATTGACTAGGCATTAAACAATTGCAAAATGAATTCTGCATAAGCCAAACAACAGCTTTCAGATATTAGTAGCACTAAATTACTGCCAAGTGTGGAGCTGAATCCACACTGTAACAGGAAGCAAACAACAATAAATGCCATGAACCATCTCCTCCCCTCCTGCAGTACAGCGGTGCTCATACAGTCGTATGTCAAACTGCATACAGTCATTTTCGGATAACATACATCTGCAGGGTACTGCAATTAGAACTGCTTTTTGATAAGCAACAAGCAGCTTGAAGTGCAAATAAGTAGTGAGAGCAACTATTCACAGTACTAGGTAGTTCAATTAAAAATGAGGAATAAAAGTAGGACTAAAAAAATCAATTATAATTTTGTTTCAGTGATTTCCTTAGAAATTACACATTTCCCAGATCACTTAACTGTATGGATCCATGATGATGATTACTGATCTATCATATGCATGTATATGAGCTTAAAACCTTTGTTAAATATTGTAAGAAGAAGCCAGCTACTGTTTTCTGGAGAAACTGTGCTAAACATGAGGACATATTGTCTACAGATTCAGTTTTTTGGGCAAATGGGCACTCGCATTGAGCATTGCCTGCAAGAAAGCAGTAACACGTGGAATCAGTTCCTGGGGGAGGAAGTCAAAACAAAACACACAACGATTTTAACTGGAAGCAGGACTTAAAAGATAGTACGAAAAATGAACACTCCCCACATTGGTAGGTGTATTGGACTATGCCAGTCATGTTGACTTTTTCTTGTTTTCAAAAATTTTGATAGTCTTCTGGAAAGGAAAATTGTCCTTCAGGGACCTGGCTTTTTTCATTCTTGATTTAGGACCAATCTACCCTAGGACAAATCCACTCTGGTATACGTGTAACTTTTATGGAATACAGTTTTGCTTGCAAACATCCATAGCAATACTGAGTTATTAACATCAGGTGCTAAACACAAAAGTTGAAAAATATTTGCTATGCCACATTATCTAAACACCCTTCATGTTTCAGTTATAATGTCACCTATACATTCCACAAACTCTCAATGGCTTGTTGCCAGAAATTAAGGCGGTATGCCAAAACCCCGCCGTCTGCTTGAGTCTCTTTCCCCAAGTGCTGAAAACAGGTAGTACGGCAAGGACAACCTCTGTTCAAACTGAACATGGCACTTCTTACGGAGGCTTACCTTGGGACTGAAGGCTATTTCAACGGCAGCCTTTCTTCCATTACCAATGTTGCCAGAAATTATTTGTTTAGAGAAACTACTGCGACTTTTATAAATCCTTGACTGGAAGAGTTTGTCATTCTGATACAATACAAACCCAACTCTTCCGTTGTCTGGTGAACCTTCGTGAGGCAAACAGAAAAGTAGGTATGGATAGCAGGTATTGGAGAAGCTGGAGCCTTTGAAGTAGCTTACACTATGCACACGTTCAGTATTTTACAGTGGATAGATTTTGTTTAGATATTTATTTAGAATCCATTTCAGAAGTAGAGAAGAGCTTCTCTTCCCATGAATCTCAAGAGAGTCATCTTCAATATTGCTCAAGTGGAGTGTGCAAATAATTATTACCCTTCTCTTAATGTCATTTCTGGGGAAAAATGCTGGCAATGAGGAAAATAATAATCTAAATCCTGATACATACACGCAGTCAAAATGGCCAGGCTTTTAATAACACTAAATAAGAAATAGTGACAACAGGGATGTTTATAGTTAGGAAGTCAGAGGATAAAAGAGGTTGGCTGGGCTTCCGTCTTCACACCCAGCTTTTGGACTCTATTTCTTTTGCACTCTTCTGCCAAATTGGAAAGATTTCAGCAAAGTGATTTAAATCACTGGTCTTAATTGTTGCTTGAATGACGAAGCAAAAATCCTGTTTTATATAATTGCTTTTATTCTTGATTTTGTACTTTTTATTTGAGATCAAAAGAGACTGATTTGATCTCCCTCTGACTGGATCATCAAGAGAGACTAATTAATTTTATATCTACAAAATTTCACAATTGTGCATTTAATATTGAAGAAATATTAAAAAAAAAATAAGCTATGCATTCAATCTAGCCCTCGAGGTAAGTGTTATGATATACAACCATTATGATAAAGACTTTAAATACATGATGAAATTGTTTTTCCACAGGATTGCTGTCTGAAACAGTGAGTGGAAAGGACAGTGACCAGTTAATGAGCCATTCAGTGTGTATTTTAACCTCATTGCTGGGTGTGTGGGGCTACCTGATTTATCTCTTCAACTGCTTTCTAACCCTGGTGAGAGGACTGAATTATTCATTTCCTTGTGGGCTTGTATATGAATCATGTTCAGCAATATGATGTTTAAGTGCTCCAACAAGCTTCACCTTCATTATATGCTTGTGCTGTGACCTCTTAGTGTTACTGTCACTATACAGAGACTAAGGACAAGTCTGCTGGTTTCAGGTGCCCAGTGTGAAACTCTTGCAATTTTTAGCATGTCATAAAATTGCACATGTTCAGAGCTCAGCTCCTCTACACACACCAGCTTCTACAGCAAACAAAGCAGAGGAAATTTAAGCTTCCCCCCCCGCCCCAGTTGACACTTTTACCCTCTGAGCGCTGCAGACTGTACATAATGGACATCTGGAAAAATCCCATGTGACCATGCCATTACAGACTGTCCCAATACGTAGGTGTGAGGATGCATATGTCCTGGATGACACCTGCCAGCAGTAGCAATTTTAGTTGAACCGATTGATGTGGATTTCAGGCGAGGCACATATGCACTAGCTTTTGCTCTTGACGTCTATCGAGGTATGGTCAAAGATTCATTACATTCTCAATTTTAGAAAACAAAACAAATGAAAAATTCCCAAACACTGAAAGCGTTCTGGCCATTCTATGTACATGTGCATTAATCTGTAAATAAGTTTATCCAGCTCGTTTGACGTGCATTTCTTCTACCACAGCATGGCATCAGCATGCATAAAAAAACAACGGGTAATTGTTTATATTGGCTAAGGGGTCTTTCTTTTCCAAATGAGATTTTTAGTGAATATTCATTCACAGTTTTCCCAGGCACAGTTTTCAGTAGGAGAAAGAACTTACTGTTATTTGTAATGTTGAGCAGTATCTGAACTTCAATACTGAGGTCACTAATAAGCCCAGGGACATTTTCCTGTATTTCTAGTTTCGTTGACTGATAATATCCCAGCACTGTACCTGAAAAGATTAGCAGTGGATGCATTAGAATTTATGGTACTTACCACCTTGTCCACGTAAATCCAACAACACACCCAGACTTACCTCTCTGTGCCGAAAATAGAATCATAGAGGAGTTTAATTTCAATGGGGCAGACTGTATTGCAACGTTGGGCTGTGTGATGTTGCCAGTCAAAGAAAATTCTTCCATTTCTTTTGTGAGGCTGCATTGAAATAATGAGTGGGATAAAAGTTGCCGTTATTTGTTAATATATGGCTACAGGTTCAGCTTCTGATCTTCCTCTCTGATTTCATTCTCCAGTAGGAACTGCTTCTCATTCCCTATCCTCATCCTTTCTCCAAAGCAGAAAAATCCAGCCAAAATTGTTTATATTGGTGTAAATCTACTGAATCAATCAAATTGCACACTGGAGTTTAACACTGAAAAAGTTTTGACTTGTCCATGAACCATTTCAGCATGAAACAGAAGGGGAAATGCAGTTTACTACATCTGAAAAAGAAGGGCAAAAGCTAAAGTTACCTTGATGTAATATTGACAAGGTTATCATCGTTGAATTCTGTTTTGTTGGCATCCAAGAGTTGACTCACGGTAGCCATTACTGCCACAGATGCCTGAGACAAGCAGAAGAAAGAGGCAATATTCAAATGCAATTGAAATGTATCACCTGATGCGTTGGGCAAGTAAGAACACTTAATAAGCTTTGCTTGAAGGTACACACAATGGAGGAAACAAAGCACAGGATGCCATTCGAGAGAACACCAGCTTTGTCCCAATGGGTTCATAAATACCACACTATTATTAATTTAGACAGTAAGGATTAAATGATTAACTTAAATATCAAATGATGCTTATATTAGAATTTCAGATATATGCAAGTCTAAATAGTTGATAAGAAACAAATTTACACTCTGGTCTGAGAACTGACCCAACAGTGATTCCGCAAGTGTGCACTCAGGGCCATTTAAATAACGTGCCGTATCGCTAAGGGCAAAGTGAAGGCATTTGGTTGTTTTGTTACGTACAGTTAAATGGAAGCACTTTGAAGAGTGGTGGAGAGGGGACAGAATGGATATCCCAAATATTAAGCCATAAAAATCTTATTTTAGTCTCAATAAACCTCACCTGAGAGTCTTCGGAAACATTTGGCTTTTTCAGAATCTGCACTGCAATGTTTGCAGCAGCAGAGATGTTCTGTGTGGTCAGTTGGTCTGGCACGGAGGTGAGGATTTGAGTGTTACTTGCAATAACTGAAACATTGCCGTAGTCCGCAGTTTCAGCCTGTTAGGGTAATGCCATTCAACAGAAAGGAAAGGAGAAAAGGAAAAAAAGTCACCACTTTCATAACATTATTACATAACAAGCAAAATGTATAAGCAATAGGTGGTTTAAATTATTTCTGTTCATGCCAAGTAGGCCTCATCTGCAAATTCTCCCTAGGGGATGATTTCATGGACTCATGGAGTAGCAGAGGTTGGAAGGAAGCCCTGGAGGTCACCCAGCCCAGCAGGGCCAGCTGAGAGCAGGCTGCTCAGGGGCTCACTTTGAATATCTGCAGTCCCCTTCAGAGGCCTACTTGTGTTTGACCAGCCTCAAGGGGAAAAATTTTCTCTTATCTACTTGGAATTTCACATCTTGCAACTTGTGTCCATTGCTGCTTGTTCTAAAGCTGCACACCTCAAAGAAGAGCGTGGCCCCATCATTCTCCACAACTTCCCGTGAGGTAGCTGTAGGCAGCAGCAGGACCTCCCATTTGTCTTGAGGTCATTGAGGTTCTGAGTCTATAAACTTCCGTACAGCTTTCACTATTCCTTAAATAGCCAGAGTGGGATTTTTAGAAAAGCTATCAGAGAAACTTGAAAAATGCCATCTGGAATAATAGTGCTTCTCAACACAGTGGTCATAACCTGCAGAGATAACATTATCCTCACTTCAGTACATTGTATATAGTGTCAGCTTGGAATAAATGTAGAAAAATAAAGAAAAGATCCTGGTGCTGGAGATATTGGTAAGAATTGCTAGAAGCACGGTTTGGGTCCAGTTTGAATCAGTTAGCACTTAAGGGGTAAAGTGTAAATGTCTATAGTATGTTAAGAGTCTAAACACAAAAAGAGATGACGCATTTGCCATATGTTACATTAAGGTATAGCTGGGTAACAATAAGACTTTAAGGGATGGAATGTGTTCTAATCATCTGGGGAATTTCCTTTGTAGGCTATGGAGACCAACTAAACAGTGTTATCAAGTCATCCCTTTTCTAATCCAGTCAATGAATAGCTTAAATGAATAGCTTCAATAACGGAATTGTTCTCAAATTGTTTATGTTGGGAAGCTATCAAAATCAAGATTAATTCAATCATGCAGCTCTGAAGTGTTTATAAAGCTTGCAATGGTAGGAAAGAAAGGTGGCTGTGTTGCATGGGGAGGAAGGAAGTTTGCATTTGTAATTATTGGAGATGATATTATTTGACTTGAAAATATCTCCATATGCACCATGAACAAACAGTACATCATGAATGCCTATTTCCACTATATTTTCACTTCTGACTTACAGCATGACCTTGCATTCAAAGTAAATATTTGTATTTAAAAGGAATAAAATCCTTTTCAACCTGGGCTCTGGATCACTAGCATGAACACCTCCTCCTCCTCGCATTTCCAGGCATTCACCTTTTGCACCCCAAGCTGCCCTGGGTTCAGTAGATGGCAGCACGACATCGCAACCCATCGCAAAAACTCCAGATCACTAACGGCAGCGAAATCACCTTGTGTTACAACCTTGTGTTATGTCTTATTAGCGCTAGAAATACCTGCTACTAATACTACATATTACTTTAGGGAAGATTTGACATTTGAACCATTTAGTGAAGGCTGCGTACTGGGAAAATACAATCTCAGTCTCAAGGGTTTCCCATCAAAGGACCCAGGCAAGCAAAGCATTGGGTTGAAGGTACAATAGTCAAGCAAAAATGCATGATGAAGTAGACTTCTCTTGCTTAAAGGGACTGTAGCTGGTGTCTTTTATCTTACTTTTTTTTCAATTGGAACTAGTGATAAGGAAATTAAACGCAGAAGCAGAAGGGAAGCAGTCACTGTCTGTAATATGCTTAGTCATATTCAGGTCTACATGTTTTGTGGATACGGCAGAGTTAAGCCTTCAAGCAAAGCCTAGGTAGGGGCTTATGAATTTTATCAGGAAAAGGCTGTCGTTCATACAAGAGAGTTTGAATTTGAATTCTTGAGGGACGGAAGTGTTTCATCCACATTTAGCTGATTGTAGGACTGAATGGAGAGGCTTTGCTCTTAATCCTTCCTAAGGCATCAGTGGCAGCATCACTTTGTTCCCTCATGCCAGTCTTCTCCAAATCCCTTCCACTTTCTCGATGATTTGGTAGCCTGGGTCGGCATCACCTCCATTTGAAGGTGTTTGCTGTGAACTGGGAACCTGACTGAGGAACTTCCGGGCCAGTTAAGAAATACGAAATGGGACACTCTGTTCAGGCAAAACCAAGCAAAATAAAACAATCACCGCTGGAAATTCAGGCCATTTGCAAAGCAGGTGCATGCCAAGAATGCCACTGAAAAAGACTTTGGTGGTTCATTTTGCTTTTTGCAAAGTTTTAAGAAATGTAACACAAATACATATTTCTTGCCTCAATTTCCTTTTCTCTTGGAATGATGCAGAATCTCAGTCACTTTTTAAATAGTAATTTGAGGTTACCTGTGATGCTAGGGAGTCAAGATTTTCATTACAATTCAGAATTTTGGGGAGCTCTAAAGTAGGAATTCTCCCTTCTCTGAAGCACATCCGGATTGCTATTGAAGCATTACCTGTAATTTTGTAAAAGCAGAAGGATACATATTTAGTACAGAAGCACTCATGCACATGCACATGACCTCACTGGGAATTAAAACTGTACTGTGGGTGTGACACCCTATCCAGTGTTATTTTCTGTGTGCATGTAAAATGTTTGTATTTTAGAGTTATGAGTGGCCATCAATTATTTAACTAGCTATTGTTCTTTTTAGAACATGTGTTTTATACTCACATACACAATCTTGTCAGAGTGGCCAACGTTATTCATGCCAAATTCAGATAGGTTTAGTTACACTAGAGCTGCAGAAAAACATCTCTTAAATGGGAGGCACAAGCATCAGCACTGGGCTATCAGAAAGACTTTTTATCGTGTCCTGAAAAACATAGGTTGTATGTCATGAAAGAAATGCAAAGGGCATGTGGAACAGCTGTGCAACACCTACACCTCTACAAAGTCTCTGAAAGCTGAGACAGTTCGTGGACCCATAAGGGATAGAAAGTGTCCTTAATCCTAATGCTAAATAACAGGATATAAATAGATTATTTTTCTATCAAACGACCATTCAGGAGCAGATATTAACTGATTCTCAGCCTTGTCCCAGACAGGCATGGATACAACTCGGCGTGTGTACCTTGAATTGTCTGCATTTGGGGTAGAAAGCTGTGTGGAAAGGTTTGCAACACCGAGCTCTCATCTGGTCTAATAATCTGACATCTTTCACAATCGTTACATTTAATTCTGGGAATTAGAAGTGAAAGGAAAGAAGCACATACCGTTCACAGTATCAGGTTCGCATTTTTCTTTGGAGTTGCCGTATTTACCTACTATGATCCGTTCAAAAGTAAGGTTTTTTATAATGCTTTCAGAAATGTTCACTGTGCAAGTACTGGCTTCACAGAAATTAACTGCACAGAAGGGAAAAAAAAACATATACCCAGATCAAATATTTTTAATACAAGGAGTAATTTTCAAAAATAAAGTAACATTGACACAATAGAAACTCTTTGAATCTTTTGCCCTAAAGGAAATAAATGACTGTAAAAGCAGTTAGGTAAATCTTGACTAAAACCAAGCTGCTGAGCTGCTGCAGGTGATATTTATGAAGTCACTGAAACCCTAAAATCCCATACAATCCCATTCTCACATTGTACCGTACTGCCGTAACTTCACAAAAATTTACCTTCCAATGCTCCAAGCACTTGAAAAAAATACTGCAGCACATAGGCAGAAAATTTTTGCTTGGTCTTAGGGCTTGCAACATCTCGGTTTTGCTGACTTTTGCTAATTCGGACCACATTTCAGCTGACTGTGTCCCATTAGCAGGACTGAGTCAAAGAAGCATACTTATGGTTGGGGTCATGAGGAGGGCTCGGGAGACCTGGAGTGTTCTCCATGTTCTGGCACCGGTTTCCTTGCCAAGTCGTGTAACTTTCTATGGGTCTTGTTTTCTATAGGGCCTCAGTTTCCCATGACACAATGATACTTTTCTTCTATAGAAATGGTTTTGAACAAATAAGGATGCGTGACTCCGCAAAGATTAGGTCTGCCTTACAGCACCACGCATGGTGCAACCTCACTTGCTAGGAGTTGATTAACAGGGTGAGGTGTCTTGGTGGCAGGAACCTCTGGAGGGCATCTAGGCCAAACACAGGCTCCGCGTGCCCACTGGACAATGTGTTCCAGTGACATACTGCCTTTCTAACCAAAACGTTCCTCTTCGTGTTCAACCTCAGCCTCTCAAACTGCAGTTTATGACTGCTGCCCTTTACTTTACTATCTGGTGCTAATGAAACCAGTTTGGATTCCATGGTCTCTGCACTCCCACTCCATTAGCTAGAGGCTGCCGTTAGCTCTGCCCTCAGCCTCCTCTGCACCCCACTGAACAAGCCCAGCTCCCTCAAACGCTCCCCGCAGGCCACCTGCCCTTGGCCCCTCACCATCCTCGCAGCATCCTGCTGGACCCTCTCTGGTTTCTCCAAGTCTTTTCAGCCTGGGGTGCAGGGGGCAAAATTAAGCACGGATTTCCCAGTGGTACCTCACCATTGCCAAGAAGGGGAGGGTAATAGTGTCCATCAACCTGCCTCCCTCCACATAGCACAGCTGCTCTGCCTTGTTTGCATTGAACACACGCTGTTGGTTCATATTGAACTTGGCATCCACCGTCACTCTGAGGTAATTTCCAGCAGGGTGCTCCTCAGCCAGGAAGTTCCTGGTCTGTACCAATGTCCCTGGCACAGAGATTGGCAATTGTCCTTGTTGGACACTATGAGGTTTCTGTTGACATGATCTTCAGGTTCTTCTCCATTGAAGCTCTGCCATTAACTGTGTCAACAATACCGCTGCCTGACCCCACCCCAAGTTTAGTATTATCTGCAGATTTAATGAGACAGCATGATGTGTCATCCTTCAGGTCTGCGATCAAGACATTGAATAACATTGGCCCTAGTATCAACCAAGAGTTTACTCTGCTTTTACAATATGCCGGTCAAGTCACTGATCACTACCCTTTGAGCTTGGCTATTGAGTTAATTTTCAACCCAGCTAATGATTCTTTCACCAAGCCCCTACATCTTCACCTACCAAACATGAATGCTGAGGGAGAGGGCATCAAAGGCCTCTCTAAAATCAAGGTATATTAGATTTGTTGCTCTTCTGTTATCTACATAGCCCGTTATTTCATATGGAAGGCAGCTGGGTTGGTCAGACATGACTTGCCATTTGTAAATCCATACTGACTGTTCTTGATTATCTGCTTGTCTTTGACATGTATGGAAATAGACTCCAAGAGGTTATGCTCCATAATACTGCTAAGGCCTGTACCGCCTGACCAACTTATGGTTTCCCCAGTCCTCCTTCTTGCCTTTCTTAAAGGTGGGCATAATGTTGACTTTCTTTTTCTTGGAGTTCTCTGTGACCTCCCTTGATCACTGTGGTTTTTCGTAGGTGACAGATAACAGCCCCACAGTGACATCAGCCAGGTCTTTCAGCAGTCTTGGATGAATCCTGTCCAGACTGATGGATGAGAATACTTTTTGTGATGATCCTGTCTTCCTTCTGACAGATGAAAGCCAGGAATAAGTTGCTACATTCATGCATGGATGCATACACATTCATAGATGAGTACCTATTCAAGCTTTATCTTTCTAGCTGTTCAAGCCTTGATCTGAAAGTGGTTAGGGCTGGTTTGTATACATATCTATACTACTGGGGCTTGGACTTACAGGAGAGAGTCCATCTGAAATAAAATTGTTTGGTGGTTTTTTCCCTGCTGATGCACATCTCAAATTACTGCAAATATTCTGACTTCAGTAGAATTGCTCCAGAATTTAAGAAAAAACAACAAACCACAAGTAGGAAGAAAACCAGGCCCTTTGTCATGATCTGTGAAGAAAAGTAACCATGACATAATGTACAAAAGTAATGAAATATGAGCCAAGTGGAATTTTTCCATCACCACTGGAACAAAAGTAATTGTTTTACAAAAGTTGTCTACCCTATATTCCCTGCTCTCTTCTTGTGGCAATAAATCAGATCACCTCCTCTATACCCCCAACACTCAAGAGCACTTTCTTCCAGCTGACACCTTTAGCACTATGCTACAACACTCGCTATGCTCCATCATGCCTCAGCCCCCACCCAACTCTGTGTCCTGCATCCATCTTTAGATATAATACATAAAATACATCCAAATGTACATAAAATATGCATCTTTATTTTGTTAGCTGATAGAGAAGAGTCAAATGTCATGTGTAGTTTAGAGCTACGCATCTTAGTGGCTAGGGTGGATGGACTGGCCATGTGGCCCCCACCTCCTCACTGCCGGAATAAGTCTCCTTGTCTTTTCCTCAGCGAGGTATCTACAGGTTGGTCTTCTCTGCCCAGCTAGGGATATGTGCAAAACTTATAGAATCTTAAGACATTTAAGACCTGTAACCATCTAGTGAATTTTGTTGAAACTGATTAGCAAGTTAAAGTCACCAGGAAGGTGGAACGACAAACAGATGGGCAGTATAAATACTCCTCAGGAAAATGGACTAAAATTCAAATTTTGTAAATGCAATAAAATTTGTTATTGTTTCAAGTTAATGCTGTCTTCCCAAACATTCTTACCTCATGCAATTTAAAACCTACAGTGGCGTAAATCTATTCTTAAAGGCAATTTGCAGCAAATCAAAAACAGAATACCAGAGGAGAGAGCACAGGGAATTAGAGTCATCATAATGGTTTGCTTCCAGTGCTGAAATGCCAGCTATGGTTATTTTATTTAGGCCAACTTCTCTGAAACTTTTTGCTCAAATGTTCCAATCCGTCATGAACCCATCCAATGTGTCGTTGTCTGTTGGATATGCTACCCATCCTGAGATAAGGAAAATGACATGGGAGACCTGAAGTTTCCATCTACCTAGAAGTCTTCACCCACCAAGAATATTTTCCTGGATAAGCTGCAGATCTTCCAACATCCCTCTGACCAAACATGTGAGTTCATTTGACAAAGCTGCAGCTGACACGTGACAGCGTATCCACGTGTCACACTGGACACAGTGTGGGTTGTTGGCTTGGAAAGCGTGAGCTGAGAATCTTACCAGTTCTGGAGATACTGTGGCTGGGTGAGCCAGCACCCTCCCAGCATCGGCTGGGAGCACCCACTCTGGTTACGGCAGTGCGGAGATGCCGTGCTGCGGCAGAGGGGACTGAAATGGGAGTCAGCCAGTCCAGTGCTATGCCAAGCATGGAAAATTAAACTCATCCAAAACCAGTGCCAGTGGCTGCAGGAGCTGAGGACAGGAGTTGTCCTGTCGGGTGCTGGGCTGGATGGTGTCCCTTAAACACTGGCATTTCTGGACACAGCAGTGCTGGCCACTGAGGACTGCATCGGATTTTCAAGTCACTGTGATCTTCAAACAGAGGAATTCAAATAAAGGCCAAATTGGCTAGAAACAGGCCACAGATGGTTGAAACCTGTAATGTCCTCCCCAGATATATTACTAATTTGAAAGAGTGACAGAAGTGGATGAAGGATACGGCCTCACCTAGCAAGAAGAGCCACATCACTGCTTGCAGATCTGACCCTGCTGAGCGGGTCTAGGCCAGGGGGAAGGATCAGAGGCCTCCCGAAGCAGAGGGGTTCCCAGAAATGACGCCAGCTGCCCATGCTGCCTGGCTTGTACTGACCTATCTCACAAAGAGATCCCACCCACTCCTCTGGGTACACGCAGACTCCATCCTGACAGATGCCACCGTTGAAGCAGAAGCACGGAGGTACCACGGGTTGTGTAGTGTCTGTGTAAATAAAGAATCAAAAGAGATATTGTATATTCATGAATACATATGTAAAAACACGTATCTATGTAATTTGATGAAGGAAAGAAACAAACATGTTTTATTTGAAGCTTCAACTAAAAAATATATGTAACCCACAGTCTCATACATGTACTCAGTCACTGGTCCCTCCTTGTCCCTAAAACCAATGGCATGAATGTAGCTTTCAAACGTGAATTTGCATTCCCACAACGATGCAGGTGGGAACAGTTTTGCGCAGCTGCTGGACGAGCAAGAGTGAATGTCCAGACTGCTGAAAGCTCAAGCTGTTGAACCAATGAAAAGCCCAAATTACTTCTGCAGGATTTCACAGGAGCGAGAAGGCAAAACAGGGCCACAGATTCCCAGTGCTGAGGGACGTGGAACCGTAGCAAAGATGTGGATAGTCACACATCCAAGAATCAGACAGACATACTCTGATTTAAGCCAGACATTATAGGATAAAGCAGATAAAAATCCATGCCCCAATCTTAGCCACTGCTTCTATCCTCACTCCAGGAAGAGTGACTAGTTTTATTCTGTCTTCTGGCAGAAATAGCAGCTTTTGTTGGAAATAGTCGTTGCACAGGCTGCCACAGCTTCAGGAAACAAAAAAGCACAGTCTAAGCAATGGCAGAGAAATTGCAGATCTTAGAAATTTCTGAATATACCATGGTATTTGCTATGTTTGACAAGCTCTGAAAATGTTAAGGTTTCTTAAAGAAGAGACTGGCAAAACTTGAATGGCTAAGGGGTATTCTGCAGCAGAAGTTGCAACAGGGAAGGATGCTGGGGTCAATGTAGCTTGAGAGTTAGCACGACTAGGCCACTTAAGCAAAACAGCATAATTGAACAGGCCGCTGGAAAAGACAGCTAAGAATAGCCATTGAGAAAGTTCTGATAGGGCACATGGTGTGGGTTAGCAAAAACAAGATGTGTTCAAGGACGTGGAGGCAGTCTGTTGCTATTGGCGTTAGTGCATAGTTACCAAT
>Ga0181612_136115_pt1 | contig 20069 bp, 12 predicted proteins | sample HoacroProtozoa21_FD_119630 | JGI IMG/M metagenome (GOLD analysis project Ga0181612, IMG submission 119630) | Hoatzin crop microbial communities from Cojedes, Venezuel. Combined Assembly of Gp0051906, Gp0051904, Gp0051908 | reverse complement strand
TCTTTTTTCCTTCTTTCTTTCTTATCTTTTTTGATTTGAAGGTGCATAACAGAGTGGTTTATACCTTGTGTTTGATGAATGAACTAACAGTCTCCACTAAATGCACAAGATTTGTAAGCCCTGGGGCAATCTGGTTTAAGTACAGTGCAGAAAAATTTCTTAAGTGTTCTGTGTTCTGCTTGTTTCAGGAAGAAGCAATGAGTTTCTGGCATCCAGAGCCAACCTTGGCAGTATCTTTCTTTAGAATTTTGTTTTTATTAGTCTGAAAGGGCGGATAATTAGCTGAACTGGTAAAATTAACCTGAAAAATAACTTCCAATGTTGAGTACATGGCAAGTAGAAATTCATTTTTGAAAATTACATTTGACAGCAACTGAAGAAATTTTCCCCTGAAAAGGGAAGACAAATAAAGATTTCCTATCATTCCTTTTAATGAAGATGTCTTCTTTCAAATAAAAGTTAAAAACACAGCCTCAGCGAACAACTTTGTAGCATTTCTCTTCTTATATGACACAAATGTCTTGGTTTATACTGGAAAAGACTTACATGGAGAATGTATAAGAATGCAAGAACTTGTTACAAGTAGAGGCTTATAAAATTATACTGTTCATTTATGCCCTCTTTATTTTCAGTGTTACTGTGAAATATTTTAATTTGCCCTGGCTGCCTAGGTTGATGTGAATTTTGGACTAAGTCAGTATCTTTTTTTTTGGTTTATTTTTCTAAAACAAAAATTGCAATAGCATGGTGTTTAAGAAACTTAATAGACTAATAGCTTAGGTGTCTGAAATCTTTCGGCTTCTGAATAGGTGGAACACACTTAACCCTTGGCAGTATGCCCTTAAACTTATTTTCCAGGTGCCAGTTGTTGATGTGAGAAAGTGGTTGAGCACCTGTGCCTCATTCAGTTCCTCCTTTCTCTGTTGAGTTGAGCAAAAGAGGTTATCAATTGAAATAATGGTTTTTATAATAAGAACATCTATCCACTAGTCACTATACCAAGACCATCAGCTAATTTCATAAGGCCATCAAAAACTCAGTTGGTTATCAGTGATGACCTTTGCTGAATTTCAGCTGGTGACACAGAGATGAAAAGTTCTCCTTTCTATTACTTCTCAGTGAGTCACAGTGCCCTTTGCTCAATTTGGACAAGATAAAACTTGATGAATCTATGGCTTATCTGTGTTAAAACAAAATTCTAATGTGACAAAAAGCTTGATAATCTGGAAAACACATTTTGAATAGCTTGAACAGCTTTATTACAAAAAAAGACATTTTCTGTTGCTTGAAATCAGATAACTCATGATAACAGCAAGTAGCTGAAAGAATAAAAACAGCTGAAGACCTGAGAGAATGGAAGCATCCATCTGATTCTTAGCAGTAAAGATGGCAAAAATGTGTTTAACAGTGTAAGGTTCTGTACCAGAGTGTGAGAGACAAGAAAATGTGAGTATGACCATTGGGTAAGAGCATACTTTCCAGTGTAGTTTTTTCTTGATTGTCTTTTTTTTGTACAACACCTAGGATCTACACTCATTTTACCCAGTGGAAAACAGCTCAGATATTCATTTACAGAAGAATGCCTTTCAAGAGTTAAAAGAAATCCCAAGCTTGTGTTTAAATGTGATTCAACTTTCAAGTGAAGGAAGGTTTCATTTTCATTTCTGAAATGTTACAGGAGGACAGGATGAACTAAGTCATTGCGTTTAACCTCTTCACCATTGAAGGAACCAGACAGTACATCTGGAAGGAGCTGGACCACTGGAGACAGAGTTGTCTGACCTACCCACTACTGGGCTGTTTCACAACCTGCCGTCCCCTCCCAGGCAGACTGACTACAACCTCTGGTCATATTTTGGATGGGGAAATTTGGTCTCAGACAGCAGGAGCGACATCCTTTCACAGAGCACAGGCGATGGAGAGAGAAAAGATATATCAGAAAGTTTGGGGACGGGGGGGAAGCACCACCTTGTCTACCAGTCAACAGTATAACCTGCCTACCTTTCCATCTCAATTCCATCATGAAGACCTAATTTAAATTTAACAGTTAGCAAAAAAATGTAGTCCCTGACAAGCGATTGAAAGTAAATTGGATAAAAACATCGACAAAATAGACCACTGGCATTTCTGCTAGTTTCACATTCCTGCAAAATGAAAGAATTTGGTTAAAACTGTTCTTCTGTAGCATGAAGTGTAATTGTCTATGGATTTTAAAAGAGGTTTGTTCACATCATGCAGTCACCTCTCAGAATACGAACTGGACTGTTTCAGGATGAAGCTAAACTGGAAAGTATTCTCCGAAAGCATACTGAAAGTGCACCAACTGCAAACAGGCACTGAGCCCTTGGGCTATAGGACCAGTCTAAACTAACCTCCCATTGAAACATGTACAGCTGGATACTGGATCCTATACATTAGCTGTTTAGTTTTGCAGTTCTACTGCAAGGCTACGCTGCTAGCCCATACACAGCCCTGAAGGCTGTAAAGTATACTCATCAAATGCTGAACTTCTCTTAAAATCTCTGTGTAAGTGGCAGAAAAGCAGTGCATCGACACTGTGATTCTGCACCGTGCAGGTAAATGTAGATGTCTTAAAGATAATTCAGCAGGTTCTTTTGAAAATAGATAGCACTGTAGGTGAAACAGACCTTCTCAGTTCTTTGTCTGGAAGAAGCTTTAGATGATTTCTTTGTTATTTTAGCACAGAAACACAAAACAGTCACATGAGCGCAAATGAAGGAGAAAGGTATCTTATAAAAATTAAACTCGGGAAGGCATACCTGTAGACTATGCCTATGCTGCTAAACAAAACAGAACAAAGGGAGAAGGCTCTGGATGGCTGGGCATGGATCCCGTTTCACCATCACGGGTTGTGAGGCGATGCTCACTGGGATGAGACTTGGCCATCCCTCAGGCAGTGTGGGTGAAAAGGCACCAGGACAGGCTCTCTCCGTCCTCCACAGTCCCTCACTTCTGCTGCAGCTCACTTTTGTGTCCTCCAAACACACCTACATGCCTCTGTGCTGCACTCCACAGCATGGAGGTGGATTTGCTGCATCACACCCCACAAAAGGTTTCAGATGATCTGAGCTGAAAAACATACAAAATGTAACATTTTTATTTTAGGACTATAAAAGAAGTACATGAAACCCAATGCAGGCACAGACCATTTTCACCTTCACTGTGATTCAACTTGCTATTTCTCCCATGGCTTCCTTGAATCCAAACATCCTCTGCATTAGAAAGCGCAGACCCATAAACAAACCCAAGAGAAGAAAAAGAGAGAATTTCTAGTCTTGTGTCTTTTACATAATAGGTCTCCTAGAAAGGCATTTTCACATTGTAGTGGCTCCATTTCATTGTTATTGTTGTCAGTTATGAGTATGTTATTGTCTGATGTGTTTTTTCCTCATCGATGATTAAAAGGCATGGTATTTAAAAAGGAATCTCTATACTGAGTGGGAAGGACTTGAATTAATTTAAGGTGAATATTTTCTGAGCAAATGAGGAGGGAAGAGCACCTGTTAGTGCATCTTGTTTTGCCTCCTCACATTACAAAATGTGTTTTGAAGAACCTAGTGGGGGTGCTGAAAGCTGGAGAATTTTCAACAAGATACTTCATTTGTAGAGTGCTAGTGCTTCTTAGCTATGTTCACAAGGTAAAAGAGTGTAATATGCCTCCTGGTTAAAATTTTGACCTTTAGTACTTTTGTTAGTGACACAAATATTTTGTTTTCCTTGCTGGAAAAACAAGTGAAAGTGATTTGCACGTGGCCCTACCACTCACTCTGAAATCAATACCTGATTCTTCAACCACTTTTGCATAATATCAGAATATCATCCTAGGCCTTTTCCATAGCTGCTTCTTATGTTCCTATAGTTTTTTTAAAATCAGATAAAAGAGAAAATGGAAAGGTGTTATACATTAAATTTCTATGTTCTGTTCATTAGCAGCTTACCATTTTCAGTTTAGGAGACATTTTCTCATGCTCCCACATGCAAGACATTTACTGTCATGCATAGGTAAGACTCAAGCACCTTTTTTTACACAGCTTTATATTTTGCCGATAGGCTGTATTAAGGTATATTTTGTGGGTGTAGCTTCTGATCCCAAGCTCAAAATTTGGGTTTTTTTTATGTGAAGAGTATCTATCTCACAGCTCTTACCAGAACTTGAATCTAACAGTGTTTCCATGTTTTATCCGTTTAAATACCAAATTAAACCTAATTTTAGAATGTGATATTGTGCAAGAGATCGGTAGCTTTTGAGAAGGAGTATAGCGTAGCTGGCATCCGTCAGACTTGGGCCTGCTCTGCAGACAAGCTTAAGCACACTACATTTGCAAGTCCTCAATGACATTCTCTCAATTGCCTCTGTGAAACGGTTTGGATGATACACCTAAGCTGATTAGGTCACCATTATGGACATTAACATACTCGAGTGTTTGAAAAGGGTAATAGCAGGGCCCCTTTGGATGCTAATGACAAAAGGCGTATTAGAAAGGATAATGTTGCTTGTAAATTTTTCTTTGTACAGTTGATCTGTTTCTAACAAGTAACTCCCCATTTACTAAAGCTTACTGTTCTTTTATGAGTTGTGTTTAGTAGTTTACTGCTCAGCCAAAGAAAAGCAAATACACACGTCATTTCATGGGTAGAGGGAGGGTGAAGAATGGATTATTATGGCTGTATTATCACTTGCAAGAATGGAGAAGCTGTGTCTTTCTGTACCCTTTCCCTTCCTTTTACTGTGATTACATTTAACAATCTGGTTTTTTATTAATAATGCCGACATTAATATGCAAATAATTTTATTTACTTTGAGTGTGTAACTCTACATAATTTAGTATCATCTCTATTTACCATAAGAATTAGTAAAAATTAAGCTTTTTCTGCTGGATACTGTGGCAAAGCCTTCTGCCATCAGGTGTTTTGGGAGTGTAGTAAATGGCTGCTCTATTGAGAATATAGAGGGTTTCAGTCACCCAGTTACTATCTGTAAGGAGAAGCCACTAGCAGAGTCACTAGTAGCAGCAAAATTATCAGAAGCTGGTTGTTACTGGAAAAACTGATGCTCCAGTTGACAGGCCGAGTTGACAGAATAATGCACAGCTTCCTAGCGAGGGCTTTGGCTGGGCTTATGTGTTTGCAGGGAACATGGTATGCTCTGTTCTGCTCAAACAGCTTCTGTTACTAAGTGGTGGGGAAATACTAGAGAGTGGGTAGAAAAAAGGCTGCAAAGAGACTTTGGATGGGAAAAGAAAGAACAGTCATGGAAGAGACAAGAAAAAAATCATGAGGCTATTTAAAAAAAAAAAAAAAAGACTGAAGGGTTTCAAGAACAGCTCAGTAGCTGAATGGCAGTAGCTACATATTGTTCATAGATATTCAAATACCGAGGTTTGTCCCTATGCTCAGTGTCCACTAAGTGCATTGCTCTGTTAATGATCTGTATTACATTTATATTTCTATTTCTACTATCGTAAGTATCATTTAATAGTCATATTCATTGAATCATATTGCTAGTAAGCAATTTACATTACAGAAGAAGTTTTATGGCAAATACTATCCCTTCTTCAATAGCTGACAGCCTAATTGCTATAACTAGGGCATGGGTGGACAGGGCTGCTAAACTGGACTGGAAGCGGGGTGGAAGTGCAAGCTGGAGCCTGTGATTAAGAAAGATCAATATCAGGAGTGGGAAGTAGTCTTAATGCTCTGGGAGAAAGTGCCTTCTGCAGAAGTCAGGAGGGAAGCCCAGAAGACAAAGCATCTGTATATCCCAAGCCTAAGAGGCAAGGCAGAAGCCTAACAGAGGTGCAGACAGAAGTCGGGGTGTCAGCGATTTTAAATCTGAGTTGAGGGGACAGGAACAGGAGCAGGCAGCGCAGGCTAGGTGGGGACAGATACTTGGGCAGGAATGATGGAAACTGTACCAAGAGCTACAGACCAGGGTGCAGCAGGCAGGAACACAAGTTGGCAACTAAGGAGGAGAACAAGTCTCAGAGGCAACCTACAAGTTGCTGAGAGTCTTTTTTATAGCCCCCTGAGTCCATTCAGAGGCTTTATTTGGGGCAGGATTCAAACATAGATGCTTCCTCTGAGGTAGTCACCTTGATCCCCTTTATAACCAGCAGGGAAAAATATGCACCTGACAGGTGCAATTCATCTCTTCCTAAAGCAGATGTTTAAAGTAAGACTGATGAATTGCACCCTAGAAGTGTCAATTTCTCTCCATTAATTATGAAGGGGGCTCATAGTTACTAGCTGAAAGATATGCTTTTCTTATAAATGTTGGATGTCTAATGTTGGATGAGATGAGTCCTACAGCCTCAGGTGTCCTAGTCATTTCACTGCACCGCAGCTCTGCCCTATTCAGTCAAGGCCCTGATCCATCAACCAATTAAATATGTATGTAGGTTTTCGAGAATGAATGTGATTAAATGTTCTGGGGGATTGTAGGCAAGTTGCAGATGAGTAAATGCTTCAGTGTGTGAAATGTGGATCTTGAATTAACTACTTAGTTTGTATTCCAGGAGTCTGCCACTGGTTTTGTAAAAATTTCCATCTCTCCTGAACTTCAAGCTGCATCCTGTCCCTAATGAAACATGCCATCCCTGCTATCAATACAATAGTGTGCAAGAACTCGGCTTTCTGGTAGCAATTCAGCAAAATTCAATCACCCAGATGTTTGGAAAAGTAGTCACCAGAGGGCTGGAAGAGTAGCCAAATGAAATTAATCTCTGAACTTCAGTGAATATTCAGGTGTATTTTATGATTTTTCCCTGGTTATATCAGAAACTATGAGGAGAAGTAGTTTAATCAAAGTGTTAGACTGCATGAGATCTACGGTTGATGGGATGCGGCTCATAAGGGGAGCTCCTTATCAGCTAGAGCAGCTGCCACCTAGAAGGAAGTAATACACAAATGGGGTTGAAAACATAATGCTAAAATATTTCTGTGGTAGAATACTACACATATAACTAATCAAATTTTTGTAGTGAATAGGTGTCATCCACTTTGAATTTAACAAGGATTTTGATATGGTTTCCCATCTTCATATCACAACTGGGACATTACAGTCTAGATGGGTAGATTATTAGGTGAGGAAAAACCTGGCTAAATCACTGGCCAAAGTGTATAGGTTCTCCATCCGTCCATGACCTTGAGTGACTGGTCACAAATGAAGTTTCTAAGGGGTCTGTCCCAAGACTGATCCAGTTTAATAATTGATCAATGACTTGGAGGAGGAGACAGAAGTCACCCTCACTGAGTTTGCATATAACACCATTTGGGGGCATAGTGCCTATTCATGAGGGCAGGGCTGCCATTGAGATGGACCTGGCAACCTAGATGAATGTGCTAGATGAATGTACCTTGTGATAGTTAACAAAGAGAAATGCAATGTCCTGCACCGGGGACAGTCTAACACCCTGCATCAGTGCAGGCTGGGCACTGAATGGATGGGTAGCAACTCTGCTGGAAAGCCCCTGAGAGTCCTGGTGGACAGTAAACCAGACATGAGTCCCACCTGGGTGAGGAGAGCTAACAGTATACTTGGGTGTGAAAATAGGATTGTAGCCACTAGATCAAGGTAAGTGCTCAATCACCTCAGCTTGGCTCTCATTAGACCATTTCTGGAGTACTGCATCCAGTTTTGGACTCCTCAGTACAGGAAAGATCTTGGTCAACTGGAGCAAGTTCAGTAAAGAGCCACCAAGATGGTTTGGGGCTGGAGCACTTGCCCTGTGAGTGGAGGGTGAGGGAGCTGAGCTTGTTCAGCATGTTCAAGAGAAGAGGCTTCAGGGGACCTTGGGGATTACAAAGAAGACAGAGCCAGACTCTTTACTGAAGTGGACAGTGGGAGAATGAGAGACAGTGCTCATAAATTGAAGCAAGAGAGTTTCTAAAGTGCAGGAGAATACTTTCATTATGAGGCTAATTAAGAACTGGAGCAGGACAGCCAAGGAAACTGCAGTATCTCTATCCTTGGAGACTTTTAACAGTGGAAAAAGTCCTGAGGAACTTGGCCTGAATTCCATGTTATCCCTGCTCTAAGCAGGGGGACTAAAGACCTCCTGGCATCCCTTCCAACCTGAGTGACGCTGTCATAGGTGAAGGTGACCTTACCTGTGCTGGTTATGAATGTGGACACAAGGAAACAATTATCCAACAAAAAAAAGATCTAGGTGCAATACTAGGGGTAGGCCATAGCCCTTTAGCTGGATTATAAAGACAAAGCCTGGTGTGCCTGGGTTGCAGAAACAGTCTGCACCAGCCTAGGAGTGAATGTGACAGGTTTAAAATGCAGGATCAGGAGAAAAGAGCAGATCTCTCTTTGAAGAAGGATCCCTGCCATTTTTTCCGGATTTGGTATTTTGGGGTCAAGGTGAGACTGTCACTGCTTATCTTAATACTAGTGGTCTTACTTCAGATTATGCTATACGGGATAGATGTACCTTTTAGGTCATCTTTTAATATTTTGGTAATTGTTGAACTCATGTAAAAGGCCTAGTGTTGAATGCTATTTTTAACTTGGCTGTATCAGACTATAGGTCTCTGCGAATTTTACTGGAAAATGTAAAAACACAATTAAAATAATGCTGTGAGTAAAGAAAACAATAATTCATAATTTCACACTTTGTAAATATCATTTTTTTGGCCATCACTATTATACACACTTCTGCAGTGTAATATGTCATCGCAACATACTAAACATATATGTTACTTTGAAGTTTTAGTATTCTTTCTGAGGTATACAGCACCTCTTAAAATTTTATTTATAACTGGAATATAACATACAAACAATGTCAAGCTTTCAAAGCTGGATTCATTGCAGGTATTAAAATGCACTCATAATTATGCTTTTCACCATCCATTTGAGGTGACCTGTTATTTGGCACTTTTGGGATGGAAAGATTCCTGTTCAATTCATGGAACTTTTTCAGCTGTAGTGGTGCTAGTACGTAGCAACAGTTTTATGTAGACGTAGACACGTAATACTTATGGAAATACTGGAATGGCATACCATGAAAATTAATATTCTGCTTTTTCCCTGCAGACGTCTTGAATATGAGACTTTATATTATTTTTACAGAAACTTTATATGACCTTATATATATATTAAATATCACATTCACTTTATTTGCAGTATGTTTTAGCACAATGCCAACATCTTACACACAATGCCATATTTATTTTATGTGAAGTGTAGTTATGATAATTTACATTTTTAGTACACCATGTGTGTTTAACATATCTATACAGCACAAGATATTATTATGGTAATATACAAAGTATATAGTACTGTTTTTTTCTGCAAAAAAATATAATCTCAACAAACTTCTGGCAAGATTGTCTACTTTTTTGCCCTTGAAATCAGTTTTGTGTTATGCGTTTTGTTGCCTATATATGTTGTAAGGGATTTTAAAGTGTTCTTTACAGACTTAATTTTGTTTCCAGTGAAATGCATGGTAAGAATTTGACACAGCTGTAGTGCTTATGCTTGGCAAAGCCACAAGTAAACAAACATTAATTTCTACTGGTTTCATTACAGTAGCACATCAAGGTCACTGTTGAAACCAGCCCCCCTTCTGATGGCCTCTGTTCAAATACCTGGGAAGAGTTAGTCCCAACTCACATTACTTATGGCACCAGCAGAGTAGACAGGGGAAGAAAACCGCTTTCTGCCAGCTCAGATCCTGGCGTGGACACCCATGTTGCTTCCTAGTATCATCTCCTCAGTGTAATCATTGCCAAATAAGAAATCATTTGCAGGATATCACTGACTCCAGGTAATACTTTACCCTGTATCTAGATATTGTGCATTTTACACATTTCTACATTTCTAACTATACAGGATTCAAAAGAAGATATTAAAATCTCTTAAGAGATCTAGCATTTAGCACCACCAACCATCCTAGAGCTTGTGTCTTATATGTGAAGACTCAGTGTTTGTTCCACAGCGCTGGGAACATGTCATAATGCTTTTAGAAAGGCAGAATATCCTTTCTTTACTACTGGTTTTGTCAAGCTGTGAAATACAGGTTCCCACACTTGTACGTGCAGCAGAAATGAACATCAGCACCTCAAGCTGATGGCAGTTTGTCTTTACAGTGGCTAAAGTAACTAGGCAAATGAAATCAGCAAGACTATTGGAATAGAAACAATATGATGAAAATTAAGAAATGTTTCTGTGGTTAACTGATTTTAATGGCATTCTGAAGCTGCCCAGAATTTTCAGATATAAATTTTTGGCTTGGGAAAGTGAAAAACACACAGTGAAACCTTAAATGATTTGATCCTTAGGACAGACAGCACTTTTTATTCTTTGTACACTGTGCCTAGCAGAGTGGCTCCTATATGCCAAGGTAGAAGAACCAATCATCATCACCACCACCAATAATAGCAACAATAACTTTACATTTATGTGATTTAGCTATTATCACCTGGTTTCACCTGAGCTGTTTTGTCTGTGCATATGATTATACATAATTTTCTCTTTTTACACATCAGTACATAATTGTGGTGACTTTTTGTAGACAAGATTTTCTTCTACCCTTAAACAGCCTTATCAAACCTCTCTCACACTCAGCATTTCACAAAATAGTTACTGTGTTATGATGATTTTCTAAAACTGAAAATAATTTTGCAATCTCTAGGCAAAATTTCAGCTTCCTCCACAATTGCATACCCTTTCATCTTCCCTCCCTACCAATCTCTGGAATGTCAAACTTCAGTTCTTGTTGCTGACTCCATTTTCAAGGTCTCACAAGTTATGAGGGGAAGTCAACTACTTTTTCACCGCTGCGTCCTGGCTTCTTGTTTTCATCATCACCACTACTAAGAAAACATTTGGAAGTTGATTATTCAGCCACAGTTTCTAAGTGTTTACCATTTCACAGAAGTCATGACCTGAACGGTGGCCACAAGGAAATAGGAAAGGGAGATGGTTTGGTCAAGTTTATCATTTTGGATTCGTAGATTTGAAGTATATATTCTTCAGGGGAAGATGCAGCAGGGGCTGCAAGGAAGTAATTTGCTCCTTTCTCTCCAAAACATCAATGTCCAAGTTTCCTGCTTCTTCTGTCAACAAACTCTCCCTTGGAAGATGACTGAATCATAGAAAGCTGTAAGGCAAAGCGGTTTTCTCGGTAGCAGAGTATTTATTTTTCCTTTCAAAAGAGAGACTTTGGTATCATTTTTGACCCCTTTCATGTTGGCACCTGTCCTGCATATTCATTGCCTTTTTTTGCAAATGAATGATGCTGCAGCATCAAAAAGAATTACATGATACTTGTTCAGTGCCTTAAAGATGCATTGGTAAGTGCTGCTTTGTTTTTTAAATTTGTAACTCTACCAAGAAGGAGATAATGAAAAAGGATTTGACACTGATTCTGCTTGAACAGTGCATACATCTGAATATCCAAACAGTTAAAACAGCCATATTTCTAGAATCTAATCCTTGATCTTTTCTTGAAGTTTGAGGATTTCCTACATTCTTGTCATCCTCTAGGCCTTTTCATGCTTTTTTAATTTTTACTTAATCTTTTTTTTTTTTTCAGCACAACATCAAATACTTCTGTGTTGCCGTAAATACAAACTTCATTATTTATCCTTCTAAACCGTAACCTTTTGGACTTGGTTTCCATTTTATTTTGCCTTCCAATTGTCATTGGTAACAAACACAGGAAATTTCAGTAGAAATCCAAGTACTCCTGTTCTCTATTATGTACCTGGTATGTCTGATTTGTTATTTCAAAGATGACTTTTAAAATAGATATCATGCAGTGTAGATTACTCTCTCTTCACTTTGTGTGCTGTTGTCAACCACAAAAACTGCCAAAAAGTAGGGGAAAGTGGGGATTTCATTGGCAACATTTCCTTTTTCACCACAGCTCCAACATCACTGACCCGTGCTACTCTCCTTATCTACCAGCATTCTTGCTGATTCTTTTAAACAAATGGGAATTTCAAACAGAAGAAAATCATTCCCATATTCTCAGCAGATGAAATGAATCTTTACATTAATTTGTATGCTTCTTTTGGAGTTTGAAAGGGCTTTTATTGTGGTCGTTGTTATTGTTTTTAATCTACTAGAAGATTAATTTACTTTAGAACTGTTACATTAATCCGAATTCTGAACCCCTTAACTCGTATTTAATTTGAAAATAGCTTACACAGTTAATTAAATTTTGTTTTGAGTTCTTTGGAAATAAAATTCTTGTTATTGATGATGTCATTAGTGCCAGGAGATATGCGTTTCCTGTGAAGGGCTGTAATAACCCACTGGGATTTTTTTGCTTTTTTGCAGTCCCTGCATGATAAATTAATAATTCAGATAATTTGTTTATAAACTAAGCTGTAGGGGGACATTGCTGAAGACTACAAATAAGTTTTTGATGTAGTTATAAAATTATTTCCTATGTTATTTATCATTTCTTAAACCAGACACTGAATGAATATTCATCATCTGCATATAGCACAGGAAAACCTTTTTAATCAGCACTAATACTGAAGCGTGAATTTTCTAATCAGCATAACTGGTGTGTGGTATGGGAACCTATAGTGCTGGTGAATTTTTCGGATTAGGGAGTGTTAATGGATGGAAGAAGGATAGGCGCTGGCAGCTAGGCAAAGCTCTCATTCAATTTTAGCACTTCTCTGGCTTCCAGGAATGAAATCAAGCCACGGGGAAAGGAATTGGCTTGTAGGGCAGAGGCTCCTATCTACAGTGCCCCCAGGCTCCCTTTGGATAGCAGTCTTGTGTCAGACTCTTTTTCAATGGGCTTTGACCCAAACAAACTAGCTCCTTTATGATTTGTGGATCTGCAGTTTAACAAAATGGTGTGTAGTGTGGGGCAGCGCTACGGATTTAAATGCGTGACCCAACAATGAAATCCAAGTTGTTCGTGGTTCTCTTGAACTCTACCTCATCCACTCATGCGCTTTTTTTCATGGACCATAATTATGCAATTAGATTTGAGTAATTTCACACTGTATTTTTCAGAAAGAAGTGCTGATTTTGTCAGGCTACAAAGTGGCTGGCGCTCACGGTGAACTGGGAGACGATATGAGGAACCTCTTTGTTTCATCTGAGTTAACTAGATAATCTTAGAAATTGGTCTTCCATTCTGTCATCTTTTTGCTTAAAAACAGAACTACATTGTTACTACAGTTTCCTTCTGTTGACTTTAGAAGGCGGCTTTCCTCTTTAGCAAAGACAAACCTTTAGGATGCAGTGGTTATGCTGTCTCTGTTCCCATAGGACCCAGGCTCTTCCTTGTCTAAACAATGGCCAGAGCACCGGGGCAGAGATTACAGCACTGCAGATTAGGCTGTCTGTCCCAGCCCTTTGCTGGGGACCCCCTTTTCCACGTTGGGGGTGCAGAATGGAAAGCATGTCTGTACTCCAAGAGCTGTTTTCACAATGTGACAAACTTAAGGTGCTCCTGAAAGTGGGTCTGTGCTGGTATTGGACTGCAGGCTGAAGTGTGGATATGCTACTCATGCAACCACTGCCAGTGGTCAGGAAACAACCTGCAAGAGAGGACTAGGGTAGGGCAGGAAGGAGTGAAAAATTCCTTTATCAGAACTGGTCTACCAGAACTCTTAGAAAACCACGTTACAAAGAAATGTGGCAGAACTGCTTGCTGAGCCTATATAATGCCTCCTATACATCTAACCTCTAAATGTAGATTGTGGTCATCATAACGCAATCCATCCTTGTATTTCTTTTTGGTTTTATTTTTGTACTATGGCAAGAGATATATAATCTGGAGCACCATAAACTACACCTGCTGAGAGCCATTCTGAGCTCAGGCCAAAACTAATATAAGCAAGGACAACTCAATTAAAGTCTCGCTTGCTTACACCTGTAGTGAATTTCATACTGGGTATGTGCGTTGACTTGTACTAAATATGTTGTCTGAAATGATTAAGCACTGACCCAGTCTGCAGCAAACCTATGAAGCCTGTTCAAGTCAGGTGATTTATGATAATTTTCATTGCAATTGTTCTTGTCTGTTCTTGTCTGTAGCATCTGCAACACTCTCTCAGAATCTTTCTGGTTAATCTCTTTCCATGCAAGCTCTACCTGTGCTGCTGTGACTGCAGTTCACTTATAATAAGCTGTAGAAGCTTTACACTAGCTAGCAAAAGTACTGGTGGCAAGACAGTTTCAGCAGCAAGGATCTGAGTGTGGGCTGCGGAAGCTGCTGGAGAAGCAAATGAAATGCTCAGATGGTTAAATCAAGTTCCATGTGGCCGTGGCTGTCTGTTGACACTTCCACTTGACCAGATTTCAAGCTAACGCTGGTGTGTCCTCAAGAGCAGTAGTCACTGCAGTGACAGCAGTGTAGACATCCCAGAAAGGAAGAAAATAGCTGATGAGGCTAACTTTTAGCAAATTCATCTCTTATTTTATGAACACAATATATCTAGTATGATTCTAGAACTTCATGATGTTTCATCTATGTTTACTTGGTTATTTTGTGAAAAGAAACATATAAAATATCTAATCATGTTAAGTCATTATACAGCTCTTACCTAATCACTTTAATGGCTTACAAAATGACTACATTGCAATATCACTTTAAAGGTAAGGCAATTTAAGAATGGTCTATAAATTGTACACACTGCTGCCTGCATTAATGGTACTTCATATAGCAATGCATGTTATTTCACATGGAAACCACACTTTGTAATAAAGTCAGAAACATCATAACAAATTGGAAAGACATTAAATTACCATTTAATCAGTCATTTAATAAGAACTTTTTTAAGGAGTATGAAAAAATAACAGCAGAAAAAAAAGAACTGCTGGTCCATTTAATCCGGCTTGGAAACACTTTCAGATTTTGTCAATGTGTGAAGAGAAATACAAGGCTAGTCTATCTTCAGCACTGCTTATCCTGCCTGTAGACACAAAGATGAGATACAGATATCAGAATGGAACAAGCTATTTGCAATAAAATGATTTGATATAGGAAGAGCTTGATTTTGATGCTTACTGCAGCTGTTAAGGTTTTCACAGTCTCTTTTTTTTGTCTAGGAAGTAAAAGCATCAGTCCCCACTTGCTTTATACTCAGGAAAACGTCTTTCATCTTCTAGGCATCTACAAGAATAGATCCATATATGATAATAGTCCAGCCAACATACTGAAAATACTATAATAAGGCCTATTCTTTTGTTAATTATTTCTCTACATTTGTTTTTACAATGCTAAGACATTATATTCTGAATTACCAAGAAATGCCATATAAAATATCAAGCCTTTCCAACACATTAAACTTTGTGTAATGATCTTATTGTATTTTCTAGGAAGTATTTGTCTACCTCACAAAATCACCATAGAACAACACAACTGGCAGCTTCTGTTCAGTAGAAGCAGCAGATTATAATGGCAGGTCAAGGCTAACACAGACTGGCAGAGCTTTGTGGGTAAGTCTGTAATGCTTCTTCTGAGTTTCCACTATTAAAAAATCAGTTAAACTGATGATTCCAGGGTTCATATTTTCTGTTTATGAGCTGCACAATAAGCTAAATAAAAGCTATATCTCCTTGGAGATAATATCTTAATATAATATTGAAATCATGCCATGCATGGTATTATAAAACAGTGAAATAGTCTATACTCTCCTCTCATGACTGTGTTGTGGCCCTGTGTGCTAGCCCCTGTGAATGCTTCTTCTCTGAGCTGGTATCTTCACAGCATTTCCTCCTTATGTTCACTTTAAGCACATTATTACAGCTCTGGCCCCTCCGACCCTTTTAAACTCCTGTTGCTCTCAAATGTTCTTCTTTACGTGTCATGAATTCATCAGTGCAACAGGTTTTCCTTTCATTTTTACGAATTATCTTTAATAGCTTGAGACTCAGCTTAAACTGAGGATTTGCTTTGCAATCAATGAGAAATAGCAGACTGATTATTGAGTAATAATTGTTCCTCAATAACCATGACAAGAATAATCCATTTTACAAGTCCCAGCATTTGGCTTGTCTTTCCTCTCAAAATCATAGAAGGATAAGCGTACCAGCCAGTGAACAGAGGTGTGAATAATCACTACAGCTAATGAGACAGCCCACAAAACCAGGACTTTTCCAAATAGTTAGCTGTTGTTATCCAATCAGAATACAGAGGATTTTTTGGTATGGAAATGTTTCATAAGCATAAGCTATCAGTCAGTGGGGGTGCAGTATTCCTGCCTTCTGACTGCCTGAGACAATCCTTTCAGGGCCATTCCATATGTTTTTTTTCTCAGTGTATAAGCAATATACAGCAGAACTGTCTTTTTTCCAGAAATTATCTGTGTTTTCACAATTTAGAAATGTTTCTAGAAAATTATTACTCAGAGACACACTGAACTATATTGCATTTTGAACAGGGAATGATTTTTTGAGTTAGCATTATTGCAGTTTTTTATGATACAGTTGTTCTGTACTTCTTTCACAGCAAGAATCTAATAATATAATGTGTGTTCTGAAGAACACATTAAAATGACATTATGTGATCAGGATGCCAATTATAGTATGACTAAAGACTAGCTATCAAGCTACAGAAAGTCAGTAATTGTGCTGATATAAACACAATGTTTATATGTCTTGAGTAGAAAAGAATGAATCCCGTTTTATTACTTACATACGATTATTGACAAAACAGTTAGGGATACATTTTCAAAGTGTTGTATGGGTTTTTAGCTGCATGACTCCCATTTAAGTCAATAACAGTCATATAGTTAAAACCCCATGCAACGTTTTGAAAAATTACAGCAGAGAAGCCTCTCTTTTATTGCTTAGCTGCACAAATCTTTTTATTTTCTTGTATTTCTTCCACATGGAAAGCCAGTAGTGTTGGCTGTCAGTGGTCTCATTAAAAAACCCTATCTACAGGCCTCCAAATATGGTGGTCTATTTATATGCAGATTTCAAAATATAACAACATGATTTGTATTTTTATTGTTCCTTTCATCAGGTTGTAGCCCAGTGCTTTAAAGGTATTAGCCAATTATGCCTCGCATCACTCCTCCAGGTAGGTACACTAGTACCTGCCACCTTTGGTGGCTCGCCCGAGGAGACCAGGTGAGTCAGTGGAAGAACAAAGAAGTGAACCAACACAGCTCCAGATCCTTGGTCCCTTGTTCCAGCTATGAAATACTCCCAACTCACAAAGATTCAGCCTTCAATAGTACGTAATGCATATGAAATGCTAACATTAATTGAAAATGGCACCAGAGTGACCTCACTTCAGTCTATTGAGGTCTGATATTGCTTCTTTTCACTTGTTAATTCATTAATTAGTTTAAAAGGGCTAATGGAAAACAAAAATATTCCATTTGCCAGGGTAGCTTGCTGCTGAATATTTATATTATTTTTTATTATTCATACGGAATCATAAGTGCTTAACAGACAAGCCATTGTGGGTCTTTCTGTTGTTGAGATAAACATAATCCAGAATTTTTAAAGCACATCAATTTATAAGACTGATGGGATCTTCACTACAGTTTGACTTTGCAAGGCTAAAGAAGCTCTAAGAAAACAATTTTATGATCAGCTTAGTAAATTGACAGCCATCACAACTCAAACACTTTCATTATGCGTTGGTGGCCTCAGCAACTTGCAGAAAGTGGAATGATATTATATGAAATCTTTATGCTTCTTTCAGTCCTCTTTTAAGCAAAGGAAGAGATTTCAACATGCTCTTTGTTTAAATAAAAAAGCACATGATTAAAATAATGATCAATATTAGTAGCTATACACAGAAACAGTAATTAATGTTTTTATGTAAATATTTGGGAAACTGAATAATTTTAATTTTACCATTAGCTAGGATATTAAATTCATCAGTCTGAAGTTTAGTTTTCAGAGCTTTTTGGTGGGACATACGTATATATTATACCATACCTTCAATAAGTATGTTTTAAATTCATTTCAGCTCTCCAAAAACAAAGCCTTCCCTGGACAAAAGAGAATTAGCTTTGTCTGGCAGATACCAGTTTATTCTTCTGAACTGAGATGTATGCAGGTTCCCATAAACTATGACTGGCCTATTTAGTAACAGAAATGTTAGCCACACCCAGGTTTCCTTAGAACAGAAGATATAAGCTAGTGTGTAATAAAAGTCATAATGCTTCAGAGCTTTTACTAAACAGAACTAGAATTCATTAAGAATCCCCTTACTGTCGTGATACATTTCATTTAATAACAACTGACATTTTTTTGATTTCACTGCAATAGTATTACCATGCTGTAAGACAAAAATTGTTTTTCCTAGTCGATTGTACCCTTGTGCCTTTGTTACTTGTATTTCTATCAACATTGAATGCATTATCCATTGTTAAATGATTGATAAAAATTGTTAAATAAGGCAAACACTATATTCAGTGTAGTGTAATGAGGCCTATCAACCATCAGAAATACTTCTCATCATGATATTAAAATTAAATGTAGCATTTTAAAAATTCTTGACATAAATAAAGAAGTTATTTATCTGGACCAGTGCTTTTTCTGTAAGCCTAGTGTTCTGTATAAGTCATTGCCAAAGCATATATTTTATTCTGTAGAATACTTTCATTTTCTTCTTCTCAAATACATTTGAACTTACAATCATTAACCCTAACATAGTCCACAAGTGTATGGCCTTTTCTATGTAGGACTATAGCAGCTATTATAGTCTTATTTCACCTGCAGTTTTGCTTCTCCATTAGAGCCTGGGGTTTTCTTCCACATGAAATGTGATATATCCACTCATATTTAATTGGCTGTGGTAAACACAGTGTTATTTCTGACTACATTAAAATATTGGTTTTACTAGCTGTCCTATGTGCAGTTCTCTCTCATCCTTCCTCTCCAACCCCAGTTTCAATCAAAACCATTCCCAAGATAAAGCAATCTAACGCACTAGTAGGCATGAGGCATGCAACACCTGTAACCATCAGCTTACATGGCAATGATGGAGGCAGTATCACACCCAGATGTCTTTGGTTTCTTCTCCTGACGACAAGCTAGTCATGCAGAGCTGAATCCCTTGAAATGACTTTCCATTAAGACTCAAAAGCAGACTGTTTGACTGGTATCTAAATACTTGCCTACTGTAATTACACAGTCAATATAAGGGCTATGTGTAAATACCACTGACTATTATTTATTTTAAATCCATGTTTTTGATCTTTTTAATGAAGTTGCCTTACTCTCTTGAAACTGACCATAAATATCAAATTCTGTCATAGCTTATTGAGACTGTGACAGAGACTTACCTGATACATTTTTCACCAAAACTTTCATCTTAATGTAATTGGTAATGCTTCCTCTTTTTTTAAATGATTTTCTCTGTTTTCAATAAACTTGTTAGTTTTTAAGTTATTACAAATGTTTTTCCAAGAGTTGATGCATGAGCACAGATCAGCAGTTACTTTCGTTAGGTGCTAGATTATGGAATAGAAATAATCTGTAAAAGTAAAGAAGATCTATTATTAGATATGTCTTTGAAAATCTGAAATCCTCTTCTACCTTAGCTTTCACAGCTATTGTCAATGTTACGTATTCTCCTCCTCAAGGAAATCTCTCAACTGTTTTTTTTCTTTTGGCAGTTCCTTCTCCTCAGTTTGTGATAGATAATAAGACTTCAAAATTGTGGTCTTGATAAATTCTCATTTCCCTCTTGGTGCCTTCTCTTATTTAACTGTGATTTTATTTCTGAGAGAATTTCAACTAACAGAAAGGCAGAAGGTTCACAAATTACTTTTCTTGTGGTTGATTTCCATTCAGTCTTACAAAGGAGCCTATTTATTTCACTTGTCCTCATTGTTTCTCTGTTCCTGTTCACATGAAGACACAATTCAGTGAAGATGAGATATTTAACTGAAAAAATGGCAACAAACTCAAATCAAAACTGTATTATATCTTTTGCTGTCAAAGACTAATCTATATTCAAATTTCCAAACCACCCAGGGACACCTAAGCAACACAGCTGCAAGTAGGCATCATAACATGTCCCAACAGGAGCTTACCATGCCAAAAGCAAGGGTTCTTTCCTTCTTTCTGTATGTAAATTACTGGCCAAATCTTATCT
>Ga0181612_108194_pt1 | contig 20069 bp, 12 predicted proteins | sample HoacroProtozoa21_FD_119630 | JGI IMG/M metagenome (GOLD analysis project Ga0181612, IMG submission 119630) | Hoatzin crop microbial communities from Cojedes, Venezuel. Combined Assembly of Gp0051906, Gp0051904, Gp0051908 | reverse complement strand
TTTTTTTTTTTTTTTTTTTTTTTTTTTTTTTTTTTTTTTTCTGCGGGGGCTTTACCTGCTCTTCCCATCTTCGCCCAGCCCTTTCGCCCGGGGGAAGAGGCCTCTTCCCCCCCCACCTCGCCCCAGCTCCCACCTTCTCCCCGCTTCTCTGCTGCCGCCCTCCCGGAGCCCGAGGGGCAGAAAAAGGGGAACTTGGCCCCCCTCCTCCGCCAGATCCTCATCGCTCCTTCTCGGCCTTATTGTTGTTCTTCAGCTGACTCGGCGCCTGAGAAGAAGGGGAAGGTATTGGGGTTCACCCCCCCCCCGCCACCACCGTCTCTACGCTTGGAGTGATTGTCTAAAAAAGAATTAAAAATGGCCGAGAATGTGGTGGAGCCGGGCCCGCCTTCAGCCAAGCGGCCTAAACTCTCCTCACCGGCGCTCTCCGTGTCCGCCAGCGACGGCACAGGTCAGTCCTGGGGGCCCGGGTACTCCGCTTTTCTCCCCTCTTCTGCCTAAATCTCTCCCTCCCGCTCGCTGCTTTTGGCTCCTGCCTGCCTTCGTCCTTTCTGTCTGTCTCTCTCTCCCGTTTTCGCTCCGTTTGAACCGGTTGGCGTTAATGGCACGGGGAGGGTGTTCGGATGTTTCTGCCCTTCTGGTTTTTTGGAAGTGATTGAAAGCAAAGCTGTGCAGTTTATTGTGCTTTTTATCAGCTGCGGATAAGACTTAACAGTTTGTCATTTTCGTGCCTTCCACAATAGTAGTTATTACTGAGCTCCTTGCTGAGCATGTAGCTTTAATGTCAGTTGCAGAAATACAAAATAGTGCTAAAGATGATGCTTTTGTACACTTTATTGTTGAATTATGTGTGTATGTTCACGCACACAAATACGTCTTGTTTCTTATTTTATTTTGCGTATACAGGTTTTTTTTAAGGCTCATTTAGCAACGAGATTTTTGTATCTGCTGGTTTTTTTTTTTCTTCTTCTTACGTGCAGTCTGCTTATTTGATTTACTTTTTACAATCCTTCTTACTCTTCCTTGCAGAAGGATACCTAAAAACTGCTTTTGTGATTCAAATAGACCAGCGCCTTTAGGAAAAAAAAAACAGCCAAAACCAGAATCCAGGTCCCAAGCTTGGGGCGTAAGGTTTATCGAGACTCTTCTTAGAAATGAAATGTTATTTCACCTTATTTGCATTAAGAATCAATGTGGAGTGCAGTTCATCTTGCATCTCCCATTTCTTTGCAGCGAGACCAAAATGTCTGAAATTCCCCTGTAGACTTAAGGGCCGTGAAGATAAAGGGGCTTCTCTGCAGTTCTGCAAAGGTCTTTGGTGATGCTGTGAAGGCAGGCTATAGACTGCAAATTTTAGGTGTCCTAATCCCCAGCAAATATAAACTGGTTGTACTGGGAGAGGGGGAGGGAGTAACAAAGGGCTGTTCAGCTTTTTAATGCTTCTTGTGAAGCAGATAAATATTTGGTGTCATTTTGCTATGAGAGCACTTGGTAACCTGTCCCACAGGAGTTTCTTTGAACTTGCTTTAGATCTTCTTAGCCTATGGGATATGGAGGAGGCCTTCTCCTGCCAGAGTCTGGTGAGTGGTGGCATTTCTGATGCCACCGGTGGCCTTGTTCAGTGCAGTTACAGCTGGCAAGAAAAAGGAAGAGTTGGTTGCTTCTTTTTAAAGAAAGCTCCACATTTGACAGTAAAGAGAAGGTTTTACTAGCCGGGTTTTGGTTGAGCAGTGGACGTGATTCTGCTTGGAATCATCTTCAGAATTTTGATTTTTGACTTCTCTATTCCTGGTGAATGATGCCTTAGTTTTGAAAAGTTTGTGTGTAACTTCTAGAGCATATTAGATATAGGCGATATTATGTTGTAACTGGAGGACATGACTGCTTGTAATATCAACAGGTCTGTAGTAAGAGAGTAGAAGAGCGATGGAGAAGCTGCTCTTTAGCTAGAGCTAGTTGTTGAGTTTTTTGTGCTGGACTTGGAAACCAGTAGTTTATTCAGTAGCAGCCATTTTTAACTTGTCTTGACCGTGGTTATCTTGCTCTGTTTAGAGAGGTGAAATGAAAGTGTATTTTGTGAGAAGTCCTGATACTTGAAAAATGTGAAAGTTAAAGGCGTATTTTGATTCAGATCAGTGCACGTATCCAAGTTAAGACATCTATGATCAAATACGATTTGGATAATTTGTGATTTGTGAATGTACTTCAGTTTAACAGGTGCAGATTTTCACAGGATGCTTTAGTCTATTTTAATTCTTCTTAGCTTACTGGGCAGCTTAATAAATGAACTTTTTGCAGTTGTGAAGCACTAGGGGTTGTTGGACAATTTCAGTAGTGCACAAATGGGATAACTTTTCTCAAAGTGATTGAGATTGCCATCACCTGGTAGCTATGGAGAGGTTTATAGTGGTGCAAACACTTTATATATGCTACATAAAAACTATTAAAGAATTCTTACTCTTCTAGATTTTTGTTGTTGGCAACTTACTTCCTGGATTTGGGACAGTTCCACTTTGTGTGTGTGTTAACATCATGATACCTGTTTCCCAAATTAAATCAAACCTCTTATCCAATAAGCATGTTTTGAGGGTTATATTTTTCATTTGCTGCTTGGACACTGCAAGGATTTTTTTGTCCCACTTTTGCTGCTGTGGGAAATGGCTTTGACGTTTAAGTTTTTTAACCTATCTGCTCCTTAAATTTGTTTGGAAATAGCATGAGGAGCTTTCATTAAGTAAATTCCACTTATAGAATCTGTTGTATTGTCCCTGCTCCTTAGTTAATTATAGAAAATAAATAACATGGTGCTTATGTACTTACTCAAGTACTCTTTTTAAAACTGTTAGATTCACAGCATCATTAGAGTGAGGGAAGGAGAAAGGCAAGAAACTTGCACTGTTGATGAATCTTTCAGCATGTTTCTTTTGCTGTTAACTTTTTGACTTATTTCTTAATCTGAAATACTGTTTTAGTGTGTTAGATACCTGAAAGTGACTGACTCTAGTTAACATATTCCCAAACTGGCAGGTGTTAAGTGTATTTATGTTGAAGACTAAATAGGGTCTCTAATTCACTCATGCTTTCACTGTAGGCCTGGATGATTCTGGTATTCTGGATTTGGAGTGTGCTAAACTCAGATGTTGGTGGCTTTCTTCTAAAAAGAAGTTGGCAAAGATTGTCCTAATAACATTTGATTTATTGGCAGCAGCCATATAGCTATATTTCCCACTGTTGTTGCGGTGCTGCATCCCCTTCTGTCTTAAAAGTCTTAAATGGTTTGTGTGTTCCCTGCTCAGAATTTGCTTTGCCATAGAACGTACTCTGTTAGTGTAGTTTTGAGGTGCTTCATTAATGTCAGTTCCTTCTTTAGGAAGTAAGAATAACATAGGCTTACAGGGAAGCTGAAAGGTTTGTAGTACATTTTGAAGTAACTTAGAAAGTCTTGGTATTGTCAATGTTGTGTAGTATATTAGAACGTTTGAACAGTCTGATTTTTTTTCTCAAGTGTTGTGTCGTTCTAGAATAGCTTCAGGAGCAGGACTGTGTGGATTCCCTTACTTAAACTGCCACAGGTTTTTCTACAACTTTTTTTTTTTTTCCTCTTTAAATGTTAGATTTGTTGCAAAGAGGAATGGTAATTATACATCTGTCTTGTACAGAGGTTAAGTTTTCTGAAGGCTGTTACAAGTCTACGGTGGGATTGCCTTTTGTTGGTAGAGTATCCTTAGTTTGGGATGCGAGTTTGTGATACTGGATGCTCAGCTCTTCTCTACTAGCATGGTTACACTGACATAAGTACTTTGCCAGTGTAGCTCATTTTGCCTACCTTTCCTTCCTGGTAGAAACACTGTTTTGATATGTTGCACCTAGTCTTCTTTCTTAAACATTGTATTAACAAATTGGTGTACACCAGTCTGTTTCCCACCCCCCACTATAACAGAATAATTTGAGTGCATCCTAAAGAGTTATCTCTGAGTAAATGAGTGGAAGTCTTTCTTTAAAGATACGTTTTTAACTGGATGCCTTAAACCAGTGTGGTTTTTTTGTTTTGTTTTTTAATTTGGCTTTTTTGTTTGTGAACCCCTCATTTTTTTCCCGCAGTTATGCAGGTGTGCTGAAATTGCCACGTACAGATTTCTGTGTGGTATATTCAGGAAGGGAGAGTTTAATCATGTTTTACAGCCCCCACACTTAGAGATAACCTGTTTTCTGTGAACTAGAAAAGCTTTTTGGGCTCTGGGTTCAGAACCGTGTTTCGTCAAGGAATAAAAATGGAATATACTGTCTGCTGCAGCATGGTTGTATGGTATGATGTCCTTGGGTTGCTAGATCTGAAAATAGAATTTTAGGTGCTTAGTATTTCTGGATTGCTGTGACGTTGCAAGTCAGTTTCCTACAATTAGTTGGCAACCGTTGTTATATCAGAGATGGGTGTATGTGTTTGTGGTATGTGCATTAACATCCTTGAATTACTATATCCAGAAGTCGCGTTTTTCTGAGTAATAGCACATCTTCAATCTCCCTTTCGGTACCCATCTTATGTGAAGTTTGAACGTTCATTTTTTTTTTTTTTTTCAGGAACAGCTTCTGACCTTTAAAACTTTTCTCTCGCTGACATCAAAGGTCTAAGACTTGTAATGAAACTTCTCACCTGGATTACTGCAGTTTTGACTGATACTCATCTTTCATTTGTTCCAAATGTATCGGGATGTTTCTTTGCTCAAAATGAATCATATTAATCTTGTCTCGCTGCCTTTTCCAGAGGCATATGCGTGGTTTTCAACTCAGTATTCAAACAGCTATGTTTTTTTTTTCCCTAGTGTTTGTATATACTACTTTTAAAATTAAGTACTTTCAGCAAATCTGTTTTCTGGCTAATGTTTAAGACCAAGTCATTAGCTACATTTAGCTTACATGTATCAGTTAAGTATTTTTATCTTTTCTTGTTGAGAGCCACTTTTTTTTTTTTTGCTTTTTCCCCCCCCCAAGTATTATTGGTTATGAGATGAGATGTGCTAAAATATAGTTTCATGGATGGCATATACTGTAAATCGAGTATTGCAGTGGTGGATGCTTGTGTGGCAGAAATGGACATCTTTGTCTTGTAGCTAAGTAGGTCTTCAAAGTAACTGCATTAGGAGTAAATTTAAATTAATAGAATTTAAGTCTGCAAGACTATTAAACCTTGTAGATTTCCAAACTGCTATAACTCTGCTTTCTTTTCCCCTTTCAACAAGTGAATTGTGTGTGTGTCTGACATTGGTATGTACTTTCTCTGAGCAGTGTTAGAAAGATACCTTTTTTCTTAAAAGAAACAACCCCTGCAGCACAAGGACAATACATATAATGATGTAAAACTGAACTTTGATCACTTACAAATAAAGAAACTTCGACTAGAGAACCAATTTACAATTGCAATTTAAAAATAGTCATAAGTTTGATATTGGAGGAGAAACCTGTGTTGCTGAACTTGGGAATTTAAATCCTAGATTAAAAAAAATACTATTAATTTTTGCATCTTGTCCTTCAGGGTCCTGTAGCAGCTTTTGGATTTAGTCTCAAGGGTCCCTAGTTCAGGTTATTGGTCATTTGTGTATTTGCAGAATACCAAAGTTTATCTGGGAAGGGTCTACTGGACTCCAGGGTTTAGCGTACGTTTTTAGGGGGTAGGGGTTTCATAAGGTACTGGGGATAAACGCTGAACTTCTACTGTAGGAATTCTGATTTCTTGTACCTTTATGACTTGGAGAAAATGATTTTATTATTAGTTTTTAATTTTGTATGATTTAGGGTGTATTTTTTGCATCTTCTCTGTCAGTTGCTTGATTATCTCCAGTGTGTCACCTCTGTCTTGCTTAGCTGCTTCAGCAGAAGCAGCCTTTCAGTGCTGGTTTCAACAATGTGATATTACTGTTTTAACCTTTCTTGTCACCCTGACTAGTGCCCCCTCTGAGACAGCTTGGCCAAAAGTCATTTAGATTTATTATTTGACAAATGGAGTTATTTTGCTGTGTAGAGTTCACTAACAGATAAACAATGCATACCTGTCTCCAAGCATTTGGCATTTCTGTCTTAAACTGTGGGAACAGGCTGGTGTCTGCATATGAATTTGTAGAACTTCAAGTAGGACCTGAACTAGGGCAATTGACAGTAATCCTCTCCATGAGCAGTAAGTGACATATCTGGCAACACGATTTCTTTCTCTTCCTGAATTAGCTACAAGTTTCCTTAAAATGGATTTACGTATGAGTCTAAAGTTTTCTTTAAAACTTGGTATGATACATTCTTCTTCAAGCATGCATTTCTTCCCAAACTTTTTGAAGAAAATCAGTAAAAAGAGTGTTGAATTCTGATGAACTCAAATCGTAGTCGCTTCTGGTTTAGTTGGTGATGTCAGATGTGTTTATAGGAACAGCAAGGAGATGAAATCATAGTCCGAACTAGGATTTGCACAAAAAAAGTGCAAGTTGGGTATAGGACCTTCACAAACAGCTCAGGTTATTTCCTATTATTGGTGGCTGTGAGATGGAACAGAGAGAGATTTTCCTTTTTTCCATATGATGGTGTGAAACACCTCTGTGCTGCACCTTTCGTTGTAGTTCCAAAAGAGATGTAAGTAGAGTTTTAAACTGTATCTGTTTGCTTGCAGAATCATGATGTACGGTTTCTTGCTTTGTAGAACTCCCAAATACAAGTGAAGAGATAATGTCTTTTACAACATACTCCCACTGTGTTAATGAACTAAAATAATCTAATTCTCAGCTTTTTCTTTTCTTTTTTCAGAATTCTAATAAAAACTAAAACTCTGGCAAAATGCTGGTGTGTGGCTTGCTCAGTACAGATTCTGCTGAAGCTAAACTGTCTTTTATGTATTCCTGAATATGATTTCAGGAGCTCTGTGTTTCAGGATAAGGAATTCTGATCTACTGACTTTGGTTTTTTGTTTACTTTTTTTTTTTTTTTTACATAAATTCAACATTGCTTTTTGATTTCACTTAGGAGTAATGCTGAATAAACTCAAATCAGTAATACCTGGAAAACATACTTTTTGGTAATTGTATATGCAGATTGCATCATTTTGAAATCATTGTTAACTTGACGATAAAATGAACTTTACTCTTTTCTTGAAACTGATTTGTAATCACTTCTAAAATGAAACTGATTCTGTGAGTTTGTGCACATATGTGTGTTCCCTTCCTATCTGCACGCACCCATTTTTTGCCCACCAATATAGCAGACTGGCAAGGCATCTCTAACTTTCCAGACTTGTGTGCAGAGTGGTCCACAATTTATCAGATTCCCAGATGAAATGCCATTCTTAATATTTAACGATGCCACAGACAGTAGGTAACTTAAGTGGTCTTACGGGAATTTCAGTGGCATACACAGGGTAGTCTTGGGAATAAGAGTACTGATTTAGAGACTTTTCACTAAAGATAAAGGTAGCTCAGTGAAATTTGTGCAAATGGCAACATTTTTACAAGGAAATTAACAACTGTGTGACTTCATTTTGGAATTAAAATGTCAAAACTTCATCTTATTTGGGTCACCAGTGATGACAAGACTAGTACCTTTGCATTGTGTTAGGTAAAAGCGTGAATAGAATAAAAGTGTCTGCAAAATTCCCCTTTAAGTGATGTTAAAACATTAAACGTACACTATTTTCCGTATGATTACAACACTTCTGTTTGCCTAGAACAGCTACAATTCCGTATTCGAGAATCATAACTGTTGAATTTTCACTATGGTTTTCAGTGATAAATGCCCGCTATTATCTGTATCTCTAAATACTGTTTTTTTTGAAGAACTTTGAATATTATAATGAAAAAATGAAAACTGTTTGTTATAAATGCAATTTTCTTCTGAAGTTGCAAAAAAAATGCATGAAACAGAGTCTGCTAAAATTGGCATTCTTGTTGATATTAGTTTGGGACAAGTATGGCTTAAACTTGCAGATTACTGAGAATTTGCGAAGTTGAGACTTTTTTCCTGAAGCAAGAGTTGATGTGTTTGACACCAGTGTTTGAATAGGAATTAGGATACAACTAATAATGAAATCATGTACATTCTAGATGGTGAATTAGACTTTTGACCAACAAACATATGGTTGTTTTTTAGAAAAAAAAAAAAAACAACCCCAAAAAAACCCCTGTGCCTGAAGTTGTGTGCTACCATGGCACGCTAAACACGTTTTGTGCCTTTCTATTTGTTGTCTTGCAGGGGTTTTGAGTATATCTGTTTTAGACATGTTTTCTGCTCGTATTGTTTGCAGTCTTACTTCAAATTGTGAAGTTTCTTCATGTGGTGAACAAATTCAGGTCTTTCCTGGATTAGTACTGAAGGAAAGAGGCAATGCTTCCCCAGTTTCTTGCAGGGAACAAAATTAATATCAAATTCTAATGTTGAAGACTGTTACCCAAATAGCAAGTAATGCGGAATAAGAGTTCTCAGTTGCTGTTGCGTAAGCAATAGTGAAGACCTCTGCATCATACTTCCACTTTGGGAGTGAGTGATGATTAGGTTTATATAGGGACTGATGTCTTAGGACTTCGGAAGCAGTAGTTGCAATCATGAATCTAGACCTTAATATTTTTGCTCCTTCATTTTGCATTGAATTAGTAGATTAATTTAAATTAACTCTACATTTTAAGTTAGAAAAAATGGTTTGGCAGAGTTTGTATTACCATTGGGTAATTGTGGCTTCGCAGAGGATCTACATGAAAAGCCTTCCCCTTAATGGGCTTTAATAGTCAGAATAAACCTGATCTCCAAAATGCTGTATAGCAAAGTTCTCTCACACCCACCTGGTAGCAGTCTTAGAGTTCTTGACTCTTTCTTAGATGTAGCCATTTTCTTTTTTTTACCCCCATGTCTGAACATGTCTAGATTAATTTTCTGCCATTGCAGAGGCCTTGGGAAATGATGACTTTCTTTATTAGCACTTTGTTTCAAGTCAGTGCTTCACCTTTGCTTCTACATTTTCATGGATACCTGAGAATCCTCTTGTGAGAATGCGTCTCCTGATCTTGTTTTGTTCTGCATTTTTTATTTTTGTGTTTTGAGTTCTGGCTTTTTTTAAAGGGCATTTCAGACAATACATTTTAGGGCCTGTAATGTTGGTACCTGACTGCAAGCTTGGATGGCTTGTTTCACTGGAATATTGGTTGCATCCTCTGGGCACTTTTCTCTGTTACATCTAGGCCCTGTTTGATTCCTGAGTAGCTTTCGTGTCGCCGTGCAGGGAAGATACTGCCCTCAGCAGCTTATTGTTATTCTTTGTCGGAAAGCGCAGCGAAGGTATCATGTTTTCTGTGTAGTCCAACGTCATCCATAGCTCCTTTCAACCCTGTCGCATGCTTTGCGTTCAGTGTCCTGTATTAAGCCTTGTCTACTTGTTTCATTGTGAACCTAACGACTGTGATGTGATTTGATCCTCTGATAGGTTTCTGGAGCCCAGAAACACTTGTGCGAAAAGGTGACTGTTCAGCAGCTTTCTAATTTGATATGTCTGTGTTCAGAATATAATGTAATATATGGGATGCAGGGACAGGAACTGTGAAGTCTCTTACCTCTGTAAGATCATGAGGTAAGCACTGGAGTAAGCTATTGTCTTACATGTCTGGCATGCAGGGTTCTCCAGATGTCACTGTTCAGACATGATGATGTTTCTTCAGCTGTATCAACTTTTCTCTGAGACTGAATGCTTGGACGTCTTGAGTCTGAGGGTATAGTACACATGAGAGTAAAGCATTCTTGCTGTTTTGTAGTATGTGGGCAAGTTCTTAGACAGCTAGTATTATTCACTGCAACCTGTTTGCTAGGATCAGATAATCTCCATATTGATAGAAATGCCTGTTTTCTTCTGGAAGGTGACTAGAGGTCTGTTGTCTTAATGCAGAAATGAGAAAACAGCTGAATCATGACTGTAGGGTAGAAAGCATGCAAAAGAAACCAGCATGTGCCACTTGAATTCACATGTTGATTTCTTTCTGAGTAGTTAGTATGGATATATTTTCCTTGGTTGTAATATTGTCAGAAATCTCTGCCTTGCCTTGCATGCTTTAAGAGCTGTGACATCACTGTGCTGCCAGGTGCTCTTGCCGTAAAACTAGCATGAAATAAATATAACTCGTTTGAAAATTGATCACTTGATAAGGCACCGCTATCTTATTGACTTAAGGATTTTGAATACACGCTCTAAATCTGTACTAGTTTAAAGTCCATTTTGGTGCCAAGTGGGTTTCCAACTCAGTCTGGCAGTTTCCTGGCGTCCTGCAGATCAGACACTGTCAAAGGTAGACTTCTTAGAAGCAGGGTCCAAAACTAAGAAAAAAATATCTATAGTATGCAACACAAGTTAGCACACTGATTTTGAAGTTGCTTTCTCACAGTTTAGGGTGCAGTTCATATTACTTAATCCAGTCTAACTGGACTGCCATTGAAAGAAATGGTCCTGCTCCATCTACTGCCTTTTCTGACCCACTTTCTCATTACAGATCTAATGTAGTCAGGGCAAGTCAGGCCAGTTTGTTGACTCTACAAAAAAAGACTTGCTTAAGTGTGCAGTAGTGGTACAGTTCCTAAAAGGAAATATTCTATGCCTTTGCGTGTTGAGACTACCTCAGGTTAAGACTTTCTGATTACCTAGTTAGATGCTGTTTTGTGGACGTACTTTCCTTCTCTTTCCTTTTGAATCTTAGGTGGCAGTAGCCATCTATTCTGTATCTTCTTGTTACCTATGGAAAGAAATACACTAATAATACCATAAATAATGTAATATGGAATCATTCTGTGCCTGTCTTTTGAGGTCAAGATTTAGGTCTACCACTTACTGCCTGCGTATTGCTGGATGTTTTTGAGCTCTTAGGCCAGATACTGTCTTTCCTGCTACATCCAAATTTTTCTGTCTGGTTATACCAGAAGATCTCTAGGGATTATGAATCAGGTAGAGAAAGCCTTTGCAGGACTAATCTGCCTCCTTCACCTTCCCACAAGCTTTATTTTGTTAGTAAGAAATCTTGATGTGCCTCCTTGGTGACACAGATTGCAAGGCTAGCAGTGGACTCAGTACACTGGAAAGTCAATCAGTTCTCTGAATATTTATTGCCATTGTCTTAAGCTATGCCTTATGCCTTTGGCTCTGGTGTCAGCATACATGCATTATTTTCACATAGTCTCTGAGCTATCTGGCCCAGCCTTGTCAATTTTTGAACTGGTCATAGGTAGAATTCTCTATAGCAGACTTCAGGATGCCTGTTGTATGTATAAGGCTGTGAAATGGATTGCAACTGTTGCTAGATATACACAAATTCTTATTGATCTGTATGGTCTTTTGAGACTGTTCGTGTTTCAGTCTTGTATCTGAAAACTTCTACTTCCTGGCGGTTGACTAAAAATGTAATTTTCAGAGTTGACCAGACAACTGAAAGTTGGTTTTTTGGGGGGTTTGCTTTTTTTTTAGTTTAGTTGTTTATCTACTGGCTGAAGAAGACTTTGAAGTTTTGTTTTTGGAAAAGAACTTATAAAAAGAGCAAACTCATACCAGAATGTTTAATTGTTAATATTTACAACTTATGATTTTGGCTTGTAGCTGATAGTATTTTTTTATGATGAATCTTCTGTTGTGTATTCTCTGGGATTAAAAATGCTGACAAGTTAGTCTTATACGGAAAGAACAGTTTACATGTTTTTAAAAACCAATCTGATTTGGATTATCTCACAACTATTTAATTTTGGGTGTGGTTTTTTATATAGCTGTTGATTTCTTGTGTTTTCAGATATCAATGAAAAGAATTAAAACGCTTTGAGTTTTTATGACATTTTTCTTCCTGTTCACGGGTGGCACAGAATGAACAGGCCAAGGAGCTCAAGTAGCTTGTACCTAGATACTTCAGCTGGATATGAGTGAGTAAGCCTTAAAACTCAAATTGTCGTCTTATTTATCAGGAGGGGGAACTTAAGAAAGAATGAAGTCTTCAGGGAAGCAGGTTAATATTTTCTTATTAAGAAAGTTGAGCAAATCTCTGTCTCTGAAAACAAGAATTGCACTGCCCCTTTGCAGTATTATATCTGAAATCATCTAAATGGGTCTTTCTCAGAAAATACTCGGTGGTGGCTGGGGAAAATGAATTAGTTCTTCATACTTAGACATTTACTGATCAATTTCCTGGTGGTTTTGTGAAAGGCTTAATATACAATGATCTGATCCCAAGAAAGGTGAAGTGGGGATTTTTATGTTGGGACTTGCCTTGTCCTGGAAGCTGTGTTTGTTCAAGAGCGGAAGTTCTTTCCCAAGCTACAGTTGGTCACAAAACTGGCCTTTGAGCTGTGTGGGCATATTTGCCTCAACAGCTGTTGCCCAGTTTGCAGATGGGAGGTTGCTGTGTGCTGCCATTATGGTTATGTTGTAGGTACAGGGTTTGTGCTGGCTCACGTTCTTCGCAGACACTTAACTTTCATTTTCAGTTTTGTTTGTTCATCATTAGGGAGATTTTTTTTTTCTGGATGACGTACTAGCTTATTAATTGCTGATCATATTTTTTTTACTCCTTCCTCACTCTTGGGCTGTTTGTCAGGTTATTAACCAGAGTGTTTTCTGGATGTAGTGCTTCGACATTTGCCTGTTAAAGGCACTCTAACAGGCATGATGTCTGTTGAAGCTATTTTAAACAGTCATGTATTTTTTTGATTGCTTTCTCAGTTTCCTTGATCTCCTGTCTAATTTGAGGGTCTCTTCCACTGTAACTCTTCCCATGTTCATCAATATTTAATTCTTAAGCTAACTTCTGAGCATTGTAAGGTTTTGGGGAGATGTGTGTTCTGAGATAAGTCTACTGACACAAAACTCTAAATTCAGAATTTTAAATGGAGGAGAACTTGGTCAAAGCTTTACTTTTCTGATTCTTCCTTCACTTTTGAATCTTCAAAAATAACCACTCATGCTGAAGAGTACCGGTGATGCAAATAAAAGATCAGTCCTTAGTATGTGTTGCAAAGCATAAGTTCTAGCATGAGATTTACGTTACTGAAGAATAGGCTAACTGATTTGAATAGTTTAAAACATAGTTCTTTAGTGGAAATTTTCATTCTGTTTCTGGTGCTTTGCAGTAATGAAGAATATAGAAATGGAGTATAAAATTTCCTCTGTTGTGGTAAACCTGCATTCTTGCCAACCTCATACCATATTTTCAGAATTCTTAAGTTGTGATCTTATCTGTGATAACAGTTGTGAAGTTGTAGAAACTCTGTTAGTACTGGCTTTTGGCAGTTTGGGTATGGTATCATGTGAAACATTTTGAACAGATTTCTAATGCTGATGAGCTTTTCTGACTTGCTGTTTAACTGTAGTTTTTCTCCATTATTATTTGGACTAAGTCATCTTGCCAGCCTCTCTAGAATTCAGTGTAATTGACATTTCCTTTTAAATGTAGTTGTAATTGCTGAGATAACGAGTGGTATTTTAGGTCATTGTCTAGATCTAAAGGTTTTGAAAAGTGTAGTGCACTCCCTCCTACAGAGCATCCGTGAAGTGACCTTTCTGGCAGAACTGGTGCTGAACTATTCCAATAGTTAAGATTAATAAACCCCTCCTTTACTAGGTGTTCTCAGATTCCAAGTATTAAGCTTTACAGCCTAGTTGTGTGTAGCTGCATTGTACAGTGGCTCAGCTTTTAGCCGTAAACTCTCTAGGTTGTTTTTAACTACCGTAGATTAAATATACAGATCAAGGTGCATGCTATTTCTGCAGACGTAAGAACTTCTTGTTTTCTTGAGCAAATTGATTCTGGGTACTGTGTAATACTTTAGTATCTGTATATCCCAAATAGTAATCTTTCTTGACTTGGTTACCTTGGGGAATGTTTTGCATGGGCTCTTGAGATGTGAATTTGATTTTTAATCTTAGTGGTTTTTTACGGCTTTGTGGCCAGGAGGATTACTTTGATAGTTTTCTGACAATGTTGGTAATGGGAAGATACTGGTTGTCCAGTGAAGTTCAATGGAACTTTGCAATTCTTTGCTGGGGATGACTGGATGTGGAAGATTTAAAACAAACAAACAAACCCAAACCAACAACAAAACACAACTAAACCTCTGTTTATTATTTATAAATAGTAAACAGTTTTTTGGAAACTGTATTAGTTGTGTCTGTTCCAAAAATAACTGTTCAGTGAAAGTTACAAATTAAAGCTAGTGCTTTCCCATGAACCTTTTAATTATTTGTAATAATTGTTACCGAATTCCATTGGCTAACTCTGTGGATTTTTTTTAATACAGTTTTTTTCTCTCCTTCCTTGTCAAATTTCTCACATTGAGAGATCATAGTCTGAGACACCCGGTGATCTTTCAACACAGTCTGTTGTAGAAGAGTGAAGTAGACTCTGTAAAGTTTAGAAATTACTTTTATCGTAAGAAATTGGATCATTTTCAGTAACAACTGATACAGGTATTTTACTGGAACATAGAAAGTGAAGTTTTGCTGATTACTTGAAACAAAAAAAAGAAAGTAATGAACGAGACTTCTTGGAGATGTTACTGATTACTCCGATCTCATATAGAATTTGGTTTGTTTTTCAGATTTTGGATCACTCTTTGATCTGGAACATGACTTGCCAGATGAACTGATCAGCTCCACAGAACTGGGACTCACTAATGGTGGTGACATTAATCAGCTGCAGACGAGCCTTGGCCTGGCACAAGATGCTGCCTCTAAACACAAGCAGCTGTCTGAACTTTTACGGGCTGGTAGCTCCCCAAATCTCAATATGGGGGTTGGTGGCCCTGGTCAGGGCATGGCCAGTCAGACCCAACAAAATAGTCCTGGAATGGGAATGTTAAACAGCATGGTGAAAAGCCCTATGGCACAGGCTGGGTTGACTTCTCCCAACATGGCGATGGGTGCAAGTGGACCAAACCAGGGTCCTTCAGCCCAATCCACAGCAGGAATGATGCCAACAGTTAACAGTCCAGTTAACCAGCCTGGCATGGGAATGAACACAGGGATGAATGCTGGCATGAATCCTGGGATGTTGGCAGCAGGCAACGGACAGGGGATGATGCAGGGTCAAGTCATGAACGGTTCAATTGGAGCAGGCAGAGGGCGACCCAATATGCCATACCCAAACTCAGGAATGGGTAGTGCTGGTAACTTGTTGGCCGAGACACTGCAACAAGGGTCTCCGCAGATGGGAGGGCAGGCTGGACTGAGAGGGCCACAGCCTGGAGCCATGAACAAGGTAAGACAAGCTAAACTTGACTTTATTACCTTCCTTCTGGTTGTTGACTTTGTCTTGTAAGATTTATTTGTCTGTAGTGTGGGTTCTATAGAATGAGATTTTTTTTTTTTAAGATTCCTGTATCATGTGGTAAATAGTTTGTATGCTGCTAAAGTGGTATTTGTGGCAGTCATGGGAGGCGGAAATCATCTTGCACAACAAGCCAGACTATTGCTAGGTTAAAATGCCTATTTTAGATATCTTATGGCAGTATAGATTATCAATAACACTAAGAAGTAACTTGATTGTGTTTTATTCTGGTTTATGCTTTGTCCACAAATATATTTTCGCGTCTAATGTGATGCTGGTGTTGAGTGTGATGGGAATCTATCAGGACACTCTTTTAGATGGTGTGGTGCTTTTTTCTGTGTTGCACTTAATGAAGTATTTGTTATCTGAGATCAGCTGAGTGTTTATGCTGTAGCAGATACTAAGAGGCACGTACAGGTTTGAATGGACTGATGATACACTGTATGTGCGAAGGCATACATTTGCTTTGTTAAGGAATAGGTATTCGAGTTAATGGTGGAGAATGAATGCTTCCGTAAACACATGGAGACAAATATTGGGTTCTTAATCCAGCTCGGTTCTAGTTTTAAAATTTACAAAGGCTTTGTCTATAGGAGAGTAAACCAGAAAGCTGACTAAAATAGTGGTTTTTATACTGAAGAGGGAAATAGATGTGCTTGTGTAGTTTAGGAGATTGGCAGACTGTTGTCATGAGTCACTGAAAAGACGAGAAAAGACCTCGTGGTTTAAGTGATGGGATGTCTAAAGTGAATTTTTGTCATGCACAATTAGCTTTTTTAAAGTAGGGAGCCACTTGAGTATTTCTTCTCAAGTTTTTAGTGTTTTGATCAAAAGCCTAGAAAATACTTAATGTTTCAGTTCAATTTAGGTGGGTATTTTGTGTTTCTTGGTTAAGAAGGGGAAAGTTTTTCCAAGGTGCTTTGCAATACCTGAATGGATCTATCTTGGAATGCCTAACGTCAGTCCACTTGGAGGGCTGGGAATGATAAGTAACATAGTCTGTAAATGTGTTTGAAACACAAATGAAAATTATGGTGTGTATTAATGGTTTTGCTATGCTTTAATGTATTAAGTAAAATTATTTTAGTGTCTTGTGAGTGTCATTAACAATAAAGTTCTTTGATCTTAGCTGTTTGCTTAAGCTCAGTGTGCTCTAACAATGTTTCTGATACATATATATGTCTAGTAATGACTTGATTTTGTGATCTGGTCATTTCAGATATTTTTTCCTGATAAAGTTGTTGCAAAGCTTTATTGCGTTAGAAAATTTGTATGCAGTTTGCAGTGGAAAAGAAATATATAACTACTTAGAAGTATTCTTGTATTGGAATTATATAATGTCTCATTCATTATTCCTTGGCTGTGAAAAAAATATTTACTTTGATCTTCAGAAAGCTATATTCAGAGGTCAAAAATTGACGTATGGGGTATTTGAGTGAAATGCAACTTTTTAATCCTTACTTATCAGAGCTAAAGCAGAGTTGTGCACTATAATAGACTCATTTATCTAGGAGAGGTAAGGAAAGGACACAAAATCAAGCTTTTGGCTGATGTAGTCCAAAATTAAATAGTATTCATCGCTTGCTTAAATTCCAAAATGTGCTGAACATCTGAAGTAAGAACATTCTGTGCTTTTGGGTATATTCGGACCAAATACATGATAACTTCTGTTTTTTAGTTCATAGTCCAAGACTGGGTAAAAATACTTAGAGTTCTTCAATTGCTGATAAGAGAGAGACTTCTAGTGTAAGTATGGTGGGTATAGCCCTCATAAAGGAGTTGAAACTGCCGGATGAGAAAGAACAGTCTGAAATGGAGGCTGAAATTCCAGAATGTCTTCAATTGGTTTTGTTGTTGGCAGGGAGCCTGTGTTTCACTTCATGCGGTGGAGTTAGCAAAATCTGACAACAGTGATGTCTGACTGTTTTATCTCTCCACCCATCTGCTTTTGTTTTTTCCCCACCTACAAATCTTCAAAAAGTAGATGAAAACAGAGGACCCTAAGCAGTTGTTTTTAAAAGCCAGGCTTTTTTAATTGGTAAATTTAGTGCTGTGTTGCTGTTAACGTGGAAGTTTGTGTAATAACTTCTGTAGGTTTCCTTTGTTGCTGCAAAAAATGTTCATTACCCAGGAGCTATCCTTCAGTAGGAGAAGAAAATAGACTGGAGACTTTGTGTTCAACATGTTAGCTTGCCAAGTCAGCCCCTTTACGTGGTGGGAGGGTTGCCTCCGAGTTCTCCCTCAGTACAACAGAGCTGTGTTGTCTGCAATGGTCTGTACAGAGGAATAGCTTAAGTTTCCTGTGATGTTAACTAGTTGGGAAGGAGGGTGTTATGCTCTTCTAACAGTAAAGATGAGCTCCAAGTGCCTAGTCAATTTGCAAAGCAAAATTGGTGATGTTGCTGCTTTGTTCTGTTGTCCTGTGGAGTTACTGAAGTGTCGTCTTCTTCTCCTGCCAAAACACTGGCTAGCAGTACAGTGGAACACTGGCTTTACACATTAGCTGTGTGCTTCCCAACTTTTCTAGTTGCACGTGTTACTTTTTTAGGAGTTGAAATCCCAAATGTCAGTGTAGATGATTGATTTGGAGTCACCTGGTATACATAAACTTGTACTGTCATAATCCGCCATTTCTGTCCTGTGGTCTAATGCTGTAGTTCTGTGTATGATGTAAGCAGTCACTGACATGCAAAGAAGCAATTCTGTCTGCATGTCATTTGTGTGCCGGTTGCGTGACAGGGTGTGTTGAGGAACTAAGATGTGCTTGAAACTCACATGTAAGTTGAGGCTGTGAGGTGAGGAGAGGAAGAAAAACAACAGATGGGCTAGATAAGAAATGGGAAGAGCAGTGGAAGGAGGTGGTGGCCAGGAAGGAGTGAGGAGGGGCTGCACTCACTGACTTGTAGCTATGATTCAGCCACATATGTTTTTGCGTGGTACTGCAGATGAAGCCTTGTACTTGTCTCATGCAGTGGTACTAACACCGCCTTTCTTTGGCTGATTCTTCTGCACTCTATCGTTTATCTACCCCTTGCTCCCAACAGATCATTAATATGATGATGAACTATATGTCAGTCTTTCTGGTTGTTTCCTATTGATAAAATTATACAGGTTTATTTTCACCTTCTGTCTGTAGTCATGAGCTCATCCATTTGTTCCTGATTGTTTTCTTTTATTATTCATGTTTCTCAACAAGTCGCAGCAAATAACATGAGCATTGTCCTGCTGCTTGTGCTGGGGTCACAAGTCCACCTTGTGCCAGGTGAAGAATGTCCCAAATGACCCTTCTCTTGACTCAGTCTAGAGTTGCGTGCAGGTTGTTGGTGTCAGGTTAGTGGGTCAGTGGCAGCAGGACAGGGGGCTGCTGTGAGGTTCAGCTGTGGATCTGGTGGGTGTCAGTGTCTCACACGGACCAAGTGATGGCTGCTGATTTGTTCCAGTAGACCTTATGGCATTTGGTTTTTAGCATCCTTCTTGGGTGTTGCTTGAATGTGTGGCTTTGAGTCAGTTTGGCATGCTTGCCCTCTGACCTGGCTTGTGCTTCTCTGGTCTTTGCCTCTCCCGTAAGCTGAGATGGGGAACTGAGGATTACCCCTGTTGGGAGCAGCTGCGCTGAGCTGGGCATGTAGTCATCTGCTGCCAGGTCCCTGGGTACAGCAGGGCGGAGGAAGGCCCGTTGGTGGGGCAGATGATGGTTCTTAGCAATGTGGAGAGTGGAGCCCTGCATTTCTGCCCTGGAGACAGCCTTGCTTGAGGAGGCTGGTTTTTCACCCCAAGCAGTGTCAATGGCTCACACTTGAGGAAACATCAGAGATCTTTGTGCTGGGCCAGCTTGATCAGTAGATTTGAAAAAGCCAGATGCTTCACAAAAGTTTGTGTCCTACTGTGTTGCAGATATGAAGGTTGACTGGCATGGTCAAACCTCATCCCTGAGTTTTATCAGAAAGCTTCCATTTTGGGTGACGTAGCAAAGGTGCTTTTTGAAGTCTTATGTTTGGGTTTCTCCCCCTGCAGTCATGACAGAGCTTGCTCATCAGGCTATGGTTAGTCTGAATCCTTTGGTATCAATGTGTGAAGTCCCCAGTTGTCTGGATTGGGCATCTGGGTTTCTCCCTGTGACACCAGGGTGTGAAAATGTGCCTTCAGCATTCCATTCTGAATTGTTTGGTTAAGGGTTGTTTTTTTTAAGGCTGATAGCAGCATAAGTTGCAGAAGACATACAGGGTCAGTGTTAGTGATGGCCAACATAGTGTGCTTTAGCGTACTCTCAGGTGTCAGCTAACTTCTAACTTTGGGAGCTATGATTGTTAACAAACTTGAAAACTTTCTGTAGAAATTTCTGGCTTTGGGGATGTTCCTGATTTCAAAACCCTTTTTGGAGTCAAAGGGATCAGGCTATCTTACAGGAAAACATGTCTTGTTTTCTTAAGGACATAATTCCCACTATCAGTCCTTCACCAAGTCTTGAACCTGTTGGTCAACTTCAGGCAGCAGTGATGATGGGGGAAAGTCCTGAAAGTGTGTTTGCTGACTCCTTACATTTTTCTTCTCCCTTTCCCTTCCACTCAACTTGCATGTGAGATCTTATTAGTCTTCTGAGGGAGATACACAAAAAGTTTGTCTTACCTGTTCTGGTTGTGGCAGCAGCTGCCGCCTCGGTCACCATATGTGGGTTTCTTTCAGTCAAGACATGGCAGGGGGGGGGGCCAAAGGGACAGAGGGAAGGGAACATTTTTTAGTTTTGCCTTATTATTTCCTTGTTTTGTTTTT
>Ga0181612_147003_pt1 | contig 20075 bp, 6 predicted proteins | sample HoacroProtozoa21_FD_119630 | JGI IMG/M metagenome (GOLD analysis project Ga0181612, IMG submission 119630) | Hoatzin crop microbial communities from Cojedes, Venezuel. Combined Assembly of Gp0051906, Gp0051904, Gp0051908 | reverse complement strand
TTAAGAAGAAAAGCCTTTATATATATGAGATTTTAAAACCTGGTGGTAATCATCCTGGATTTTTTCCTTTAGCCTTGCAAAGTTTCTGTTAGTACTCAGACTACAAGACTTTTTACAGTCTTGAAGCTTCTTACATTTGTATTAAAAATACTTCCGGAAAGGTTCCTTCAGCAAGACTAAAATTGAAATGTATTTTCAGATTTTTGGAAACTCTCCATGTTTTTTATTTTTTGTGGATCTGGCAACAGCATCATTAATCTAGCTGTTCTTGTTGGTATCTAATTTGATTGGGCCACATCTGGTAGACATGATTGACATCTGCTATAGGATTGCATCTCAAATGTATTGATTTATCATTCATAATCCACACCTAAGAACAAGGAATCAACAGGAAACTAGCTTTGTCATCATTTGGAAATAATTGTGATTGTTTCCTCAAAGGCTTCAGCTGTGGTGCTTGAACTGAAGAGCAAGAATCCAAAACACTGCCGTTTTGTTATTTGGCTAGGGGTTCAACAAGAATTGGAAGTCTAGGTAGTCAAGTTATACTGAAATACAGTGATAACACTTCAACATTACTCAGAATCATTGGATCATCCAAGTGCTTCTCTGCTCTTGTCCCCAGAACTAGGGCTTTTTCTGATTTACTGAAGAAACAAACTCACAACCGAAGCTGAAGTTTTCCAGTTTAGTTCTAAGCAGTCCTAGCATTCTACAAGGATCTCTCTGCTCATCGATTTGTCTGATTGGACTGTGCATAATACAGTTTTTCTCTTAACTTTTGAGTCTGATATTTTTTGAGAGAAAGACCAGGTGCCTAGGAAACTAAGAATCTAAATGCCTTTGAAATTGTGGCTGAACTGCCTACTTATTTAAAAATTGTATATATGCCTCTTGACTAGCTTAATAGACTAGTTTCTCAAAGCTCTGAAATCAACAATAGCATGGAAATTATGTCTTTTCCTCAGTATGTTACGATGAACATTTACTTTGAGTAATATGCTGTCTTTAGTTGAGAATTGTTGGAGGAATACAAATCTAAATATTCTCAACCCAAGAAAATTTCTTTCAAAAGGAGAAGCCTTCAAGAGAGTCCAGAAATGCTGGCATTCTCCAGGTTGCTCTAAACTTGTTTTTCTCCACATGACTTGGGTGCTTGCATCACTTTCCAAACTTTTCCCTTGCTAAACCATCACTGGCTATGCAGATCTTAACAAACTATGGTTGTTTTTTTTTAAAAACAGCTACTTACTTTACTTTTTCACCTCTTCTTGAAAATGAGAAATTGGCAGAGACAGAATTGTAGAGCAAGCAGAAACTCTCTTTATGAAAGAAGGAAGTCACTGCTTTTTTTGGAGAGAAGTATCTCCTAGCTGCTATTTGATAAAGGTGATGCTGATAATCCCATACACTAAAAAAAAGGAATACTGGTTCCTTTAGGCTTCTCTTTTTTCTTCTTTCTTTTTCTTTTTTTTTTTTGTCTGTAATGTCATTGGAACATTTGAAACGTGTTATGCTGGAGCAATTTTTTAAATAGAATGAAAGCTGATTTCTCGCAGTCTGTTATACGTTCCAAGTAACTGAGAGCCAAATGAGCATTTTGTTCTTATGCATATAGCAGAAGTATACAGACCTACATACTTTGAACCACAGTGATTTTACAGCCATAATAATGTCAGATCAGTCCTCAACTGTGTTAAAATCAAAGCAAGCATGTAGATAGCTGTACATGGAACTTTCTATGAAATCATATATAATTAATCCACAAAAAAGTGAAGTTGTAAAGGAGTTTGCACATCAAGCATACAGGCAGCAAGAGTGATAAAGTATTGCCTGTCATTTTAACTTTTCTTGATGCCTTTAAACAGCTGAGTGCTATTGCATAATTAGTATAAGTTAGAGAATATTAGTAGAGGACCTTTACCTGATTAATGTTGTTGCATGAAAAGTTTAGCTCCAATTCTTGTTTGAAGTACTGTACAACCAAAATGGCATGTGAAGAAGATTGCTCTACAAGTGACTTCCTTGCCTCTGCAAGACCCAGTCAGAAATTCCTGTTATCCTTTCTGTAGAATTTCCCGGTATGCACCCTGCATCTGCTATCTCCTCACGGAAGTGTAGGACCACGCTGGTAGTCTGAGTCAAGAGAGGTGGCTTTTTTAAAGTGGTATAATTTGGCAAAGTTTAATGTTTATAAGCCTGTAAGAATACTGGAGGGAAAAAACACCTCAGTACCCTGTAAAATGGGTGAGGATGGAGAAGAAAGCATCCAACTTCCATCTCATGTGTTAGCTTCAGTGTCTCGGAGACACTGCATAGAGATGCATCTTACAGCATAGAAACTAATCGACACTGACCTCCACCACATAGCTGAGAAAAGATTTAGAAGCATGTTTAAAATGGAATATGTGCCTCATTCTGTTCAAAGTGTTAGCATATAACTTTCAGGTAATTAGCTTTAACAAAGACACCAGTATGACTAATGGCCTTTAGCATTGTCAACCACATGAGATCTAAGAAGTCCCAGATACTCAGTAATTAAGAAGCTGTTTGATTGCAAAGGCAATATGAAAATAATTATTACCTAGGACACGTCAAAATGTCAAACCTGAACCTTAAACTATGGAAAAACTTCAGATTTACGGAGTTTGTAGTGTGGAAACTTTCACAGATGAAGCAGCTCAGCAAATGGTTATAAGGCTGTGGATGTAACTGTTCTTTTAAGTATATCTGTGTTCCTGTGACAGTGTTGTGTTGTTAATGAACCTTGTGTCTTATTTCAGAGAGATTCCCCCTCTACATCCAGACAGTCCCCAGCTAATGGTCATAGCAGCACTAACAATTCTGTTTCGGTAAGATTTCCAGTTCCACACAGAGAAAGTGTGAAAGTTTTGTTGGTGCTCATCTGCCATTACTGTTATACTTATCGTGTGGTCAGTGGAAAATTTTGTCCTGCTGATAGAACCAAGGTTATTACATATGTAACTTCCCATTTGCTTTTTTTAAGGGTTTTTTCCAACATATTCTTCTTTTCAAAGCGATATAGTGAATTAAATGTTAATAACTGTAACGTGACAGTTCAGTCATCCTTAAATCATTGCTAGCAGTTTCCTCAAAACCAAGCAAAGGTGTACAGTGGAAGTTTTATTTCCATCCTGAACTTTGGAAGCAGTGTTTGAAGAAAGAGTAACCGTGCAGTTGGTATTTCAAGACATTTTAGACTCTCTTAAGTTTTGTGTTTTGAGAGACCTGTGGAACGTGTGCTGGTTTCCGCTATCTGAGTTAACGAATTGGTGTGCCCTCTGCTGTCGTGGTGCGTGCACATACGTTGTGACATATGAGCCTTGCCTGGATATGAAAAGCGAAAGGAAGCGGCTTTAAACTGCACTACAAACCGAGCTATTGTCATCACATCTTTAACACAAAGTACTTCTGTTTTGTATGTTTTCAGGTAGAAAGGTGCTGTTGATCTCCTGTTTTTCTAAAGTACATTAATGTTAAAATTTGTGTTGTTTATCATTTGTCATTGTTTGGACCAATGTGGTAACCGTACATGCAAGTTCCTTCAGTAAGAGTGCTGTCAATATCACGAGTTCATGGGACTAGCTGAAAAACCCCCAAAACCAAGTAATTACTCCTTTAACTATTAAAAAAATTACAACTTAGAAATTAGTTGCTACAAGGTAAAGTGCTTATTAATTAATACAAAGAAAAATAATTGTGTGGATGAAAAATTTAAGAACTTTTTGTGGATTAAATTGAATTTGTAACATGATTATTAGTTATAATCTTATTCCTCAGCACAATTAATCATAATATACATTTTTAATAATTTTTTCATATTTATAATATCCATCCTTCTCTTAAAAACAAGACTAAGTATTAAGTGGAAAAGGCATTCACATAAATAGCCTCTTTCACTTGACAGTGCTTTTGTGTTGAAGATGCTGAATTATTTATTAAAAAGCACATTCCCTATCTGCTTTAACTTTTTACCTGCTTTCTTCAGCTTGCTGCTAAACAGCCTGGATTTGATTTTTCTTTAAGAAAAAAAAATATTTCTAAACATGGGTCAACGCTTTATACTTTTGTCTGACTTACCATTTTAGTGTAATGTAGTATGAATCACTAACAAATGGTGTTGTATACCCTTAAAAAGTAAAATGAAAATTTCTTCTCCTGGGTTGGCTTTATTCTGCAGGACTTGCCATCGACAACACAACCAAAAGGACGACAGGTGAATAGATATCCTCCATGGGAATTTTTGTAAACTTAGCTGCTAGTGAACATCCCCGCTTATCTTTTCCCCCTCACATTCTGTATGTGCTGGACTAAAACATTTAAGCTTGGAAAATTTGTTTTTTTCATTTTTCTTTTTAACTCATTTGTTTGTGGCTGATTCAAAACAGCATTTTTTTTCATGTGTCCGTGTGCGAGAGTTACAAAGTCATTGTAAATTTAACTGGAGATGTTGTTTTAGTTCAGAATTCATAAATAAACTTACTGGTGTGTAGTGGCCTGTGCAGATTTCTCAGAGGAAAGCTCAGATTTATATTTTAGCTGAAATGGAGACTAGTAGGGCATGTGTCTAATACTCTACTCTAAAACATTGTACTGACAAAGATTCCAAAGCTTAAGTTGATCTATTACTAACTATTAACATTAACAAAGCTCTTCAAATAAAAAACATTAAGGACAGTTTCTATTAAAGGTTGATAAGTCTGAAGATAGCCTCTTAAATTTTCAGTCCTAAGGCCCAGATTCAGTAACCTCCCTTAACTTTGTTACTTTGACCTGATGGCAGTACATGTCATCATGAACTGAAGAAAGATCTTCCCTCTCCAGCAAGTTCCAAGAAAGCCCTTAAGGGCTCTACAGAGGATTCCCTGTGATTCCCTTTGCAATTTTAAGATTATTTTTTTTTACTGCAGTCTCCAAATCAACACATACCATCAAGTGATTTGTGGTTCATCTTCAGTAACTGCTCCATTTATATATAGCTCTTCCAGAATCTGCCTCTGAATCGTTAACCATGGACTCAACCTCTTTCTCTACCAAGGGTTTTAGTAGTAAATCTTGCAATTTGATTCAAAAGAGCCAATGAACTTCATGGCCTGTTGTATTTGAAAATCTTTTTATACTACTGTCTGGTTGAGATGGCTGGAATATCTATTATAAGAATGGATTGGTCTCACTTCATTTCCCTTTTTTAAAGCTTATAGCTATATGATTCTCTCAACTTTCTGTTGTCTTCTGAAGTTTCCAGTTGCCTGAATGTAGTCCTGGAAAGGCTCCATGAAAGACCTTCCTAACACAACCTAACTGTTGTGTTAGGTTTTCGTTTGCCTCTCATAAGGTATTTTTCCTAGGAGAAGATACTTTGTTCAGGGCAATATCAGAATAATGGTGTTCCTTGTACTTTCACCATTTATAGTTGCCTGTTTTTTTCAAGAGTCTTTTCCCATTGAACCAACATAATTTTCTGATAGCTTGTCATCCTGAAGACAGTAAGGGCTTAGATACCAGATATATTGCAAACTGTAAGGAAGTCTGTAACGTTCCACAAACTGCCAATATACAGTGGATAATAACTCAGACTGGAGCAGGGACTTGAAAAGCAAGGAAGTTTCTACATGCTAAAAGTACTGCTTACGTTTCTAGACCTATATTAGATAAGGTTGAGGGGAAGTAAGGGATTGGTTCAATACGGACTACTTCATAGAAAGCCAATTACTAAATAAACGTATTTGGTTTCAAAATATCCTATTTTTCAGATGATTCAAAGAAATTGGGTTGCTTGTCTGAAGTCACACACTCAAAGCACAGCAGAACAAGGGTCAGATTTAATATATTAAAAGTTGAGTTCTACATTGGTGTTATCATCTGATGCTCTCGCTGTAAACAGATAAAAATGCATCAGGTACATGATAGTAGTGATTAGCCATTTTAAGTTAATTTATTCATATGTTGGGTTTCAATTGGATTACTATAGAAACGAACTTGTTAAAGTGCCATGAATAGTGCTAACACTGCATAGTTAGAGCTATTTTGGGAGCAGAATTTGAGCAAAGTTGAAAATTGTTACAGTTTAAATGAAGTATATTGCTTTGCAATGTAAATTTATTTTTAAAAAATCTAGTCAATTTTTAGTAAGAAAATCAACAGTAGAATATGCACAGCTCCCTGAGATGCTATAGGGTGATGGTTGAAGTCCATAAATTGTAGAAATGACCCATCTTGGACGTGACATTTAATTCCAGTTTTAAGATCCTTGGAAGCATCAGGGCTGTAATTAGCAACCAAAACTGGACATTACTTTTATTTTCTCTGGTTGAGTCCTCACTAGCACACAAAGGAAGGACTGGTGTATTATTTTAAATTTTGAAGTCAGAATCTGAATTCTTTCTATTAATGTCCTTTAGAGGATAGCTTACTCAAATGGTTAGTTTTCATTTTAACAGGAATAGACTTTTAGTGAAAAACCCATGCAGAGAATTCCCAGATTCCTCCCAAGTAACTATATGCGATAGGTGCAACACAGGACTTCCTATTTAATCTGAAAAAAAAGGTACTAAATTTTCAGTATAAATACTAAAGATCAGTAATATAGCCGAAGTCCTTTATACTGTCCAATAAAATTTCCTGTCATACAAATTTTTAAAACATATTGTGGGACTTCAGTTGGAAAGCACAGTACAGCTGAAGTTGTAAGCTGCTGGCTTTTTGTCTGTAATTATTCATGATAGTTAATATTGATCTGAGGGATTCTATGAGTTCATTATGTGTGTTCATTTTTGCTGTTTAGGTTTTATAGTATGTAGAAGACATGAGCTTTCAAAATAACATCATATGTCTCCATTGTTTGCTGGTTTTTTTTTTCTCTTTCATTTTCAGCTATCACTTATGCTTTTGCCATTCTGTTTCTTCCCTTGCTTGTTGCAAACAGTATGTGTAGCTACATGCACAGATCAGATTTTCACCTGTTACTCTTAATACTGTACCAGTAATAATATTGCAGTGTCTTTTGTGAACTCTTTTTTATAGATATATGTAAGAGCACAATTTGAATATGATCCAGCAAAGGATGACCTCATTCCTTGCAAAGAAGCTGGCATCAGATTCCGAGTTGGTGATATTATCCAAATTATTAGCAAAGATGATCACAACTGGTGGCAGGGTAAACTTGAGAACTCCAAAAATGGTACTGCAGGTCTTATTCCTTCTCCTGAACTTCAAGAATGGTATGATTTAAGTTTTCCATAAAAATTAATTTAGCTTTGCTTTTATTTGTCTTTCACGCTTCTCATCATTGCATAGCTAGTTTTTGTATCATTTTTTCTTTAAAAAAAAAAGTTATATATTGCCTCAGTTTGTGTGGCATTGATTTTTTTTTTTTCCCCCTCGTATATGCATAGCGGTAAGGGTTGCATGCAATATCATGTGTGTGGTTACATTAAAAAAATAAACACCGGTGTTAGTAAACACTGTTTGTGCTTTCTGATATACTATAGGAAACCAGGATTGAAGGTTACATACAAATTGTTTATGTAGGGGGATCAAATTAATTTCTCTTTTAGGTTCTAAATACTATTTTCCTTAGTACTGCTTACATGCAAGTGCTGCAGGAATAAGCAAGACATCAAGCACAAAGGTCATTGAGGGAGTTTGGGAGTTTTTTCTCCTTTTCATTTTTCATGTGAACGCCAAAAAGTAGAAAGAAATCACAGTGCAAAGATTGCTGAATGACAGATTCAATGAACAGCAATGGCACCAGGTAATGCAAAAGCAATTCAGAGCCTTTAAACAACCCCTTGCAGAAGCTGTTTAGTAAATATTTTAAATGTACGCTGGCAAGCAAATCCTGAGCTGTGAAAGTTATGGCCATAACTCAAGAAAGTTTATCAGTATGGATAATCTAGCCTAAAATATTTCATACAAGATGTGCTACGTAAAAGAATTAGAGTGCAGTAAAGGGTTTAACAGCACCTGTGCCACCTGGACTGGCTAAAGGAGATTTTGCTAGAAGAGAAACAGAGGTAGACAAGACATTTCGTCCCACCTCAATAGCTCCCTTGCAAGCCCTGACATAAGGGAGACACTGGTATACATTGCAACAGGAACACTTGCGATACTTCATCCTAAAGATTAACCTCAAAACAGCTCCACAACACAACTTGCTCTGAAGTAATTTAGACTTTAGTAGTCTTTTCAGACCTCATGCTCTTCGAGTCTAATCCACTGCAAAGTCATCTACAGCCATTTTAGTAGCTATCCTTCCTCCCATGCTCACTTGATCTGGTAGCTTTAATGATCTATACTAAGAAGATATTCTTTATATCAAAATATCTCTGTTTCTAAAGTGCTTTTAAGTCATCAAAAAATGGGTTTTGAAAAGTTTTATTTTACTCTTGTACTACTAAGAAGTCTTATTTTTCTAATTTATTCTGTGTGGCTTTTTAAGAATACATTGATTACAATGAAAAAAATTTTTCTCTTCCATATGCCAGGCGAGTTGCTTGCATTGCCATGGAGAAGACCAAACAGGAGCAACAGGCCAGCTGTACTTGGTTTGGAAAGAAAAAAAAGCAGTATAAAGACAAATATTTGGCAAAGCACAATGCAGGTAGGGAAAAAAAATGCAAGTATCTTTAACAGGTTAAATTTTTTACAGTCTAAACCTTGCCATTAATTGTTCAGCTGGCACTGTTATATAAACCTAATGAGTTATATAGGCCTAATGATTTACTTAGGAAAATACAAGTAAAATTCTAACTATGCCAACATTACTCTGCTTGTTCTTTGCTATTTAAACATATAGCTTTATCAGTGAGAGGCAAGCTGCAACAAAATAAACGCATCATAATATATCCTAATACAGGCTTACATTGTTTTGGTTTTTATATTTAAAGGAGCACTAGAAACCAAAAGGATATGAATTTTGTGTGTATGTATTTTGTGTATATAACTGTCCTGTGCTTTACAGCCTTGTTAATATGTGTTTATAGTTATAGATTATATATGTGAAAACATCATGAAAGGGCATTTTTCTTGAAGCATTATGGGTGGAAGTGGAGTAAGAGCCATTGCTTAGTCAGTGTGTTATTTCCAGTTACCAAATAGAACAAACCATGGAAGTTTATCCTCCTTGCAGTGATTTCTGCCTGAATCCTAAATTCTGGATTTCTGTTTAGATTGCTGAAAAATTGAATTTTTTTAGAAAATTCTTAAAGTAGAAGTGTAGAGTAAGAGATCCTCACAGAGCAAAATTCATTAGTTTTAGTAGTAAAGAAGGAAGACCCCTATGTTCATGAGCGGAATTTAGTTCTTCTTTTAGTATAAAATACTCAATGTGTTGAAACTGTTTCTATTGCTTTTGCATAGATATCACATACTGTGACGATAAATACGTTGTTGTCATCTCTTGGGAGACTTGCAGACATTTTTATAAGAATTAAAAGATATACCTGTACATACAGTGTAATGAAAGTATTTTATATATTGCATTACTTTCTGGGTTTTTTTCAGTTGCATTCTTGCACACAAATTAAACAATATAAATATGTATTTTCACATTTCTTCTTACCTGTACAATCTGTGTGCAATATCACAGCTCATAATGTATTAGTACTACAGAATTTATGTTTACTTAAAAGTCTTTGGAAAATAAAAGCTAAGAAAGTCAAAGAACAGTAGTTGTCATTTATACTCCTTAAATCACCGTTACATTTAAGATGTTCACAGTTAAATATAAAATTGCTCATTACCCTGAAAACCCTTACAAGTAGAGATTGAAAGCTTTAACTTGTTTCCTTCCTTTTGCTGGTTGAACATTCTGGTTGTTTTAATGTTGCCACTTCACTGCTGCAGCACTAAACCATGTTTTACTAAATATGACCTTAACAAAAACTGTTGAGAATAAACTGGATTTTATGACTTAGAGTCTTTGGCAATACTGGTTTAAAAGTATTACCGGTTGCTCCCAGCATATATTCCCATAGCATGGCTACTCCCTTCGGTTGCAGCAGCTTAACTTTGCATGTCCATGCTGTTAACTTGATTAACTGAAGACCAATCCAACAAAAAACATTGGTTGTTTTTCTTGAGGGCAGATACATTTCTTAATATAGTTCACAGTGCAACTACATAGTCAGTGTGACTAAGCGCAGCGTGCTATAAAAGAATAAGCAAAGGAAAGAGGATGGCCAAGGTAGGAGAAGGACAGGCAATACTTCAGGAGCGAAACTAGCTCAAAGACTTTGTATCAATTAAATCCGTGAAAGGAAGGTAGTCCAGACTTCCTGTCTTGATGTAGGGGGTACATTTTGGAGGTTGACAGCACTTTGAGTCACGGGGTTTCCCTGCCTTCGTGCTTGCCACCATCAGTGCTGTTAGTCACTTTTCGTCAGAGCACAGTGTTTGCCAAAAATCGGAAAAAGGAACAGTAAAATTTATCAAAATAACCATGAAAGAAATTGTTCTTCTCAGAATACCATCTGACGCTTCCCCTTCCCCCTAAGAAGTAAAAAAGTTAATAAAAGCACAGGTTGGAATCAAGATTTCTCTTAGAAATGTTTATTGATCTTAGTGTCCTTGAGGTATTAATGGTGATCCCAGTAATATTCTGGGAAATTACGCCAAATATAGGATATAAAGAGGTTCACTGAAATGGTATGGTGCTCCCGTGAGTTTAACTAAGGTCGTAGTGAATTTACCTTCTCTGAACTACTCTCTCACGTCTGGTGTTGTTAGTCAGAAATATGGCAATGCTGGCTTTTGCAAGCGTTCAGTGCATCTGTCTCAGAATAAAAATCAGATCTTTTCTTCTATTGGATCTGAAATAAGTATAATTAATTTGGAACTGAGAAGTCTAATCCAGATGTCAATGTTGCTCCTACAAGAAAGCAGAACGTATTTCTCTTATACCTTAGTATAAAATTCAATAAATTGTTTAGCAGTATGTAATTTTGTCTTAAGGATGGGGCTGAGCTGGGGTACTGAGAAATGACCTAGTAAAATACTTGATAGTCAACTAAGATTTGCGTGGCTAGCTAATGATTTGAGAGCAAGATTTTGGTGTGATATATTGGGAAATTACTGGAACTAGAAATGAAATTATTCTGCAAATCAAATATGGTTTATGAAGAGGAGAGTATTTCAGTTACTTTTTATAATTAAAAGCAACTATATTCTCCTTTACAAGAAAAATAATGTCCCGCTTTTCTTTCCTCCATACTTTATATTAGAGTATTGTGTTCTTCAAGACACACTTTCACGATCATACATCTTGTCGTTGTAAAGTCAGTTTTAAGCCAAAGCCCGTAGAAAAAAAAAAATATTTTTCATTATTGGGTTCACTGACATTTTTATAAATGGTCAACAGATATATACTGCAGTGATATCTAGATATATTTTTATTAATTTTCCTGAAATGTTATTGCAGGACTTCATAAAAGAACACTCTTTAGAACATACTAGAACTATGCTTCATATTATGCATAATGTAGAAAATTGCCAAGCTTTTAAAAAATACGTTTATCATTTCTTAATGTGATTTATTTGCCTTGTGTTGAGACTATTGCATGGTAAAGTTTATTTTGTGCATATACTTTTTATTTTACTAATATATTACGAGCCATATCTCAATGACCCCTGTACATTTTTCATGCTGTCTTACTCCCAATGGCCTCTGTGCATGTAAGTAACCTGTCAAGTGACAATGCCTCTTGATTTGCTTCTTACAGTTTCCTTTCAAGAACTCCTTTTCTTTATTAGCTAGTAACACGGAAGCATTAAAGTTCAGTCTTTAAATGTGCCCTGTATTCCTCATAACTTGTGTATATTAAAATATTAATCATTTTTCTTTTGCATTTGAAAACCCTACAATCATTAGTTAACTCCATGTAGACTGAGACACATCTTCTCCATGCTGCTAGTTTGTGATGAAGGCATTAATATGTATCATTTCTGTTGTTTGTTCCTGTTGTTTGTGTCTAACATAATGTGGTTTTGTTCAAGAAGAAAATAAAGGATTGATTTTTAAATTTTTTTTTTAATGGGAAATGATACTTGCAGGTCTAGATGGTTAGAATGGTAAAACTGTTGAACATGTAGATCTGTAGCGCTTTCTAATGTGAAGTGAACTATTAATTAGTTTAAATAGTGTGAAGTTGCAAAAAGGACAGTAGTAAGAATTCCATGTTTATAGGTTTGTGTAATGGAAGAAAAACATGACTAAATTCTTGCTTGTAATATTTGGGGAAAGGTTGAACAAGATTCTTCTTTAGAGTGAAATTCAAAATGCTTCAAATGAACTAGGAAGTTTTCATATCTGTATCTCTTCAAGGTCTTAAAGAGTTGAGTATGTCAACCAACTGATTTGTAGTTTGACCAAATTGAAGTAGTTGTACTTTTTCTCTAGGGTAAAAAGGCTGCCATTGAATTGAAAAATCTGCCCTGTAAATAGAAATACATCAAGTTAAATCTTTTGCTGCTTTAACTGGGACTTTAGTGGAAAGAGCATGTGCTTTCCAGTAGGCTCCAGAGCCTTCGTGCTGATCTTGGTGGCTGGGGACTTCTGGAGCAAGCAAACTAAAGCTCCCACCACTGCCTACTTTCCTAAAGGGTTTTGGATAAGGGGAGAGGGATATATCCAGACTCATCCTAAAATATGGATGGGATATTGTTGAGGTGAATACACCAGCCTAGGACTTGGAAACACTCAAAGATTCCATACATCAGATGCAATCTCTCCTCCCTTCTTCTTCTAGCATGCATAAATACAGAACTGAAAACTCTTGTTCATTATTCTACTCGCAATTTCTGATCTGTGTAATCTTTATAAATATAATCAACTGCCTCCTGGCTTCTTTTTTCATTAGAATTCTGCAAGAATTACCAGAGATATTGTGTTACTGGGCACAGGAGGAATAAGCTGTTTTTAATGAACAAAACTTGATTTGTCAATCATTATATACCTTGGCAATTGACAATAGAATGATAGGCATGATGGAATTCATACAATTTCAACTGCAGTTGCAATTATTTCTGAAATAATACTTTTACAATTTTTCCCTAAATATGGTGGAGGTTCTTTTATGTAGTGCCATCACTTTTCGTTACAATTCTTCATTCTGTCACAAGTTTTAAAAGCATGTCAATTTAACTAGCACGTGTGCTTAAAGAGAACTCTAATTACAATTAATACGGTGGTAGTTTTGAAGAATAAATTCCACAAGGTATTTACATTTCTCATAGATCTTGTTAAAACATGATTATGAAAGTATCCCTATCTTTAGTGTAAATAGATGTTCTCATAGTGTATTCATGTTGGTCACTGTCTACAGATTTTTTTTAGTATTGCTATTTCTTAGGAATGCAAACGTGAATGGCATGCCATTTTAGCAAATTTTTGTGGTCTGCTGAACACTGCATGAAAGGACATGCGAACTTTCCTAAGCATTTCAGTAGCTTTGTTATTGTTTTTTAACAGTTTTTTAAATGAGCACTTTTGTTAAAACTGCATAATGAAATTGTTTTCTTTTTCCATAACATATTACTTTGTATTGTAAATCTAAAACTTGCTAAAATTATAATTTGTAGCACCATTAATTATCACCCTTAATAAGCCCTTTTTTCTTATCCCTGTGGGGATTTCTTTTGTGTTTTAGTGTTTGATCAATTAGATCTCGTCACATATGAAGAAGTAGTAAAACTGCCAGCATTCAAAAGGAAAACACTAGTCTTACTAGGTAATTTTGAGTTATTATTCTGAACATATCAGCATAGTTTTGAACCCCTTCTGGTGGAAAATTTATAATTCATTTTTGTGTTGTGGATTAGGTGCACATGGTGTTGGAAGAAGACACATAAAAAACACACTCATCACAAAACACCCGGACAGATTTGCTTACCCCATTCCTCGTAAGTAGCAACATTCAATGTAGTGCAAAATTGTTTGTAGCATCCTTGAGACAATACCCATTGCAGTACTACATGTGTTCAGTTCTGCTGGGACAAAGCCTGTCTTTAAGGTGGGAACTGTGATAGGACTGGGTATATTTCTTCTTTAGTTTTTTTTCAGAGGGAGGGAAAAGAAGTAACACCATTTTTACACTGAATGTTTCCTAGTATTCACAAAACTTGTTAGACATACTTCTCTCTACCCCAAACGTTTGTTAATTTAGAATGAAGGCTAAATAATTTTTCATTTTCTGTGCTAATTTTACATTTACAGTTTAGGTAAGACTGGAACAAGCCATGATGTTTAAAACTGTGCATAATTCCCATGAAAAGAAATATAAACTGGATTTAGAGGAAACCTTTAATGTGTACCCTATCTGAATGTTTTAAATTACTTTTCACAGCCTAGCCTTGAGAACTGGTATTATGCTAAAATAAGCTCAAGTTTCCAGAGATGACAATTAGAAAAAGAAAATGCAATTAACTTCACTGCTTACAAGTGGGTTGTTACAAAGAGCACGGGGGTGCTTTCCCTTCATGACAATCTCTACCAATACCATGGCAGTAATTGCATATCCTACTACATGATGTCTTGGAGATGCACCCTTTTTCCTTGAGCTAGGCGTTCTGAAACGAGCACCCAGCAGCTAACTGTCCACTCTATTTCAGGCTGACTTCAGAAACACCATATATGGTTCAGAAGTGACAGTGATGGCCATCATGCTTTAAGTTAATTTTCTTTATACCTTGTTAATGCTTTGCTTTAATACAGCACTTAGGTGGTTTTTTACCTATAAGGATTTTTGTTTTGCCAAAAAGTATTATTTTAAGAGCTTATCTGTAAACCTGTTTGGAAGTAGAAAAGGATTTGTTGGCTGCTGATTTAAGTTCCTCAGGCTTGCTCACTAAGGAGTTAGACAAAGACCAGTGCCAGCAGAAGGAAAGCAGAAAGATCTAGCCCTTTTGAAAGCATGAGCCACGAGATCATCCCAGCAGTAATGTGGAACTGCATTGTTTGTCACACTACTGTTTGTATCTAGACACTAAAATCCTGGATTAGACACTCTTTAAAAAGTGCGGTGCCAGAAGTATGTAATGTATATTGGAACTGTTATTCATACAGGCAAGATTATATGGGGGGAAGGGAGTAGTAACCCAGCAATTATGTTCTCACAACATCACTTTGTTCTTACAAAGAACAAAGAGTAATAAAAGGTTTACAGTATTCTTTTCACCCAGACTCTCTCAAGTACTAACTGTATTGCTGTGGGGAAGTATGAGCTGAACTAGTTATTTCATCTTAAAATACCTATTTAAATGGCCTTACCTATACCATAATGACTATGCCATAGATTGCCTGCATGAGGTTCCTGCTCTGCGAAAGCACAGCAATTACTTCACCGATTATATAAGAGTAAAATGTCTAGACTGCAAATCAGGATGAAATTCAGGTGCTTAAGCATCAGTATGATGTTTGGATGCCTGCGTATTTAAGGCATCACCTGATCTCCAGCCCCCCTTCAGAAAAGCGATAGTCGCCTTTAACTCCTGTGTTGTATCTAATAGTCCTATGTGGATGTTTCAGATTTAAGGTGGATTTAAGGCATTTAGGGCATACAAAATAGCACTTTATGCTGGTGTTTAGAGACTCAAATTATTTCCTTATGTTAGTGATCTAAAATAGATTACATAAAATATATCACACACATTTTAAGTATTCTGGGAACCTGGTCTGTCTTTCAGTTGACTCTAGGTAACTGAAATTATTCTCTCCAACTCTCTGGGATGGATTTTACTGCATTTTCTGCATTCGTTTACAAAACCATGGTAGGAGTAGGTAGCTTTTGAGATAGGCCTTAAGTTGGGTGTGGAGTTTTGGGAAATACTTTGTGAAGAAATTATCTACCTACTGAAAGCCTGATCGTAAAGGTCATGTCACGCACAATGGTAGTTAATTAAAAGGATTAGTAGGTCATACATCCCCTACCACACAGGTCTGCAGAAGCAATATATTCGAAAAGTATGTTACTGCTAAGTAGCTGTCATATCTCTTGACCACAAGTAATCAGGCCCTCACCTGCTTTTTAGACATACACCTTTTTTATAAATATTTGGGGGAAATATAAGAGTATGTAAGTTCAGTAACAGGGCAACAGTAAATTGTGTAGTGATATTATATGGTTTATATAATCCATTGTTCTTGAATTCATTAAAATAACTATAATTATTATATTTTTGTAGCACTTTTCGTCTTTGAAATATGCTGATTAATCCTCAGAACAGTAATAGGTATAATTAAAAATAGAATGAGTTCAACTTTTGAATACTTTATTTGAAATTATGTCAAGGTTGTTGAAAGATATGGGAATAGATTTGGAAGACGTGGTGTTTCAGATATGTCACCAGCATAAACGTGGTGGAAAAATACGAGAGTAAATCAATTTGTGAGGGAAATATAGAAGAAAGAGAAGCAAGTGCATATCAGCATGCCTGTGGGGAAAAGAGGAGCAAATGGCCTACAGAATCACAGACTGATTGAGATCCCTGCCTCTGGAGGTCATCTGGTCCAACCCCCCTGCTCAAGTAGAGCCACCTAGAGCCAATTGCCTAGGACCACGTCCAGGTGGCTTTTGAATATAACATTCTGCCCCATCATCCAGATCATTAATTAAGATGTTGAACAGGACTGGGCCCAGTACTGGACCCCAGGGTAAAATGGGAATGTTAATTCAATTGTTTAGAAACTAGAAGAACTGTGAGATCTGGCTGTCGTTTGTTGTTCAAAGCAGCTGATAGAGTCCTATAGTCTTGACTAGGTAAAGGTTATTGATGACCTTCTGTTCTTCCTCTGTTACCTTTTGATTTTTAGCTTTTCGACATCCCTTCACCTCCTGCTTTCCCAACATGCATACACCAGACTCCTGCTTTTCCCAGCCTCTGTCATTCTGCCTACCCCGAGCTCATGATTCGTTGTTCTGTATGTGATTTGGCAGGTCATCATTCAGTGAATAAGTATTGATAAACCAAACAAAAAGCCATATATAAGCTTAATATTGCTTTTGTACTGAAAATATTTTATATTTTGTACTTTCAGACACAACCCGACCTCCAAAGAAAGATGAAGAAAATGGGAAAAATTACTACTTTGTATCACATGACCAAATGATGCAGGATATATCAAACAATGAATATTTGGAATACGGCAGCCATGAGGATGCAATGTATGGGACAAAACTGGAAACAATACGAAAGATCCATGAGCAGGGACTAATTGCAATACTTGATGTAGAACCTCAGGTAACTAATTAGAAGTATATGAAAATGGGACCTGTCACAAATCCCTCAATCTTATTTTATTGAGATGCATTTATTTTTACTGATTGCACACTAGATAAGTAATGCGTACAGTAGTGTGGAACATAAGTCCCTGGAACACCAAGGTATCCATCAGTGAAGCAGAATTCTGGTAATGAACATACATAATTCTGATTAGAAGAACATACAACAAAAACAAATTCATAGTTTACCTTGGTATGCAACCACTATAGCTTGAAAATCTACTTATCATGTAACTTTTTGATATATTAGTCTCATGTCCAGTAAAAGGTATCAAAACAAGTGATTGTCAATGCATGCCAGGAGTAATGTTTTGATATTTTAAAAAATTTCTCTTTGATGCTGTATTAGAGGGTAATCTTGTTCCTAACTGACTCTTGGCTCTGTATCACTGTTGAGCATGGTCAGAAACATTTATAGTCAGTCACCAATATTGTTCCTGTTTGCACAATCACCAGATCAGTGTTGTTACTTTATAAACTCCTTTCTGTGTTGCAGTATTATACTTTTTGGAAGAGGGCAGGAAGGAAAATCAGGCTCTTGGGAAACACCAATAGTTTGTTCATTCATTACATAAGGTCCTCAGTGAAAAATTCTGATACACTTCCTTTGAAGCATCCACGTAGTCATGACTTTCAATTCACAGGGATGTATTTATGTGTTTTATCAAGTGGAACAACATGAATAAGGACAAACATGATATCTAATTATTCTAGCAGATTGAAGGAAATGGGAGGAAAGACAAATTAAAATTGTGACCAGTGTTATCTATTTAAGTTTGCTGCCTTCTTTCTTCTTTGAGAATGGATTCAAGAAGTTCAAATTCTTTAAGAATTTCATAAAAGGAATAAGATACTTGACTAAATTATTTAGGACAGTTCACATAGTATGCTTTTGTGGTGTTGTTCTGAAAAATAAAATCTTATATTTAATAGTTTTCAGGGAGAGCAGCATTTATAGTTAGTTCAAATGGAGCAGCTGTTAAAAGCAAACTCTCTTGATAAACCTTTTCAACTTGCATTATTCAGAAGCACTACAATTATCAGAAGCCATTTTAATCTTGATTAGAATATTTTTACATTTGGTAACAGCTGCCTTTGCTACACTTCCTCCAGCATGTGTCTAACAAGCCTCTTTCTTAACCAGCTCCCTCATGCATCCGTCTCAGCTCATTAAGGCTAGCTTGTTTGTGGACTTATTCCTAGTTATCTTATGCTTCTTGCCTGTTTTCCCTTGAGTGCTCTTAGTTATGTCAGTCTTCTTGACTTTCACAGATGGGGTTTACGTCTTGTCTAGAGGAGGTTGACATAGATGATACATATAGGTGGGTTTCAAGCAGCAGAGATGGAAACCTCCTTAGCTTGGGAAAAGGATGGACTGAGGTTTTTTGTTTGGTTTGTGTTTTTTTTAAAAAAAAACTTTTGAGAAGACAGGGAGTGGAAGGAGGAAAAAAAGACTGACCTTTAGTAGTCTTACTTTATTTTGTCAATCCGTTTGAGTTCAGCTGAGGTATGTTTCCTTGCTGTCCTGTACTTCAGTCTATCTTGGATCTGTACCAAAGTTTCACTTACGGCAGCTCTGTGTTTCACTCAGTACATTGTGACAAAGTCAACTTCTTAATGAGAACTCTTTCCTTTTGCACAGATTTTGTCCAGGGGATTGGTGCTGCATTTACTGCATTAGTGCTATGCTCACTTTTTAAAAAATTCACTGTGCTTACTTCTTAAAAACTTCAAACCTCTCATATCACATTCTAATTTGTTTCAGAAAATAATAATTTAAAAGTGTTGGTAGGTAGAAGTCAGACAAAAAATTACATTCTAATCAATATTTATTCTCGAAATATTCTAACTGTTGGCTCTTTTCCCTATTTATGGCATGACTGATTTTTTTTACCTGGCATTAATCATTCAGTTTAAATGCAAACAGAATTCTGCACCCTTTGAGACTGTATGGGAAAAGCTTCTGAAAATTCTGAAATTTTCATTGTCTTGAAAACTCACTTTAATTAAGGATAAAGATACGATTTGACCATCAAAAATAATGCAAAAAGTGAAGTTTCTGTATTACTAAGGTCTTGACTCCATATCAATTAAAAACAAATACCCGCATTGGTAAACCATGATTTTGTATCTTTTGCTAGACATGTTTCACACTGATGGTTGGGGGATTCTTCTAAAATATCTGATATTTTTTTTCACCTAGGCATTGAAGGTCCTGAGAACTGCAGAGTTTGCTCCTTTTGTTGTTTTTATTGCTGCACCTACGATTACCCCAGGCATTAATGAGGTATGACATGTAGCAATCTAATGTCCTATCAGAGACAGAATTAAGGATGAGATTCAAATATGCAAATAAGAGTCTTTAATTGTTTCCTTGTCTGTAAATGGAGAGGCAGAAAGAAGTTGTATGGCAGCATTATTAAGTCGATTGAGATGCATTTATCATTTGTTAAGTGATTTTTCTAATTCAAAATATGAACTTCAAGCTGAAGGATCCACATGATGTATTCTAAAAATACATGTTCTTCTATTTCATTCCCTGCCCTAGCTCAAGGATCCATTTCCAGATCCTTGACAAATCATTAGCACAAATTACTCAGTTCTGAGTTGCAATGTTAGCACTAGGTTACAGCTGACAAAGTGGGGGGGTGTGACTGTGCTGACATCCCACCTTTATCTTTTAGTATTTTTTCTCTACAGCAAACATATATCAGAAATAAGCTTATTAACTTCGAAGACTGTTCTCTAAGAATTGAAAGCTTTGACCAAAGGGGTAAT
>Ga0181612_122414_pt1 | contig 20079 bp, 13 predicted proteins | sample HoacroProtozoa21_FD_119630 | JGI IMG/M metagenome (GOLD analysis project Ga0181612, IMG submission 119630) | Hoatzin crop microbial communities from Cojedes, Venezuel. Combined Assembly of Gp0051906, Gp0051904, Gp0051908 | reverse complement strand
GGCTGTGTTAAAGTTTGAAATGGAACATTGATCTTTACTGTGATGCTCAGACCTGAGGTTCTTTATAACAACTGTACTTAAGATTTGTTGGTTTTTTGAATTGGCAGCAAATGCAGGAAAAATATGCATGTTCGTGGGAGAAACTTGTTTGTTAGTTCGTCATGTTATATTAAAATATTCCCAAGGAAAAAATGTTCATTACATATTAATTTCTGTCAATGGTATATTAACTGAGCTGCTGCAAAATAAACAGGTTTATGGTAATGTTTTTTAATAACTGCAGTATAGCGTGTAATTATGTGATCAGGCCTAGAGGGCTGCGTAACTATGTAAATGGTGTATTGACTCTTGTAGATGTTGACACTATGAATCCGGATGAAAAATCAATCATGACTTATGTGGCCCAGTTTTTGCAATACTCCAGGAATCTGCGTGAGTCTGAAGAAGGCATGCAGGTATGTCATGTGGTTTATCACTGAGGCATTTTAAAATGAATCTGCATTGAATATCAGTGCTTTCCTTGCCCAGTTTATTACCTGACTCAGTAACAGTTAGATAGTAGATCATGGTTTGATCCTCTGATTCAGCTGCTGACGCGGCTGAATTGGTTTGAACCTTCTAATACTCCTGTGTGGTAGTCAAGACTTAGTGTGATAGATTTTTGATGATACAGGTGGAATTGCTGTGCAGGTTGTCTTGTTTTTTCATTTACCTATTACAAAGGAGATTTGCAAGCCTGGTTCTCTTTGTGCATGCTCTGATGTCTGTATGTAAATACTGGGGTAGAGGCAGACAGACTCGCAAATGTGCAGAACAACCAGCTTTAAATTTAATAGCTCACATGTAAAGTGAACAGTTGTCACTCACAGATCACACTGGTTGGAAAACCAAGTTTTCTATTCTCTATATTCTCCTAGGAGAGTCTATGTATTAATTAGTTATTCACGTCTTCATACTGGTAATCTCCTTTCAACAGGACTGCAGTCAGGCTCCACTTTTAAGATGCCTTCATATATCCAGGTGCCAGGTTTGAAACTTTGGCCTCACTCTATAATAATGCCTGACCCAAAACTAGAGTCCCCAGGAGTTATTTGTTTTTTCAGTAGCTTTGAATGGGGTTTATCGTATACTTGATGCGTGTTGTTTTATGGCACAATATAAATTAAAAACAAGGCTTGCAAAATTGAAAAACAAAATTTTCTGCTCTAATTACCAGGAAAAACTAAGGGAGGCCATGAGCTGGTTGGTTGCACAGGAGGAGAAGTTAGCAAAGTTGCTGGTCGACACAGAGAATGAAACATACTACCAGAAGTACAAAGTAAGTTGCATTTCATATTTAACTGCTTTTGCAAAAAGAAATATTAAAAATATTCACAGAAACACAGCTTTTCATCTTCATTACCTAAACTGAAGCGTTAAATAAACTTTTAAACAAGAGTTGGAAATCTGACAGTGGATTTGGTAAATGCCCTCAAATGATTGAGGGAAGGATGGGATGAAGTTATGAGATAGATATATGCTGCTTGGTTTCTGAGCAGAGCAAGAGTTTTTGGAGAGGGTAAAGTAGTGTCTTTTAATTACTTGAGATAGTTGAAGACTTGGAGAAAATTCAAGCACATAGGCCCTTTACAGGGTCAACTTTGCCATTTCTGTGATATTCGTAGCAGTAGGTTTTACACAAGTAATGCTGTAGGGAAGTAGTTGAAAGGTTGACTATAGATTGTGCCTCCAGTAAAATTTCCTTTGGTTCACATTGTAGCCAGAATTTGTAATAAAATGTCCCATGGGGACCATGAGGGGAGGAACTTTCCCTTTCTTTTGTTGGGAGGGGAGAACCATGTCCTGACCACGCTGCCATTACATTAAATACAGATTTCGCTAGTGAATGGCACTTATAATTTCAGACCCAGGTATTGCCTGGAGCCAAGTATGCCTCTTTGCTGCTATCTTGCCTTTCCGTGCATCACACCCTTTGAAGTTAATGGAAGTCATACCGATGTGTTCAAAGACAGTGCTTGGTTCCATGAACTTCCATCTGAAGTAATCTTCTATGAATTACTCTTCCTTTTTATCCCTAGGAAACGATGACATTTGTGGAAGCATTTAACCAAGAAAAGAAACCCTTTTTGCCTGTGTTGTCACCAAAAGGAAGTGGAACTGAGCTGAGTGAAGGCCAGCGGCAGATGAGAGAAGAGTGGCACAAGCTGATCTCTCAGGTCAGAGGCATTTCTAGCTCACTTCGTTACCAGCATGAGCATGTTTAATGAAGGAGCGTAAGTCTACCTCAGGAACTAACACAGGGAAAAGTGGGGAGGTGATATTTTATTTGGATTGCTAGAAGAGGTATTGACCCTGAACCTGAAGCCCAGACAAACAGAGTTGTGTACAGGTGACTCTGTTACCCTTCTGCCTCCTGAGCCTTGGGACTGCGAGACGTCTGTGAAAAATGGCCTCAGATTATCTTTGAGCACCCTTCTGATCAAGGTTTTTGGCCTATTTATGCTTAAAAGGTTCTTTTGGGACATGATTGTGGCTCAGATAATGATGCAGCTGGGAAAAGCGTGTTAATATATTCTTTCGTGTGGCACTGACAGTGATACAGTGAGATCTGATTGGTCAGTGCTTTGCAATGAGGTTGGCTGTATTGTCTTCCTCTGTCACAAGTGGGATGTGTTGGGCCTTGCTGGTAATTGCTCTTTGTGGAAGAGATGTTCCCCTGTCAGCCCTGTCATGGGACACTGTCCAGAGGACCCCTGTTTTCCCCTCTATTTTGCAACTAGTTTGCTATAAATTTCCCTGTTGCTGGGCCTTGAGATGGTCACCAGCCAAGGACAGTAGCTGCCAAATTCTCTATAGCGTTACAGAGATTACAGGCTGGGGAGCAAACCTGGGTATCAGGTAAACATAGCTGATTTGCAGCTGACTTCACTGGAAGCTCATTTTCTAAATGGTGACAGGTGGGGTTTTCTTCTGGGATGTCTAGAGCATCAGCTTATGGAGTATCTTGGGGATGGGAAAGAAAATGACAGTGAGAAATTTAATCACTTGTTTTCCAATTTAAGATTAACGAATGGAAAGTGAAGCTGGATCAGATGTTGCCCTCCCCTCTGGATGGCATTGAGGCCTGGCTTCAGGAAGTAGAACATCTGCAGGCAGAAGTTTTGCCTGATTTGCAGGACCCGTTTAAAGCAATGTTTGTCTTCAGAGAAACAATTGTAATATTTAAGGTATGCTTATCACAAAGGAACATTCTGCTTCAGTCTGACCTAGCAAAGCACTTGTTATAGAATTGCTATTTGAAAGTGATATGGATATGTTTATCTTCTGAAGATGAAAAGCTCTTCTGAACATACCTTTGAACAACGATGAGTTTAATTAAATAACTGCATGAGTCTATATGGAAGGTTTCTGACTTCACTGGGGTGAGATTAAATTTGAGTACTATCTGAATGAGTAAATAATGGTATTCTTTTTTCATGTGGTTCCTGCAACTTGTTTGTTTGTTGAGTAACAACAGAGGGTAATTACATCCTTATCTTTAAATCTATGGTTAATACACACCTATTCAGAAAAGCACTTGGGCTCAGGGTTACATTCCATTGAGTTCACGCAATTTGTGTGTTAAAGTTAAGTATTTGCTGAATCACTCTGTAATTCCATTCGAAGCAATAGGAGAGATTTTGATACCTCAGTACCACACAAATTCGTTATTCTGATCTTGAAATCTTTACACTGATAATAGTTTAAACGTCCTCTTAAGTTTGAAAACTTTAAAATGAGTAGATGTGTTCATGCCTGGTTGATTATCATAATGCTCTACTTGTTTTTTTATGAACAAGGAGGAAGTTGGACATTTCTGTGGCATGTCCTTAAAATGAATTTGAGGAGTGGGAAAACAGGTTCTTGTGAGTGGCGTGATAAACACCGCTTTGTTGTACTGTCAGCTCCCGATATGAGAGATGGCTTTTTAACTGATAACAACTTTGACAGACTTTAGCCATTTGATCGATCACTTTTGTTGTTCAGCCTAAGTAGTTAAAGCATTTCTAAGAATGAGACAGAGAAAAGTGTCGTTGGTTTAGGGGGTTCTTTTTTCCAATTGAATATGTAGATAAAATCATCAAGTTGCTTAAGAAGAAGAAATCGAAGATACTTAATTTCTGTCAAATCCACCTTTCCTGGTGGGAAGACATTCTACTGAGAATTTTTTTCCCCCTCCTTCCTTCAATTGGTTCTTTTAGTATGTCTTATGTAGGGGTCTTTGTTGCCAGAGTGGTGCCTTACAATGGAAATTGTACTGTCTCTTAAGGTCTAGAAAATCACTCACCAATGCTTATAGTTGTCTGACTGGAATAGTATTAAGGTTATGAAATTAAGTGTTTAAAATCTGTGCACTATTTTGGGGGTTGAGGACTGCCCCAGGATTTAGCTATTTCCATTAATATGCGTTGTGGCAGGTTTTATTACATAGAAATGAACTTCTAGCATATTTCTTTATATGACACTTATGAACATGCTTATATTCTGTGCAATGCATTTTATGGTTTATTTTTACATAGGGAATTTGATGCTGAGACACATGCCCATAAAATATTCCCAAATCATGTGATACCAGCCATCAGAGAGTTAATGTGATATGCTGTCAGCATGGTGTTATACTGAAATTTATTGAACAGTCAAATGAAGTATTAAGCAGGTGTGACACAATATGTTTATTCAACAGGTTTTGCTGTAGTCTTCTGTAACACATAGCAAAGAACAGCTTAATATCGTGAAACTGTTACAATGGCACCTTTTTGTCCTAAAGATGATAGTGAAAGCGCAGAAAAAACAGATAGCTTGGGTAGATTCCTGTTCCTTATATTTAACTAGATGCACAGTGACAAAAGAAACCAGGTAGTACTGCACTAAATATGCACTTTAGAAGGTGATGAGATAAATATTTTCTATTGCATTTTAGTGAGTGAAGACACTGGAAGATTGCCTTGTGCTGACTAATTTTTAATAGCTTTCCCCCTAATGGCAGGTTACTGGCAGATTCTCAGATAAAATACTCTAGAATTAAAATGAATGGCTTACTATGTCTTTTTCTCCCCAGGGCTTGATGGATTGTTTTGATTCTCACTTGGACACCCTTCAGTCATTTAAGAATGAAGATGAGAAGTCTATGCCACTAGTCTTGCCTGAAAAGTTAGAGGAAATGAAAAGAAGGTTGTGATCCTCAAATCCCCCTCTACTTTGACTATGTTGTATTCTAGGTCTGCTATTCACATGCTGTGCTATTCTGAACAAAGCACATAATTTATCCATGCCTTGTAGAAAAAGAGCATTTTCCGCCTAAGCACAGATTGACTGTCAAGTGAAGCAGGCAGGTTCACTCATTGGTCTGATGAATGTCTAACTATGTGTGCTAAGTGGAGCTCATGAACAGGACCTTTTCAGATGCCCTGTGCTAGTGTGGATAGGAAGCACCCATTAGGTGTAGAAAACATGAATATTTTGAATGTAAAAATTTCTCTGAGGGTGGGGATTCTCTCTAAAAGTTTTAATTTTCACCTCTTAAAATCACTGAGATCAACAGGTAGTGCAACCCCATGTAGCTGTTAGAGGAGATTTTTTGAAATGACTAGTGAATCCGTGTTCGTAACCTGAGACCCTTTGACAATACAGATGGCAGCTGCCCCTTTTCTGGACGTTTAAGGTTTTTCCTAAATTGAGCAGGGAATGTTGACTTGAAATTGTTGCTACTTACAAAACCAATCGGTGGTTATCTTAAGATTTTACTCCTGTCATAACAAAAGAATGTTTACGTATATGTAATACTGAGGTTTTAGACTAAAAACCTTATACATTAATACCTTCTATATCCAATGATTTTGAGTCAACTTTTGGAACATTTCACTGTTTGCAGATTCAGCAATATTCTTTTCACAAACTTCAAGACCTTTCTTGAATACCACTATGGACTGTGCTCAGCTATTGCCAGGGAAGTGATGCTAAAGCTAAATATCTGGGACATGAAATACGGGACAAAAGAGTCTGTGGAAGCACTGCTGGAAAATTGGAATGTAAGTTTAAAATATATGTATCACACCCTGACAATAATTCTTCCCCACCTCTCTTTGATTCAAGCTTGTGTCTGTCCTCATGTGAAGATACTACAACAGTGGTAGAAGCATGGTAGACTTGTGAGATCAGGGATTTATGCAAAGGACAGGTAGACTTCCATAGAAACTTTCTTTCGCCCCCATGTCTTCCCATTTTACTCTGAATGAGAGTTCTTTCTTCAGTTTGGAGAAATAGAACGAGCTGCAACTGTTTGTAATTTTCTCTCTGTCCTTTTTTATTCTTTATTGTGAAGATTTCTCTCTTTCTAGACTGTTTCTGGAGCCAGCAGTAGCAGGCATTCCCTAGCTCAAATCCACACAAACCTCTTGGAGGTGTAGTTCAGTAGCTGCTATCTTCAGAAACAGCCACGACTCACAGTGCTGGCCAATACTGCCTTTTGCTGTGCCTCATCCTTTTCCCAGCTTCCTTACCTCCTTACGCTTCGTGGTGAATAGGAATTGTCATGTTTTGTGACATTTTGTGCTTAGCTCAGCTTCTGGGCTTAAGTTATTAAAACGCTGCCACATGTAGGTCTATAGGAGGAGATGGATTACCCTACCCCAAATGCTGACAAAGTGCACCAAGAATGGAGACAGAGATGAAAATGCTGATGCCATCAATTTTGACCTATTTCCACTTAATGAGACTGCTTGTGAATTCCATCTTAGTGGAGTTTCTAAAGAGCTTCTCAGAAGCTTTTCAGACTGGCGAATCCCTAGTTAAATTAGTGGGAATTTCAACAGAATCAGAGCTGTGAAGGAGGCAACAAGGGACTGTATAAAATATCAGTTTTCCTGAGCAGCATTAACCTTGCCCTGTGGTGAAATGGGAGTACAGAGTTAATCTGCGCTGAGTTTCTTGCTTCAGTTGGTTTCATAGATACTTTTCACTTTGGGCAGAATTTCATTGAAGAAAAGAGACTTGCAGTGCAACTAGAAACTGCTACTCACATCTGTGAAGATTTGAAAAACAAAAACGTAAGCAGTCCTGTCTTAGGTAAGTTTGTGCACGTAAACTGATATGAAGGCCTCTATTTTGAACTGATGTGCTGTCACCAGTTTCAATTCCCACTATGTTTTGTATAAAATACCGCTTCTGTGTAATTAACCTCTCTATTTCCAAGTGTGTAACGATATTCCCTATTTGATGTCCTAGCTGGAGATCCTCAAGAAATTAGCAAACTTTTTAAGACAGTGGAGTCAAAGATTTCTATGTGTAGAGACTATATTTCCAATGTAAATACCACCCTGCAGAAAGTCCTATCTTCCTGGAGTAATTACACGGAAAATATCCACTTACTGGAGACATGGCTGGAAGAAAAAGGAAATGAGCATCCAGAAGAGGTATGTGGCTGGATTTCTCCTTGTAATGACAGATAGAGATACTCAGAAGCTCCTGGAAGGAAAATATTACACATGACAGTGGTTGTTGTTGTTGCTTTTCTGCTCCCCATTTTGGAAATAAACTTTTGGCGGGGTTCTGCTTTAAATTATTTCAATGCCTCTGTCTAGATCCCTGCTGAGATCCTGGCAAAGTGGAATCCAGTTCATGGCTCCTTAAATCAAGCTGGAAACTATCTCATCGAAGTCAGCAAGGAGCATGTTGCATCAAGTATTGCCAAAGAGCTGAAGAAACTGAACAGGAGGTGGGCTACGTTCATCAAGAGGACTCACTTTGTAAGCTACCAGTTTCATATGACTCTCTTGCTGTGTAAAATCATGTTTTCTAGACTTATCAGCTTGCTAATAAGAGGTTAACAAATCTTTCAGTCAACGCAGTGTTGCCAGTCTTAAAACAGGAGGAACAGAGAATTCACAGAGGCATCCCATTCTTAAGTCTTTGTGACTCAGTTAAATGCTCTTTATGACACAGTGGAAAATGTTCAATTTTTTAAATGGAAATTTTAAAACCACTTATAAAAGGAAATCTTACTGCAGGCTAAAACTCTTTATTCAGTTCTAGAGATGGAAGTAATCAGTTTTATAGGAGTTGTGAGCCTTTGCTAAACTGCGTAATTTCTGCCTCAGCTAGGAGAAAGTAATTATTGCTGCATAGATATTTGTAGCGTCATGCAACTTTATACCAGCTCACTTCACAGGTTCTTAGGCTGCTGGAAATTCCTATACAACCTGCTTAATGTTACTTACATTGTATTTCCTAGAATGCTTTCACAAGAATGACATTTTCGCTCTGCCTGGGAATATCAGAGCTCTTGATTTTCTAAATTGATCTTTTCATTGACATTTATTAAAGGTACTACTGTGACAATAAATGGTGGCAAAAAATTACAACATTTTTGTAGGAGATGAGCTTAATGAGAATGCAAGAAGATCAAAGGAAACATATTCCCAAGAGTGAGGGAAATCCAGAGTTTCCTAGAAAAACCCAGAGTAAGAGATGCTTTCAGGATATGTATTCAGAAAGCAGAGATAAAGAGACCTCTTGCACGCTTACAAGGGCTGAAGGACTTTAGGAGTTATTTTTCTGACATTGCTTAGGACATTATGGCTGTAATGTATATTATATTTATTTTTATATATAAAAGGCAAAGGCTTTGAGCTCTTGCCTGTGACTGCCAGTACCATTAAACTGTTAGGATGCTTTCTGGTCGGGATTTGACCAACGCCAGCTATCGTTCTCTTGGACAATTCCCTGGCATAGCCTGGGGGATGCTGCAGCCCAGGAGTTATTCTCCATGGTAGTGTGGCTGTGGCTGCCTGCTGATAGGGAAGATGATGGGCCATATGGGCACAGGTTGTGCTGTCCCACCAGCTCTACAGGTTGAAGAACTGAGCCTCACATGATGTATGTACCAGTGTGTTTGGCATTTATTTCTCCTTCGTTCCCCATTGGGTGCAAAAGCTGGAGTGGTAACTGTTGCAGGCGGGTAGTGGAGAGACCCATGAATGGATGACGGGTGTGAACATCTTACTTTGCTCTTTGTTTATAGCTTGGTGAAAAAAGCACAGATGCTGCTGAAAAGACCAAGGAGTTTCCCAAGAGCCTGGAGAAAATTGAAGATCTCCTTAGAGGAGTGGACAGCTTGGCAGCAGAGACTGGATGCCTGATTATCGAGATCAGTCATGAGGGGCCTGTGGAACCTGGTACAGAGGAACATTTGCAGGTAAAAATGGAAAAACACTGCTTAAAATACTTGTTCATCAGATTCTCATCTTTCCGCACAGATTAGTGGCTGGGGTAAAATGAGCCGTCATCAGTGAAGCAGAAATGAATGAGGATTTTGCACTGTGACACTGGTAAAAAGTCAAGGCAATGCTAGTGTTTTGATGTTATTTCCTGGCATTGCTCCCAGATGAGCTATAAAGGTATCTTCCAATATCAGCGTGTACAGATGACAAGCAGGTGCCAGTGAATTCTGTTGGTGCCTCTGATCAGCAGCTTGCTCTTGAGTGATATTAATTACTCCCTGTCCAGCACAGTATTCGCAGCAGACTAAAACTTTGCCAAGTGTCGAGTTGAGAATTTCCACTGGTGATACAGTGCTTTCTGTTACCTACCCTGCAGTGCAGGGAGGATGTTTGAGACAACTTGGCTGTATTCAAAACTTGCCTGTCAAAAACTGGAATACTTGATGTATTTTCAGCAGCATGCTGGGTAGGTTGTGCATCACAGTTGCTCTAAACGTCCACAATGAGCACTGATGAATTTCTTGTTACTTCCACTGGTCTCTATTTCCTGTGTCTCTCTGCCAGGGATTGTTGCTTCCCCCCCAGCAGGTGGCAGGTGGAAATACGTATATATAACTCAGCAGCTTCAGTACAAAGTCTCATTTATTTTCTTCACCTGCCAGTGAAGCTGAGACTGAACAAAGATGCCAAGCTTTGCGCTGGAGAAGCTGAAGCACTGTCTTATGTTGGCTTTTGCTATTTCTGCAACAGGGTCAGTATAATCTAATGGTAGGAAGATGGCCCCCAGAAGGAGGTTTCATTGGAGCTCTTCTGTCTGAGGGCTAAAATTAAACAGAGATCTTCTTTGGTACATTAAATCCATGTACAATAACTGTGAACCAGAATCAGTGTTAGTTTACTTCTGGTTTGTGCCTTCTTGCACTGAGTTTAGTTGACAGAATTAAGGGTGTGAGCCTATGAAAATAATTTATTCATCTTTTTGTAATTGTGAGCATACGTTTATAAAATTAGCCTCATTTTGCAGAGTGACACTAGTTTGTTAAAAACAACGAAGTAACAAAAGACAACATGAAATACAATACCAGTCACATTTTTGGAGGCTGTATCTCCATGCCTGTAAGCAGACGAGATCAGATCGCTTATTACCTGTGGTACAATAGGTCGAGATCCAGAATAAAGCGCCAATTATCATTAGAAGGATGCTAATTGACAACTTCAAACAGGAAAACGTGTTAAATATTCATAGATCAAAACAGCTCTAATAATCACATTTCATGATAAATATTCAAATATGGCACACTAATTTTGCATGCAAAGTACCCAGCTGCTTCCTGCCTTCTAGTACTGCATACCGCACGAAAATCTGAGCCTTGATACGTGCTTACTTTTGGATGACGTCATGATCAGATGATGCATATCCAAATGTGTGGTTTGTACATTCATTTAGTAAGCTGTTTGGATGGGAGACCGTGTTTAAAAAATACTTCTAATTGGCTCTGAGGTAAAGACATGGGAGGTATCACACTGACAGAGAGACTGTTTCAGCAAACAGAATCCCCTGTGGATGGCAGCAGATTTCTCTCTCTACGCAGATACTTTGCAGTGCAATACAGTGACCATAATTGGAATATAAGATTTTTCCTTGACCAAATATTGACTATCCATGGTCAAGGCTGGCTTTTTCATTCGGTTCCTTCAAACAAAAAGACATAAATACTGTAGACACTTCTAATGCTTCTCATTCAACCAGAGCTTGTCTGCAAGGGGAGCCTCGTACCAAGAACAAGTTGTGGCAGCAGAAGAGGTATTGCAATCCCTGACAAAAAATGTTTCAAGTCAGGTGTCCCAACAGCATTCGCACATCACTGGGCTTCAGGCACGAATTAAAGAAGCCAGAGACAAAATAGAGGTACTCCTGTTTATTGTTATTGTACTTTATACACACAAACATTTCTAATTTTTATCATTATGTGATTAGCAAGACTCCTTTTCATTTATGTAAAATAAAAAAGGGTTTATACTATTGGTATCAGTCTCCCAGACTCTTGCTGAGGCAAAAACTAGAATGTTTCAAAGATCAGTATCTCAACTTGAAAAACTTGAGTGATGTTAAGAAGCAATAAATTTATGTAATTACTGACACTCAGGCATGTTCTGAAAAGAGCCTCTTTCTTCCAAGGCTGTCATGGGCGACATGAATAACATCTTGTCCAAATCTGAGAAGAGTTCCTCAGAGAAGGGGGCTTTGCTCAGTTTTGAAGAATCCCAGAGAGAACTTGAGGCCTCCATTTCAAAGGCTGTGCAACTTGTCAGTCAGAAATTAAGTCCTGAAGAACGTATTTCAAGATACGAGGTGGGTTTGTTTTCTGAGCCATATTCCCTAGAAATGATGCAGAGTTCAGGAACCTTAGTCTTTCTTCTTTGGTACCAAATTTTCCCATAAAAGAGGAGTTACAAGAACATCTGCTTTTCTCCAAAAAGCATACACCGATACATTCTGCAACCTTATTGCAGGTGTGCAAGGGTGGAGAATGCCCTTATACTGGCCCATGCAAGGGCCATTGCAGCCCATTCATGCAATATGTACATGCTTTATGCAGGGTTTTTGTATGCTACTGATGTAGTTTTATTAGGTAAATAAGCTTTATTCAGTTCTGTTTATTTTTGTTTATGATGTTTGTCTTGCAGGAAGCTTTTAATGCTCTGGACAACAAAATTCTTGACAAATTTTTGAAAGCAGCTGACCAACTGAAAAATATTTCATCTGATCATGAAAAGCTGGTAGTGGAAGAAAACAGTAGAGACTTTCATAAAAGATGGGAGGTAAGGTAATACAGAAAGGAATCCACTGTCTGTTCTCATTAGGCCTGGCATTTCTGAAAAATAATTTTTTGTTAAGTTGTGAGGTTATTTGCTTGGTAATACCATCTCACTATCTCACACAGATAATGTGTTTCGGATTTTGCAGGCAGTTCATTATGAAATTATATCTTATGTCCAGCTCATGGTAGAAAAGGAAATAAAGAAATTTAATGCAACGTTTAAAAAAATCAATAAGCAATTAGGCAAAGAGAAGAAACTCCTAAGTATGGACAAATCCAAAGGGCTCGTCAAGGAACATGAGGTATCTGCCACACTCTTTTTCTGCTCTCCTACCTCTGTTTGTGAATGCATTCTCTGTCCTTCTTCCTCCTCTTTAGGTACATTATTGCAGCCTGTGTTTGTAGAACAGGGCCCCTGTACTTTGTGCTATGTAAACACAGAACAAAGAGGCAACCCAAATTATTTCTGTACCTTTTTTTTGACTGCAGATATTAGCCTCCTTGCAGACTTTTGGAATTACCTCCTTGTTACATGGATGGTATCTTTTTTCCTTTTTTTTTTTTTTTTTTAAGACAGCCTTAAAGCATTAAAACAGATTTAGCTGTGCAAAGTGTAAAAATAAGAAATGGTTGTGTTCTGTGACTCCCTTCATTTGTTACAGTTGCATAGCTGGTATTAGGTGCCTTCAGGTGAGAGTATTGTCTCACAGTGCAATAGCTGCACTCCAGGTCTGTGTTTGTGCTGTGTGTAAATTAACCACAGAGTTAGACGAAGACGTTCACGTTTTACTTGCCGGGGGAGTCATGGTGAATCTTACATATTCCATAGCAATGGGTTTTACACTTCATTGCTTCTAGTATTTTATTTTATCCTCCTCTTTGAGATGCATTTATGTGGCCAGTTTACAACTTAGAAGGGTAAGAAATTGATCTCCTGATGAAATTCTGGTCTTCACTGAATTCAGTTGAGTTTTAGTCTTTGCTTCTCATGGGTTCATGTTCAGCAAATATTACCTATGCAAGCATAAAGAGAAAAAAAGTTTTCTCAGGTGTATTCCTTCTGCTTATATTTTTGTTAGATTTTTAGTAGATCTTAATTTCACCCTAGAAAGTACAATTACTGACGGGGAACATTTTAAATAAATTTTCAAATTGTGCTTTTTCTGTGGTCAGTGGGATGTATGTATCTGATGTCGGTGTGAAGAGTACTTGGCACTAAAGTAGCTAAAATAGTAGTAACATAACGAATTTCAAGATCAAGCACGAGTCAGTATAGTTTTGTGAATGCAGCTGGGTAACATGTTGCCAGAAATCCTTATTTCTTTCCTGGCTCTATTTGAAAAAGCATTGAGGGAAAATAAATGTCTGTCTCCTGGTTTGACAGCTTAAGCTTTAAGTGCACTCATCCAAGAAGACAATGGAAATAGAAAAAAATGTATTGAGAATAATTGCATATCCTTATGACTCAACATGAGTTTATTATATTGTTTTCCTTTGTTTAGGCCTTTTTTTCACATGAAGACAGCCTTAGGGAACTTCGCAAGTCATTAGAAGACCTGAAAATACTGGGAAGACTATCAGAAGAAACTGTCCCAGGCATACAGACACTGATTGCAGACTGTGAACAAAAGCTAGAAAAGGTTCAACAAATTGTGGCAGATACTTACACAGCCCTGCTGTCTCGTGCTGGAAAAGGACAGTCATCTAAGAAAGAGTGGGTGACTGAGTACATGATGTGTTGTAGCTTCATAGAAATCGGATATATATGGATAGATTTTGTGATATTGTAAATGTACTACGAAATACGTTACTATGTACGTTACTGTGGGCAACTGTACATTTAAACATTTAGTGTTAAGTTTCATAAACTACTGAGTGCAATGTTTGATTACCCTTCTACACAGCTGCACCGTTTTTAATCATTAGCCAGGATTTCTTTTTTTCCCTATGTATTTCATACTCTGTTCTTAAGCTGAAATTTCTTTTAAACCGTAGGAACTCCATTGTTGCTTCTGAGAATGGAGAAGAGCCCAGTTCTTTGCAACAAATTGATATCCTTTCTGTAGAGAAGGTAAGAAGTCCATACTTACTATTAGAAAACAGTGCTCTGTCTGGGGGAGATCATCAGCAGAAGGAAAAACTGGTTGTTTCTGTTGCTGTTCTTATTGTGGTAGGACATCAGGCCTCTGGTCAGACATTAAAAACCCATTGTGCTTGGGAATGTAGACCAAGTAAATATTAAAAAGTAGCATGCAAGGAACAGCACTAGGCATCCCGAAGAGGCGTGAATCTCCAGCCTTGCATTATATTTTGCTAAAGAATGGCTTTCAGCTGGAAGAGTCATGTGTTCAGCTGAAAGAAGCTGTGTTCAATTGCAAATCCCCCACAGTGCCCTAGTAATTTGAACAAGTTTCAGAGGACACAGAGAGGAAGAATAGTGAAGAGTTGGAGGCCTTTGCTTTAGAAAAATATAGGGACAACCAGAACACATATATCTTAGAAATAATTTTAGAGAGAGAAGATACTGCACTTCATCATCTGGATGCTACAGAAGATGTCTCGTTTTAGGATAAACATTCATGCAAGTAAGGCAGCAGACAGCTCATCAAACAGCCTCTAGACTGGTGGTTTATCGGAAGGGACTCATTGCATTTACATAAAGTTTGAATATATTTGGGATTTGGCTATTATGAAGGGAGATCTCTTGTAAGGCTACTAATATTGTCCCTGATTTACAATTATGATATCTGTTCTCTCGTGGATATTCAAAATACAAATTGTATAACTAACATAAGCCAGCCTCAGACTGAGGAGTAGAGCATAGCCTGGAATCAAAGGCGAGAGACATGCAAAGGCACCTGGTATAAGCAGGCTGACAAAAGCTGCAGAGAACAATGTCTCGTGGTTGCTCAATGCTGTGCATGAAGCTGCAGCAAAAATTGGCACAAGTGGCTTGTGCTTGCCAAAGACCCAGCATCTGTGAAAGGAATGAATGGCCTGGCTGCAAGTGTTCCAGACTTTGCTCTTGTGGTTCGTGGTTGAGTTTAAACACATCTTGCATTCATGAATGGTATCACTCATCTCCTTTGGGACACATTAAGCAATTGCTTCTTTCAGGAGTTCACAGATATCTGTTAGTATTCACCATGTATTGACACAGCATGATGCAGAGGTCACTGTTACCTTTTTTTATTTTTACTTAGACCTCAAGAACTGCTGCAGACATAGTTTTGGAACCAGATGTGAAACATCACAATGGAGAAAGCTGTGCAAAGAAATTTGAGGAATACAGTGATTTGTCCATATCAGCCTTATTAGAGAGGTAATTTTTAAAGGATAAAATGCACGCGTATTAAGAGATGATACTATGCTAGATGTTCACAACTTAATTTAGTGTATCAAACATAGGGTGCAGTTTTGCTATGCAGAACTCTGTTCTTGTTCCACTACAGTTTACTTAATATTGCTCTGTAATTGATAAAGAAGCACTATAGTAGCTAAATGCTTCAAACGTTAGGTTTTTGTAGCAAGAACACTTAGAGCTGTAGAACGTTTTATTCTGCTCTTTTCTTGGGCCAGAAAAAATCTGTATCTGCCTTACTAATAACATCAAATATTGCAAAAAAAAAAAAAAAAGTGTCAAATTTTTAAAGAACTGACATTTTTGTGTTCATAGACCTGAATTTAGAGAATGCAGGCAGGGATTCATACTTGAAAACTGGCGAGGTGAACAATTTCTCAGCTCTTTTATGTTGCTCATTTATGCCCATTTATTTGGGACTTAAGTGAAAATATGCATTTGCAATAGACTGTACTTAATTTTCATGGTAATCTGTTGATCAGCAAGTCCCAACTCCTGCCATGTTCCATTAAATTAGAAGTACTATTCTCTCTGAAAGTGATTGTATCTTTCTTTAGCTATAACATACAAAGAAATAACCTGGAGGAACTTTTACAAATCAGCAGAGATAATGTAACATCTGGCTTTACTGATGAAATAAAAGGCACTTCATGCCTTCAGAATAAGCTGCTTGAACTTCAGGTAAGTATTCATCTTTTAAAAACATACTTCGTACCTAAATTATTACTTTCCCATGTAGAGCCCTCACCTCTGTGTGTTATGTGTGTTTCCAAGGGAAAAGGAGCATCCTTATGACTAGGTTTTTAGAAGTAGAAGGGAAATCAAGGGTTTAGCATTCAACAGAACTGCTTTCCTACTTAGCAGTGGAATTTTGCAAGTGTTGCTGAAAGAAAAATTAGTTGCGCTCAGTTTGTGATCTGCAGGCTGAAATAGGTCTAACGGAAGAAATAACTACAGAAAGCAGCCTTTTTGTCAGCAGGACTGGTAAGTGATGGACCATGGTCAGGGCTGGAGGAGGTGTCAAGAGTTGAACCATGAAATGGTAGTGGTGTATGTGCAGAATGAAACTGTTCTGGGACTTGTGACTTCATTAGGTGTGTGAGAACCTTACGAGGATGATAAAAGGCACTGCAATTTTTCAAGTCATTGCTTGAAAGGAGTACAAAGGTTATCTAGTGTCTCAGAACTTGGTTCAGTTCTACATTTGTTTTTTGTTTGTTTGAACGTAACTAAGTTGAGATATTTTCCATTCATTCTTGCAGTAAAAATGGCTGAACCTTATTTATTGAGTATTTTATAAAATGTAGCCAAGGCATATATCTAACATGGAAATTTTCATTACAAAAAGTTGGTAGAGATTTGCATGCAGCTAAAAATGGAGTCTTAAAAAGAAAGCAATAGATACTCTTACTTTCAGGTGATGTTTTCACTTTCTCTGCAGAGACTCTTGTGACTGTAATTTTATGAACAGTCCAATCCATCGAGAAATATAGTATCATATTAATGTAATTAATGCTGCATATCTTTTAGGTGATAGAGAGTGAAACCAGTTCTGGCTGGACACAGTTGGAAAACATCTCGTCTACCTTAGAAAGTCTTGTGGATGGAGTGCAGCAGGCTGCTATCTCTGATACGAGAAGCAAACTGAAAGGAGAATGGGAAGAGCTTCAGGTTATTATAAATACCAGGTATAAAATGATAATTCATTATATTAGCTGAGGAATAGTTCATTGTAGCTAATGCATATATTGCGAAGGGAATAGCGTGTGTTACAGAAAATACCTGCACATTTTTAACCTTTTTTTAATTGCATAAAATTAAACTTTCCTTAGTTATACTTGGTTCACATATACATTGAAGACAGTTACAGTGTGAATCTGTCCAAGAAGCAGAGTCACATTTTTGTAACGTCACTGTGCAGTATTCCGAAGTTTACTGTTATTTCCTTCAACATTTTGAATTCACTGGGATTCACACTGGTGTTCTTATTAATCAATGGAACAACTCCTCTGACCTCAGGATTAGATCTGTTAGACAGTTGAGTACGCTATCTTTGTGGCTGTTTGTGCCGTAAGATGTTGAGTGTCTATTCTTGCTTGCTTTCCCAGTTCATGTTTTGTTACCTTTCTTGTAGAACAAACTCTTTAAGGACTGCTTTGGAAATTGTTTTGCCAATAGAAAATGAATCCATTTTTCTATGTGAGTTAGATCAGCAACTGAAGAAAAAGGACATCCAGCAGTTTAATCTGATGAATAGTGATCTTGCTTACAGGGAACTAAAGGTAAGGGAAAATGCAGATACCACACCCTATCCAGAATAGTTTTTAATGTGTCTAGGAACTAGAGAACTTAATGGGATTTCCACTCAGAAGTTTGGGACCGCTCAGAAGACTTCCCAAACCTGCTGACGTCTAACAGCATTTTATTCCGTTTGCCTTAAATGTCATTGTTCCTGCAAAGCCAGCCAGGGACCCTCAATAGGCTCTACTGTAAAAAGCATGGTCGTGACCATTTAGTCTCAGGTTAGGACTTTCCAGATTTACACTGCTCCCACCTGGCTTTATATCACTTTGTGGAACCATGTACATAATGTGGTGTTAGTGTGTGAGCTAAGCTAAGCTGCCTTGTGTCACATCTGCTGAGGTATCTAAGCGCACCCCAGGATGGTTTTGGAAGCTCTGCGTTTATGCAATAGCTTGTTCACCTGCTATCAGTCTCTTATGCCTAGGCTCTAGTCTGTCTATTAGGCAGGGCGAATACTGTTTTGTTCTTAATATGCACTCCGAGGTGAGCACACTGACTGCTACGCAGAACTGAAAGTTTGCATTTCTCTGCCCTTGGCTCTTGAGCTAAGCAGGGTTTAGGTCTCTCAAGCTGTAGGGCAGAGAGCATGCGCACTGTCTGTCTGAGGTGACTTTTTGGCTGGAAGGGCCCTGCATTTTCTCTCAGCTCTGCACATTTGGGATTGCACAACACTAAGACACTGCTGTTTGTCTGAGGGCTGTAACCAGGTAGCATGCAGACTTCACCAAGAGACTTTTAAATGTGTGGAAGTCTCCTCCAAAAGTATAGCATAAAGGACTTAAAAGGTGGCAGAGTAACAAACATCTGTGTGCCCACCTGTGCTCTGAGTGATCTCCTGCTGCAAGAGCCTGCTGGTTCCGGTCCCAGGACTCTCATCTTTCTCTCCTTTTTGTCTGATTGCTGGAAAGAGGCGTGGGCTTTCTGTAGTGCTTTGGGGATCAAATTCCCTGTGTGTGAAATACCATTTTACTGGATTTTTTTTTTTCTTTTTCCTTCCTTCTACCAAAGTCCAGAGTGGGGAAAAAAGAGGTTTTCTTTCTTTACCACCCTGTTTACTCACAATAAAATAAGTATGCTATAATTTGGTTCTCAGTCACAGGTTCAGCTTGAACACAGGATCCAGATTTTCTTTCACTTGCTAACACTGTTGGTCGTTCTCTCAATTTCAGGAGCTGCAGAGATCCATATTAAATCAGATTGAAGTGTACAAACAATTGGAAGACCTAGACAGTTCAGCAAGAGATGAATTTAATCCAATAGATCTGCAAGCTGCAAGTAAAATTATGATTTGCTATCAGAACCAGATTGAAGAAATGAGCCATAAAATGCAGATCTGTGAGACAGTCCTTAAGGATCTGGAAGCTTTTATGGCCTCGTTGAGGAAGATTCAGTCTTCTATCAAATATCTCACAGATCCCTCAGGTCAACCTGAGATACTGGAAAAAGCATGGAGAGAGGTTGTGCAAGATGTTTTTCATATGGCAGAAGAGGCTAAGTGTTTGGATGAACGCTTGAAAACAGTTGATATCTGTTTGGAAGATGCTGAATGTGGGAAAAAGACTTGCTGTGAAAACCTTCTTCTGACTTTATCTGAAGAGCTAAGTGCGATTTACGATCCCTCAAGTAAACAGATGCTTACAGAGGAAAAAGACTTATACAAGATTTTTTCCACAAAAAATAATAAACTCCTTAAAAACATTCAGGATCTACGTGACAGAATTAACAAGATAGGCTTGAAGGATCCAACAATTCCAGCTATTCAACAAAGGTAAATTCTTTTCTAAAACTCTTTTAATTTCATTATGTCATTGAACTCGGAGGGCCCTGTGGCCCCTTGTGCAGTAGAGCACTGAAACCTGGATCTGTCTTGAAGTATCTGTGGAGCTTTGAAAAAAGCTGTGAATTTATGTTTTATTCATTCTGTCATAGCCTGAATAAGGAAGCATTCTCATTTTTTTCCTTTCTTTTAAACTCCTATGTATGTGTTTGCTTGAAGCAGCATTGGTGAAGAAAAATTAGGAGGAGTTTGATTGTTATGATCTTAGTTTTCAGTAAGAACACTGTCAAACAGGGAGACAGGTCTCCTTGCTGAGCACTGATGCATGTGATCTGAAACTCTGCAGTGTAGAAGCCGTGTGTTATTTTACAACACCCTGAGAAAGCCACTGTCATCATTAGTGTGTCTCTGATACTGTTTCAGAGGAGCCTCTGCAGCCTTGCAAAGAAGGAGTAAACAACTCACTACTGTTTACGCGGCGGGAAGAAGGGAGGGGAGAGGGGATTATAAACTGTCACCATCTTTTAAATTGTGAAATCCCATGCTGTGGCCTATCTT
>Ga0181612_148765_pt1 | contig 20082 bp, 13 predicted proteins | sample HoacroProtozoa21_FD_119630 | JGI IMG/M metagenome (GOLD analysis project Ga0181612, IMG submission 119630) | Hoatzin crop microbial communities from Cojedes, Venezuel. Combined Assembly of Gp0051906, Gp0051904, Gp0051908 | reverse complement strand
TCCCCTCATCCAGATCATTGATAAAGAGGTTAAAGAAGACCGGACCCAAAACTGAGCCCTGGGGAACATCACTTGTGACCGGCTACCAGCTGGATTTAACTCCATTCACCACCACTTTCTGTGCTTGGCTGTTCAGCCAGTTTTTTAAGCAGTGAAGAGTACACCCATCCAAACCACAGGCAGCTAATTTCTCCAGGAGGATACTGTGGGGAACAGTGCCAAAAGCCTTACTAAAGTCAGGTAGATGACGTCCACAGCCTTACCTTCATCCAGTAGGCGGGTCACCTGGCCATAGCAGGAGATCAGGCTGGTCAAGCAGGACCTGCCTTTCATGAACCCGTGTTGGCTGGGCCTGATCCCCTGGTTGTCCTGCACGTGCCCGCTGAGTGCACTCAGGATGAATCACTCCATAATCTTGCTTGGTACCGAGGTCGAGCTGACAGGCCTGTAGTTCCCAGGATCCTCCTTCTGGCCTTTCCTGTAGATGGGTGTTACACTGGCGATCTGCCAGTCATCTGGGACCTCCCCTGTTAGCCAGGACTGCTGAGAGATGATGGAGAGTGGCGTGGCCAGCTCCTCCGCCAGCTCCCTCAGCACTCTTGTTTCTAGTAGAAATGTAGAAATAAGGACTTGGTAGGTGTCCACAGCAGGCACCATCAACAGAAGTTTAAGATTGCTGTTGTATTAAAATGCTGTTTTAAGAAGCCAGCATTTTCACCAAGTTTTTTAATAATTGTTCAGCCCAGCAGTCTGCTCAAGCTACATTGAGGGGACAGCTCTGCCAACCCACTTACCAACAGCAAACGATGGTACTTGGCCAGTGCCTATTTTCACAATGTTGGTCTGCAGGGCTCAACAGAGGGCAGAACTGTGCTGAAAAGAAGTGTCAAGAACTGTCTTTCCTTGAGAAGAAATTGAGGAGGAATTGGGCAGTTCCCCCAGCTTCCTTCTGGTAGCTGTATTAGCCTTGACACAGCACTAGCATTTAGGCTCCAGCCTACCCCAGAACGAAGTCAGTGCTTAAAAAGCCATGCCTCATCTGTGGCGTCTGAAGTTGCTGATGGCCATTAGAGCCTTGCATAAGAGCTGCAGTTTATGTACTGAAGTGATAGCAGCATCAGAAGGTTCAGGTTAACATCAAGATCCCATTGCACCGGGTGCCTGCGGTTGCGAAAGCGCCATGTCCTCTAGCCTTACTGAGATGTGCTGCCTGCGTGCGCTCAGTGCAGAGCCATTTTGTGGAAGGACAGAGATAGATACTAGGCCACATGGGGTAGCGTTAAGGAACTAGAAATTGTACAAACACAGTGCATTGAAGATCCAGTTAATTAAAATACTTGCCCATTCTCTATCAGATTTGGAGACAGTCTCTAAAAAGTCAGTAAATGTGTTAGAGCATTAACTTACATTTTTATAATGATTTCCGAGCAACAAAATCATAGTTTGTGTAGGGAATGTGGATGTCTTTTCGTTTTGAATTGAAAAGTCACAGAACTCTATTACATGGATCGTTATTCTCATGTGAAGATCATTCTGCTGTTTATCCACATTTTATTATAGTTTCTTGTAAAGAAATCTGTGTGAAAAAATAGCACTCAGACAAAAGGATAATGGGCAAAAGGCTTTATTATTTAGTTCCTGTTTTAAGTGCAGCATAAATACAGTTTCAAAGTGTGATCCTGTAGAAAACAAATCCTGAAAGCAAAGTTTTAAGTGAATTTCCTTATCTTACAAACTGAATCTGTCATGAGGTTATCTGTATAAATAGCTTTAAAATGTATATCAAATGTTTGTTTAATTAAATTATGTTGCATTAAAAACAAAACTTGATCTATAAGAGGTAGATAAGAAGGCCAAAACTTAAAAACAGAAACAACTGTATATGAAAAAAGCATTGGTGTTTAACCAAATGTGTCATACACCCTGCGTGACTGATTGGAGAGCTGGCAGGATTCTCCAGTTCTCCAGGTCTTTGCCTTTCTTTTTGTTTCCTGGAAATAAAACAACTTTTCCTTTTGATACTTAAAAATGTAGTGTTTGCTTTAAATGTAGGTATTGTTCAGATATAATGAACGATTTCATTGTGTTAAGGTTGGGACTTGCTACAACAATTCCAATTCTGGTACTTATGTATATCTTCTGATTTAACGGCAGAAAAGATCTTTGAAGTAATAATGGAGAAGGGTCTTTTCCCTCACTAGTGAAATGCGTTTCAACTTGGAAAATGAAATAAGCCGTGGATCGATAAATAATGGATCAGTGGGCACGTAGACAGGAAGAAGAGTTTGGGGAGTATTTGTTTGTTCAATTAAAAGTAACTACTGGCGATTTTACTACCTTCAGTTCTCAAAAGTCTGTGGTTGCTTGAAGGCTATACTCTGCAATGGACCTGCTCTTAGTATCCTGCAAGGCTCTTAGAATGCCTGCATGCATTCGTAGCCCAGCTGTGTCTTCTCTTTCAGTCACTCAGGGGAAGCAATAGATCTAAAAAATCTGTCTGTAGAATGGAGTTTCCCTAGAAATGTCCAGCGATTGCTGCTGTAAGAAGTTACTTTTCTGTTTCGTTTTAGAGTCGATTGGTTAGTTTTTGTAACAGAAGGCAACAGAAGTCTGGATCTGAATTGTCTCCACGTTGTTTCAAGGCCTTGCTCACAATTTGCCCATATCTATCTGAGGTTTTCTCTCCAGATCCAACTGAATGAAGTTCACATTTCTCTTCTGTCAGGCATAACGTCTGGTAGCCCATTCCTGTTGATGTACAACCAGCCACCTTACGAGGAGGTTGCTTGATGACCCTATAGTGGCCCTGATGGGCTCTATGGCACAAGTGGTATCTGAAGAAAGCTGGGGGAGAAGAGAAGGTGCAGGGAGGCTCCTTGCGGACTGACATGGTGGGTCTTGCTTCAGTTGCTGCAGGTTGAGGAGAGTCCAATAGCAGTGACTTCAAACTCACTAGTTCTGTGTTTTACTTCAGTAGGCAGTACTTCAGTTGGTGGCAGTTTGATTTTAATTAATCTGAAGAAATGTATTCCCTACCATTACTGAGACAATCATAAATAATTTCTTTCTGTTTAAGGAGCTCTGGCAATATTTGCCTTTTAGACTGAGGGAATTACCGGCTTTTTATTATTTCACTCAGTTCAATTTTTTTATCTTATGTCCATGCTTCGACATAATGTATTGAGATTCATTAACAGTCCTTTGGCAGTCACAAGACACTAATCATCTGTTTACAATATTGATCAGCAGCTTTCATGTTAGATTGTATTTGAAGTGAGAAATAATCCTGCAGTGAATAGTAAATAAAAGACTGGGAAGAAAGGGAAGAAGCTAGCTTAGGCTGTATAAAGTATTTTTTTCAGGTTCCCAATAAGCTGGAGCCCCATAACAACTTCCAGCTCTGAAAGTCCAGCAGAGTTTCCCATCCACAAGTTGTTCATTGTCTCTGGTCATCAATATTCATAAAGATAGAGATTTCTGTTCCTACAGATACAGATTTCTGTTGACTTCTAGGCAGTTTCTGATTGCAAGAATATTTATGTGCTAATAAAAATACTTAGGTTCTGATGCTTCAGCAATTTAATTTGTTACTGTATATGCATTCTTTCTATATTATACATAGTAGGATGTTATTATCTCATTTCTTCAAAATGACATACTTTGCACAATGGAAAGTAAGAACTAAACACTAGGAATTTAATTTTTACTTTTCTGAAGTCCCTAGCTAAATTTTCTCTGAATTAGTCTGAAAAGGTTGATTTCTGGGGCTTGTCAGCACTAGATTCATTGGGAATGGCACTAAGAGAATGTTGAAAATGATATAAAGTGTGGCCAAGATTTACTTAAGAACTTGTATTACTTGTCAGCGCTTTATTAAGACAGCTCAGTCTTACTGAATGATAAGATACAGTAGTTCTGCACCTATAAAAGTTGTGAACACATGCCTTCAAACAGTGGAGTTCCTTTAAAGTCTATTACTTTCAGTTACTCAAAATTACTAGTCCCTGCCATTATATCCACAGTCTTTTCCCAGCTTTTAAAGGCAAGAGCCGTCAGATATAAAAGACAAGACGTTTTTCCTTTGGAATCCTTATTCATATACTTATATCTACATTTGTGGTTGTTAATTTACAAAAATTGGTTTGCTGAAACTCCATTTAGTTTAGTCAGATATATAATAAAGACTTGTATTTCCTTTTCCTGCTGTTATAAATATTTCAAAATTAATAAGTTACTGTGTTAAAGCTAGTCTGGCTTTTGCACATGGATGAGGATAGGAAGAAGTGTCAGAGAAGGGAGATAAAGCTGAAGAATTTAGATAAAACTTGTGCAGAGGAGTAGGAGGCTAAATAGATCTGGCAGTAGCAGGCTGACTTTTCCATTACTTTCTGATTTAATTATGAGAGTTGCTTAAGTTGTGGATGCTGCCTGTTAGTCACATGATGTTGCCAGCATTTATTTCCGAATCAAATCTATAAAAGGAAATGAGAGTTCTCGGTCCTTGCAAACCACTTGTCTGGTAGGAAATCACTTACAAATAATAAAGCACGTACTAGAGCATGAAATAGTTTCTTGCTATATGACCTTCAAAACTGGTTTCAGGAAAACAGTTGAAGCTGTGAGTAGTAGAGACTTTGCACACTGTGAGAATTATAAGCTTCAGGCTTGTGTTTTTTCGGCTCACTTTTTTCGGCTTCGCTATGAAACTGTATTTACAGAAGCAGCAGGGCAGGAGAGCTGCGTGGGGACAGGGGAGAGAGAGCCACGTCCCGCAGCTTTGTGCCCCACCAGTCTGACTCTATTGGGGGTATCCCCACCGTCTGAGTAAGGAAAACCGAGGCAGGCTTGTAGGAAGGGCTGGGAGCACCACAGGACTGGCTTGCATAGGGAGTCAAGTTCTCATCGTCAGAAGGTGACAAAGTACACATTTAGCTTTATGTCTTCAAAGCAGCGGACAAGAATTAACTGCATGATTTTCACTGCTCATTGAAATAATAACCCGCCAGAGGATCTCAGGGGTTTTGTACTGGTTTGTGCCAGTGTGCAGTGTGGCATGGAAAAGATGACTGCCTTACTATACAGCTAAGAAAAAAAGTGATCTGATACAATACCACTCAAGATTTAAAGCCATAGGGGATTCAGATACAACTCTGACATGTTATGGCATGTAAGTTATTATTATTGGCTTGTGTTTTGAAAAAAAAAATATGGATAATATTTCCTGCTGTGAAAAGCCTGAAGTTTACCGATTTATAGTAGATGTCTTACAGCAGTACTTCTCACTACCGTAACAGTCCCATCATCGGGGATTGCAGAGTGGTTTGTACATATTCACTGACTGGACATTATATTGACTTACAAGAAAAAGTAGTATGGTGTTCGTTGCGGTTTGTTACACAGACGCCCAGGAGTTAAATGATTGCAGAACCAGAAGCAGTAACGAAACTGCTGTGGGTTGATTTGCCGTTCTCTACTCTGAATGGACTCCGCTCTGTCTAGTCTTGCCTAATTAGATAAATACTCAAATTTTGACATACCAAATCTGTACACTTTTGCAGTGTCATTATTGCTTTCAGTAAACAAATAAACAGCAAGCAAACATCTCCCAGTACAGATGACACCCAGATTGTGTGTTTTTCAGTAATTTTTCCAGTTTGAAAGCTCAGTGCTCTACAAAGAGAACTGTGCAATCAGCATCTTGATCACAGGGATAAACCACCTGCTACCAAATTTTATAAAATCATCATACATTTCTGATTCTTCTGTTTGGTCAGTACCATGAAGTTTTGTATGTTGTTTAGCACTTGCAGATTTACCGCATACTTTGTCATCATCAGTTGTCCTCAAAAAGTTCTTCTTTGAGAGGGTTTTTTTTTAAATGAAGAGCTTTATGTGCGTTCAAGGGAGAGGTCCTAATATAGACAAAACCAAAATACCTTCAAGGAAAAGAGCGTGCGTGAGCTTTGCATCCTCGGCACAACACATTTTTTAGGCACTATCTACACTAAGTAATTTGCTTAAATTATTTCTCCTACTTTCCTTAGTAGAGGGCTTGATGGCCCCCTCAAAATAGCAGGTATTGAAGGATTTGTGATGGCAGACTAAAAGTTGAAATACACAGTCAAAACGGGAGCTAGAGGACTGAATCAGAGGTTTTTGTTTTAAGTATGATAAAAGCTTCATTGTCTAGCTCAGAAAAAAAAAGCCACTGTTTAATTAGTGAACAAAAAGCGTGGAACTGCTCTTCAACTGGTAATGCATTTATATCTTCAAAGCCTATCTTGTCCACAGTGCTAGCCCCAAAATATTGTGAAAGCATAAAATCATGTTTTAATTTTTGTTTTTGCTAGTATGATCTAAAGAACTTTCAGACCTTCTTTTAGTTTGACACATATTATTTTGAAAAATGTATTAATGTATTTCTCAGACTTTGTAGATGAATTCTGTGGTCTACAGAAGTGAACTTGTTGATTTCTATAAAATGAGATGGCAAATGGAACATGTTTCTAGCAGGCAGAAAGAAAACGCTAAGGCAATCAGGCTAATACCTTCACTGTACTTCTTGGAAATGTAGTGTAGAGAAAGAACTTAGAAGTCAAGTCACAAAAATAGTTCAAGAAAGGAACATAGAATGTACTGTGCTGGTTGCACTCCTGGTTTTTGAACATTGTCAACGAGCTCCACAATTCATACGTTTTGTCTAGATGCAGTGGCATGTGGTAGCAACGTGAAAATGGTGCTTGTATACCTTTATAAATGCTGTTTATTTCCCCACCTTCTTTCCTGACACTTCCAGTTTGGAGAAGATTCTCCTAGGAGTTAAAACAGATCGTTTTTTGCAACATAAGATGCACCAACAGCGGTGTGTTCTGTGAAGGTGGTATTTACCATCCTCCCATGTTTGGTTGTAATGAACTGAGGTTATGGTTAGTGCAGACTCATCGTGCTTGAAGGCTGTTGCCTCCAGCCTAAAGAAGGCAAAACAAGCCCAATGAAAGGAGAGAAGGTAGATCTGGATGTATTATTCTGTAACTCTCTTCAATAGATCGGAAGTTAGGTTTCCGAGGAGGGTTATAGGCCAAACTGCTGCTTTGCCTATCAGTGAGTCACTAACTAGCAAAGTAATTGCATTGATTATTGCACACCCACAAATTACAACAGAAAATAACTTGAAGGGGCTGAAAGTTGTACTTTTCCTAAAGGTTTCTGTATAATTAATCTACTGTAAGTGCTGGTGCTTTAGCAACATCTGAACCCTGCTGTTAAATGTGGTCCTTGTGTACCAGTTGACCGCTCCTGCATGGTTTTGGTGTTTCTTGTGCTATTGCTTGGGTGCTAATGAAGGTTTTGATGCCACTGCTGTTGGAAAAATTCAAGTCATGTGTTATGCTTTTGTTTTTAAATTGTGACTCTGTTTGCTTGTCTTTGTGGCTGGCATTAGGAGTTTGAGCAGCTGTATTTTGTATACGTACAGCAAAACAGCTCCCTTGTTAGGCAGAACGTTTCATAAAGGAATAAGAAGTGGAGCTGGCTGAGCCATAGGGGACACTTTTGTCTCATAAACAAGAGCCTGATTATCAAGAGACTGTACTTGTTTGTGGAAGAGGTAACTGAGCAGGCTTCCTTCTCTCTTGGGCTTCTATCCTGGTACTTTACCCCATAATTTCTGCATTAAGTCCATTTAAAAATTTTTGTTCCTACAACTTATGGTTGCCCTCGGTAGATGTTTAGCACTGAGGAGTATTTTTAATAAAAAATGAGTTACTAGACTTGGCACAAGCAAACCAGTAATAATTGGAGGCACTGGTACAAATTGTCTCTCACTGTCCATTCTGGGTTTCTTGTGACATCAGTTTACAACTGCCACCTCAGTTAAACACTGGGTTAAGATTCAAGTTTAAAGTCAGGCTCTCAAATGTAGGATTGCCTGTGCAACACCTCTATTTACAGGATTATGCAGATAGCTTTTTAGATTTTTTCTTTTTTCCGTAAGGCCCTGACTCTTGCATTGCAGAGAAAAGCCTGGGCAATAAAAAACAAATACTATTAAAAAATTGCAATAAAAGATTGTTTGTTTGACTTAATTTCGTCTCCCTACTGCCTACCTGATTTGTTGCATAGCACAGAAGTACCCTTTTTTTGTTCTCCTCATTCACCGTGAAGCCCCACGTGTTATTCTTTCAGGAAGTTTGCACGATCAATTTTATTATACGTTATTTACAGTATTAGTAAACATTCTTAAAACAAAAAGCAGATTTTTTTATTCTTTGCTACATACTGAAAAATCTTAGCTGTTGGATTATGTGATGTTGACCTGCCATGTATATCTTACAGAAAGATAATTGTATGTGATTTAAAGGCTTTGAGAGATTAACAAACTAGTATGCATTAGCAGTACCATCCTATTTGGAGATTCAGAGATGCTTATATAGGGTAAGCATGGGTAGATAGTAGGAATACTCAGCGTACTGGGATGCATGCATAGCCTCCAGAGGGAAAAGTGGTTTTCTTCCTTTGACCAGATTTGTAGCTTTCTCATGGTTATATCGGTCATTGTGTTTAGAAACACAGAGATTTTTCTCTGTTGTTTTTTTCCCTTCATTCTTAGCAGTTATGTTGTAGAGAAAGTTAAATTTAAAGCAGAACCCAGTCACAACAGCAAAGTTGGGAAAATTTGTCTCTGGTTCCAAATGCACAAGTCTTGAATTAATGAGAAAATGAGTATCAAGAAAAAAACATAACCTAATCTTAATCTGAGTATCTGAGAACTGTTTGCAGCAAGTGGAGACTATAGAGGCTTGCAAGAGAGTCGTGGAGCCGCAAAAATAGCTTTTGCTTTATCCTGTTAAATTCCAGGTTTTACTTGGCTGAAATATGAACTTCTTAAAATTGCCATTCTTCTGTTACTTTATGTGGTTTATGCTACAAAACCCAACAAAATACCGATATGTTCATCGGCTTTGTGGCAGCTGTTTCAGCCAGAGCGGCAGCAGGCCCTCCCCGGGCCCCCCCAGCAGCTGCAGAGCTTTCTGGATGGTGTGGGGGGGAGCTCGGCTGAGCATCCCCTCACCGGGGATGCTGTCCCTCTGGTCATCCGGGGGCTTTTTCACAGCTCTCCAGGAAGCGGAGAAAGTGCTAGGCTGGAGTCCTTCCTGCTAGTTGTCTCTTCCAGACATGGTTGCTGCCCGTCCTCCCCTGTCACAGCACCGCATCCTGCTGCTTGCTGTTGCTGCCGTGCTCGGCGGCTTGGGCTGCAGGCTGATGGATCTGGTTCGGTTTTGACCTCAGATGTGGTACACAGAAAAGGATGCTTAAAAGGATATTGCTTGGATTGTGGAGTCAAACATGTCACTTTTAGAAAAACCTGAAGGTAGTTTGCCTGTGCCACCTTAATTTGGCTCCAGTCAGTGTCATCGTTATGGTATTACAGTGTTACCCATCAGCTGTCATTCTTATATTCCACAAAACTTTTCCATAGTTGAGTGAATGGGAGGCTGGGACTACCTTCCTGCCCTGTGCATTGGGAAGTGCAAGGGGGGTACCCCCTGCTCAGCAGGGAGGCTCATCCTTCCCTTCCCGTATGAATTCTGTGAATTATCTTGTGCTGCAGTGGTTGTTCGGAGTTTGGGAGGTGTTAGGGTGGGAATTTTTAATGCATTGCATGATTTACTCTTTGTTTGGTTAAGTACATGAGAGAAGAAGTAGTAACTGAAATTCAGAATAGAAGTGACGACTTCATTTCACACCCACAGTGGCAGAACTATGAAAACGTGTAACGTTTGCCACTTCTTTAAGTGGTTGTCAGGCTAATCAGACAGGTTTAATCTGTGTTTTAGATGAGGAGTTGTCCTACAGCCCTGAGGGTTGGGAGAAGAGCATGAATTTTGGCTTGAGGGAGATCGATCTGATTTCACATTGGTCTAAGCAGCTGTTTCCAGGTTTACAATATATTAATAGAAGAAATAAGCAGAATAGAAAATACAGTGGAGTCTTGCACATCCCAGTTTCTGGGAGACTGAAGGATGACATCAGGATAGCTATTAATGTATGCTTCTGAAAGGAAGACAGAAAGGAGTCTTAATAGAATAAAAATTGTGTTCCTGACCTAAGGTGAACTTTTGTGGTTTGTAAAGCAACTAGATGAAAAGTTCTGTTTCCAAAACACATAAAGATGTATTCGTGAAGATATGTCATTGTTTAATCATCACTAGTATTTATTCCCAATTTAGGCAGCTGAAAAGTGAAACAAATCCAGTTTTTAGCTACTTCAAAATTTTTTGTAGGAGTTATAAAGGGGAGGAGGTTTCTAAGGTAACTTACAAATAAATAAGTTTATTTCCAAAATAAGGAAAATGAAATTTCAAGAACATACTGTAACTTCTAGTAGGACAAAGTTAAAAGACAGTGCTTTGAGACTTAGCTGTGTTGCATCTGTATTTGTTGTCTGTATTGGTTTCTTGGAATGTTTCGTATAGGAATATATTCCCTCCTTTTCTTTCAACCTAAAATTGTTACCTTGAAATTGGTGGGTAAAAATATTTCTGCAAGACCTTTTAAAAATGTAGTGAAAATACAATAGTGTTTGCATCAGTGATATCAGCTCAGGGTGCTTATGTACATCTTAACTCATTTTGTTCTGAAAAAAAAAGAAGCATAACCTGTTTATGTCACTTCATAATTTTTAGATTATGTGTGACTATTTATATATAGCAGAAATGATCTGCTAGTGAAAAGGAAGCTCGGGAATGCAGGGCTGAGTTTTTTGGATTGTCTCAGGAAGAGTGGAAAATTTCCAGATAATTTTATATTAATAAATATCTGAGATGTGTGACACATCTTCATTTTGATCACATCAAGAGTTTGGTATTGTATGGTCTAATGATTGCTATAATGTCTTAGGTAACTGGTGTAAATTAACGTGTGTAAAGTAAAAAGTGCCTGTAATTCATGAGACCTATAACTTGTGAGACCTGAGGCATCATAATTTGCTTCTCTAATGCTCTAATTAAAATACTACATCCAAAAATACATCAATGGTTTTATTTTATATGTATATTAATAGGTGCAAATATTTGTATGCCCCTGTCCTTAAGGAAGAGTTTGGATGAAACAGCTCTGTTTTGCTTGGTGTTCATAGACTTGTCATGATGGAGGTGTTTTTCTGCTTTCAGGCGTAGTACCTTTATTCCTGGTTCTCTTCAGGATACCAAATATTTTTAGTAGATTGCGGTGACTTTGATCCAGTAGAGGTTTGCTGCATGTGCTTGCAAACCAAGTGCATCAGGTGCCCCTAGCGATTTTCCATGTCCCTGTTTTTCTCCTGTCCCAGCCGAGGTTTCTTAAAGCATCTAGCTCATGACTTCCAAGAACTTCTGAATAGCCACTTCCCAAAAGTCAGACCCTTAAGAAAATCTTAGTTTGGCCATCTCAGAACGTAAGCTGCTAAGGTCACAACTTTCTCTGAAAACCTTATTTGTGTTGTACTGATGTAAGGTAATGTCTTGTATGTAGTTCCCCGCCCCCCAGAAACATGAACTGAAAAGTTTTAGCCCATCTTCCTGTATCAGCTGGGCCAAATTTGAATTCTCTGTCCTTTTAATTACCCTGGCTCTTCCCCAGGATGGGCAATGCCAAATGTGGCTGCCACCCCAAGGATACTGAAGCCCCAGAGCAGCCCAAAGCCTAAGCCTGCGTTAGCTCACCAGTTCCTGCTTGCCAACAAGGTGGCCATGCTGTGGCCATGGCAGGAGGAAGAGGTGACAAGCGTTGGGGTTTACAGGAATGAGTCATGAGGATTGGGGATCGGAAAGCAGTTGCTGGAAGGCTGGTCTGGCAAAGGGGGCTTGTTCGCAGAGGTTGAAGCTAACGTGGTGACTGTTATCTGGATGTTGTCCAGCGATGCAGAGCAAGTTGGGATCCAGACACGTTTGCCACCTGTGAGCAGGATGCTTCCGTGTGCTGGACCCTGTGCAATGGGAATCTTCAGCAACTGAGGAGAAAAAATACTGAAGGACTTCAAGGAGATGAGAAAGGGGTTAAAAACAAGTGTGAAAAGTTGGATCATGGTACTTGGTGTCTTGAAATGAAGCAGGATTTTTCTGGGAGGCTTTAGTCACCTGGGAAAGAAGGATCGGGTAGCTGTGTGGGAGGCAATTTGCAGGCAAGTGTACTCCTCTGCAGTAGATCGGTACATTTTAATGAGGTAAGTATATTTGCTCCGTTTTACAGGGTTTGCTTTGGACTAGAAGTCTGGAAGTCATTTTAAATAGACTGCCTTGAGATATAATGGTCAGGTGGAAATATTTAAAGCATATAATATGGAAACCCTGTATTTACAACATATTTGCAGGATCTCAGAAGCCAAGCTGAAAAGATTGCCTCTTTTGCAGAGGAGATTTTTGAGAGTAAATAAAGCTCGTACAGAGGATGTAAAAACAGGAGTGAAGTTAGAAATTGCTGTAGCTATGCAGGTTTGGGGTTTTTTTATTATTTACTTATTTATTTACATCTGCAGCCATCTCTCAATACATCCCACCCCTCAGGAAAGGACGCTTTCGTGCTGGCATCCTGCTCTTCCCATCCTCTTCCTGTAGGCTGCGTGAGGCTGAATGGGACCATTTTTAAGATTTAGGTTCCTCTCAGAGGTGGCTTCCTGGACTGATGGCGAGGAGGGGAGGGCAGCTGCACCATGCTCGGCCCCAGCGCCTGGAGCAACAAGCGCCCGCGGGAGGGAGGGAGGGCTGAGGCTGTGCACTGGCGGACGCGCACCCGTCAGAACGGGTGGCAGAGCTGGGTCCTTCTCTGTCCATTGAGAAGGCGACACCTTTCTTCGGACAAAGATGCCAGCAAGTGAGATGTGTTCAGCTGATGCACTGAGTATCAGTCAAACATAAGCTTGAAGTCTGAAAATGTTTGTTCTGTGTTTTCTGGTATTTAATCATTTTGACTTTTCCAGTTCCTTCTTTTTCTTGTAATCATGCTCTCTGTTATGTTTGTCGGCTTTCTCCTTCTACTTATTTAGTTTGATTTCTTGTCCTTTCTTGAGCTTGTTTTTGCTTTCCTTGTGCTGTAGGAACAGAATTGATAATAGCCGTAGCATAACTTCATAAGGTGGATCTGCAATGTTTTAAACAATCATTACATAAGTTGTTAAAAGAACAAAGACAAAATAAACACGTCCTCACTACAGCGAAGGAATAAATTCCAAGGGCAGTATAAGCATCTGCCAGTCTCTAGTGTTGCTTCCTCTCTTCTCCCAAGAATTTCTGGGAAGGTTTTTCACGCCTGCTTCAACATCTCCTTTTCTCTGAAGTTTTGAAAACTTCTTAAAGAGTGGATGTTTCTCTGGCTACATTGTGCACAATATAGTTGAAAGAAGAAAGCATTTCTGGGGTTTTTCTGTAGCTATGTTCAAAGCTTAACTAAGTAATTTTTGGTACTGGTTTGTTCTGAAAACCTTGTCTTGTGTTTTGCCTCTCCCTGAGAAGGTGGCCAGCAGGTCACGGGCAGTTGCTGGGGAGCGGAGTGTCACCTTTCAAGGCACCTCTCAGGGGAAACCCATACAGAGTAAAAGTGAACTCACTGTGCTGTCAAGGTCTTTTCGCTACAAATTTTGTCTTTTGAGAGAAGTTTTTAGTCCTGAAAAGGTGTGGGGAAGGACTGGCAAACAAACTGAGAACATTTCAGAATTAGATCTTCACACGACATTTCGACAGGATTATGAAGTGCATAGCAGTATTGCAGCCAATTTACACAGAGCCAGACTGAACTGTGGAAAAGCCATTTGTTAGGTTGCACAAATTTATGACTGCCCAAAGGACTCTGATGATTTAGTAGCCATGTTGAGGTGTTAAAAGATTAGAAACAACTTCTGTGTTTATGTTGACGTACCACTTTAACAATTTGATTTGAGGCAGGAGAAACTCAGTCACATAGTAAAGGAAATACGAACTTGTCTAACCATTCTTTGTTTGATTTTGGAAGGCTTTAGCTGGAGAAACTCAGTTACGGTTTGACTTACCAATAATGATAGAACATAAAATGGACTCCCAGCTTTCAAACAAGCTGGAGCGTGTGAGGCTCCACAGCAGGGGCTGGCGGAGCGGAGGAGCCGGCAGGCAGGGTCGGACCTACCACTCTGCGTTCTATACAGCGGAGCTGTGGCTTCGCTGTCACCAAGGACGGCTTCAATTCCGCTTTCAAGTAATGCTGAAATAAGCTTGCTGGCAGATATTTCTGGATTGGGTTGCCTGAGATAGCAGCTAGGAGAAGCCCGTTGTGCCATGCAGCTGCTTGGAGGAAGCAGTGTCGAGCAAAGGCTCTGAAAGTCTTGCAATCAAATTACTATGTGGCATGAGAAAATGCCGAGCAGCGGAAGGTTGTGTTTTTCAGGAAAAATTACACAATCTTTTTAAAGTTACAGACTGGTTCTTTCTTTGGGATGCTAACGTTTATATGCTGAGCTGCTTTTTGCATCATTTTTATGTCTTTTCTATGATAAAAGCATAAATTCAATTAAAAATTAAGTGAGCATGCTTCTAGGTAACATTTGTACTTAGAGTGAATTTTATGTATGGACTGGCATGAATTTTGAAAACAGTCTTCATTATATATCATGTACTGGAAACTGTCAGCAGCCATATGTTTGGTATATTTTACTGCAATTTTGCTAACAAAAGTTTTTTGCTTTTCTTCTTTTTAAGGTATAATCTCTCATTCTGCAAAAGTATAAAGCATGAAGGTTGGGGGGAAGGAACAACACATATGTATTGGGTCTTGAAAAGACTGAGAAATGTTCTCTTATTTGTTGCATTTCCAATTTGCAGGAATTCTTTGAACATGCAAAAAAGCTCTGGGATGATGAAGGCGTGAAGGCATGCTTCGAGAGGTCGAACGAATATCAACTGATTGACTGTGCACAGTAGTAAGTATTTCTTTTTATGGAATTAATAACCAAGAATGTAATAATTTATAAAAAGTTAGAGAATATATTAGCAAGATCTAGGAGTTTTGCAATGCAGCGATTAACGTTTTAACTCTCTATATAGGCTGAGCATGTATAGAACAAGTAATTGATGGCTTTATCATCGTTTGCCATTGTACAACTGAATATTCTGCCTCAGATATTTAACAGCTAATAAAGATGAGTATGAAAAAAATTAAATAATTTTAAGTATCTTTGTTCCGTTTGAAATAGATTTATGTAAAAACATTTCAATTGAAACTATTAAGTTTCAGAAATGTAGAGCCAATCTAAGGAAAATGCTTTGTTTTAAATTCTAAGACCCAGAGAGTGCTGAAATTGCTCTGTGGTTTTGCATTCCATTAAAGTTCCTGAGATTTTTACCTAACCAGATATATACCTGCATTACTAATGTATTTTCTGGAGGAAAAAAGTGATAAGCAGTATTTCATTAAAGATAGCCGTACATCTGGTATTCTGTCCTTCATATACATCAAGTGAAGCAGTATGTGTGTGCAGAACAGTCATAATGCTTAAAAGGGTTGATCTGATTGGAAATGTTCGGAAAAGTGATATGTAGTAGATTGTGCAGGTGCAAATCATAAATGCATAGTACATCAGTGAAAACAGATTAATCAGGAAATAGTCCATTAACATGCCAGGGCTACAGAATTCAGCTGTCCTCGGTAATAACCCAGTGCTGAATTAGACTTTGACCAAAAATACACATTTCATGTGAACTGCTATTGCGAAAATGTATACTCTTACAGTTGCCATGTGATTTAGGGTTTTCAGAGAACACACTCTAGTGTGTTATGATTTGTGTAATTGGCAGTATGGTCGGCAGCAATGCCACAAGTCCGTTGTAGCGCTCAGTGTTTTGTTTTTCTGTCCTCTCTGCTCTTGGTGCCGAGGCTGAAGCAGAGGAAAAGGGCCCTGTCACTAAAGGAGTTGTCACGCTTCTACCGCAATGGGGAATTCCAGTTTTGTGGGCCATAGTTTCTTTTCGCTCTTTCCAGACTATTTTTTTGAAAGAGAAGGATCCAGTAATGATTCATCAGCACACGGAAGTGAGGGAAAATTACCTATGTGTAGGAAGGAACTCATTTGACCTCAGTGCACTGAATTTACCAAAACTTGGGTATTTGCTCACAGTCCAGACTGGCTAGAAATGAAAGCAGTGGTTGTACACAAAAAAAATCTAGAAAGTTGTCCTAAATTGTGATCAGTGGGTTTCCCCTCTGCCCCCACCCACCACCACTACCATGGTACAGATCTGAGCTATGCCTGCTGATAAGTCTGGACTGGCTGTTTATTAATACACTCAAATAAGACATCAGACCAAGAAAACAGAATAGTGTTATGTAGGTGTCTCCCAGTCCCGCTTTGAAAAATAGTGCTGAAAGGACCAGGCAAAAAAGGAAGACACTGAATTATACTATTAATGGTACTGTGCTTCCCCTTAAAACAATGATGCCTATCTACAGGCTTTGACAAGGAGAAGAATGCCAAGTCCTGTGTTATGTCCAAAACCAAAACACAAGCGGGGAAAACTAATCCTACTACCTTTTTTCCTAAAAGCTTAAAGGAAGATTATTGGGTTTTTTCCTATGTATCCTTCCTCCATATCTTCTAACTGGCCTGCTTTATATTTATTGTAGTAGTAAATATAACACTTGCGTATTTCTTCAAGACACTTCATGAAATAGTATTTGATACTTAAATATCTGTTGAGTGTATGAGTGCTTTCCATTTCGTGATCTACCTGAAAATGTAACAGCTAAGTAACTTAACCGCGTTTACAAGCCTGTAGTCTTAGAGCAGAGGCTTGGAAGTTGGGAACAGCCATGTCATTGATGTAATCAAACAGCCTTTTTCTCACAGGTATGGATGATTTAAAACAGTGATATGTACTCTTAACAGAAAGAAGGTACTAAAAATACACGCAACTTTTATCTGCCCCTTCATCATTCCTGGAAAATTAAAATGGTATTAACAGTGTCAATGGAAAGGAGATTTAGAAGTGGCTGTGTCTTTGCTACATGCCTGTATTTATATATTGCACGACAGGGGTAGTTGCTTTACTCAGAGCATTTCTGTGCTAGCACTGGATGGACAATATTCAGAGTGGTGGGGTCATGTCCCCCTTGTAACTGACAGAGCATGTGAGACTGGGTTAGAAACACAACTCTGATGGGCACGTGTGTTTTCTTACTTGCACTTAGAAAATACTACCTGTGAGAGTGTTGTGTTTCTGACTCAGCAGGAGCGGATGGCATTCCTCTCAGAACCTGTCCATCTTTAATTGATAAAGGGGAAAAGGGAAGGAGTGTAATGCTGATACACATGTTTACTGTGGGATTTTGAAACATCTGCAGTGTTTTCATTCCACTGGCTTTGGGAGAAAGCATCCCACGCCATCAGCTAAATCCTAATCTTTTACTGGATAGTGAAGGAAGAACACTATCAGTAGGTCACCACTAATTTCTCTGCTTAAAAATAAACCAAAGCAAAATCAAAAAAGTCCCAACGTGTTAAAATACCATTGCATTACAAGCTGGGTGGCTGACTTAAAATATTGAACAGCATTATCAGCAAATTATGAAGTCAGCCACCCAACTTGCTGACCATTAAATGAGTTACAGATACAGTGTATTTTGGAATAGTTTAATTTGGCAACAGTACAGAGCTTAAATATTTTTAAAACTTAACCTAATTTTCTTTATTACTGTGGGAGTAACATTTGGCTGGAAACAGAGGTAGCAGAAACACACAAAGACAAATGTTTTATTTACATTAAGCCTGAAAGTTGCTTTTCCTTGATCTTTAATGCCCTTTTAAATTACCAGGGTACTGTTCCTTCACAGAAATGAGGATGAAAGCCTGCTTGTCAGACCATTTTAATGTTCTTACACGACTCCCCATGTGTCTGCACTTCTACTAAGTGTCATGTTGGTACATCATGTGATATTTGTAATAAATACAAACCTGTGACCAAGCCAGAGGTCAGACCTTGTGGTCTGACAGTGGTAAATGTATCATAAACAAAGATCTGAATTGTTCTTTATCACTAACTACAAAGATATCTATGTAACCCGTGGAAGGGGAAATGTTGCATGGCCATCAACCATATTTTTTCCTTAATGACCTTCATATCTTTCTTCGAGATTAATATCGTAAAACTGGCAAGTTATTGTATTCCCTATCTTCTGATTTAAAATTTATTTCAAGTTCAATTTCAAGTTTAATTTCAAAAACTGATACTTAATTTGAAAAGTTAATTTGATTTACTTGTGTCCTCATTTGACTTATGTAGATTTCAGCAGGTTGTTTTGTTTATGATGATATATCTTACACCTTACTTTGGTTAACTTTGACTTACTTTGAACTACTGTGATCATGTCTGCATTACATAATTCATATTCAGAAAATTCCAGCTATATAAGGGACTTTCAGATTGTGATATACTGCTGTCTTGGCATTGAGGTTGCTAGTATATTAATAATAGAACCAAATATGTTCCTTAAAAATTTCTTGTAGTTCTAGGACAGTTTTCTGAAAGCTAAATTGTTTCCAATAAGATGAATGCAACTCCATTTTTTAGTATTTCAGTTTCTTCATACTAGTTATCGAATGCCCAAATTTTATTGTGTCCATGGAAGGGAACTGCAAAGCAAGCTTCTATGAATGTAGAACAGATCAAAACAAATAAAGGCCCAGGTATGATGGCCTACCTTTAAAAAAAGATCCAGAAAAAAAGAGTTGATGAGTTGATTATCTGTCTTTATAAACTTTGTAAATCTAAGTAAATTAATTTGTTTGCCAATGAGAAGGTATAAAGTTTCCTTTCAACTAATAGCATACCGTGAGGTAGCGTTATAGGTTGTAACCACCTGTTTGGTGCATTAAATGTAAGTGGGCTGACTTCACCCTAATGTTGGTGAAATGATTGCTGTATTATAAGCCCCCTTTCTTCACCACAAACCATACCATGTGCTAACTGGTGGCTGCTCTAGCAATCCCAGAACAGGCACTGAAGTTACTTTTTGCTTGGAAATCTGACATATGTGCCCACAGACAGCAATGGAGTTGAAGACCTTTGCAGAACATCAGTCGTTGTCAGGGGATATCGGGCACCCCCAGTCTGGTGACATCCACCAATTGTTTTGATAAAGCAAGAGTTGAGTTATCTTAGTTTTGGTTACTCAAATGTCAGTTATTCAGTTGACTGGGTGAAATTAGTTGCAGTGATCAGAAATAAGGTCTGGGGATACTCAGAGTGCTTAAACACTGTCAGGAAAAGGTGGTAGTTTTAGAGCAGAAGAGTAGACAAGCAGAACTAGGCTCTTTTGAAAGGGGAGAAAGAAGACAAAACCAGAACATCCGATTCTCTTGTTAGGTCATGCACAGTTTGCTCAAAGCATTGCTGTTAGGAAAGAAATAACTACTACCAGGTTTATTGGAAGGTTCCAGACTTGAATTTTGTCCCATTGAATTCACACAGAATAACAGCATGTGTGTGCACGGGTGGCCCTAGCTGGACGGATTGTACTTGGGTTCGCAGAGTTCCTCAGTGTAGGAAGTAAAGGAAGGACTTAAGGGAACCCTGCCCTCAGCCAGTACTTTATCACAGTTTGTCTATCAATCTTCTTTCCCTGACAGAATGCACCACTTCTGATACACTTAACTGTGAAGGCCTAAATCAGTCTCTATGCAAACATTTGGGCTGATAAAACTTGATTATGCAAGTTCTTGGGAAAGCAAACACAAGGGATGCGAGCTTGGCCAAAGAAAATTGATTTTATATTTGAGCTAATATACAGGGAAAAGACACACCTTGAGTTCTTTTTTTTTTTTGCAGTTATTCTGTCTTGAGAAGGGTTTCAGCCAGCTTCTGAGGCATCTGTCCTGGTATTAGGTGGAGAAGTTAAAAAAAAAAGAAAAGTTCCTTGTGGTGTTGTCCACAGATCACAGAATCACAGAATGGTAGGGGTTGGAAGGGACCCCTGTGAGTCATCTAGTCAAACCCTCCTGCTGAAGCAGGGTCACCTAGAGCAGGCTGCACAGGACCTTGTCCAGGCAGGTCTTGAATATCTCCAGAGAAGGAGACTCCACAACCT
>Ga0181612_119888_pt1 | contig 20082 bp, 13 predicted proteins | sample HoacroProtozoa21_FD_119630 | JGI IMG/M metagenome (GOLD analysis project Ga0181612, IMG submission 119630) | Hoatzin crop microbial communities from Cojedes, Venezuel. Combined Assembly of Gp0051906, Gp0051904, Gp0051908 | reverse complement strand
GTTTGTGCCCATTGCCCCTTGTCCTGTCGCTGAGCACTACTGAAAAGAGCTTGGCCCCATCCTCCTGACACCCACCCTTCAGATATTTGTAAGTATATATTAGGTCCCCTCGCAGCCTTTAGGATTTGTATGTTATACACTCTGTTTATGACATGTTTTTAAGTTATATGGTATGTGAATAATAAAGCATTACACAACTTATAAAACTACTGTATTCATAGATTTGCATCTTATATGTTTTATATACAAATAAAACTTTATCATGGAAGCTTCTCCAATGATTAACATTTATCAACTTCCAACAGCCAAAAGCTATCAGATGTCAGTGTTGTCCCTGTTAATCCTTCTCCCATGGGAAATGTCTTAAGGATCTGTAGGCTGCTGTGCTAAGCTCCCCTTCAGCACACAAAATGCATCCAGATATCTGCAACGACAAAATTCCTAGCAGATCATTTCTGTTCTTCTGGGAGGGACTGAACTCCTTGCCACTGAAGAGATCGCTTTTTACTTACTAGTCAAACAAGCACTCATAACAACCTCTTATCAGTACTTCTCTGGGCCTTCCCTACTTTCCCAAGTCTCCCTGTAAACTTAACACTTGAAATTTAGTTAGACAACTGGACTTTTAGCTGACTGCTTTGGTTAGATGGTAAGTGAAACATTGTTCTTGCACGTTGTTGTTTCTGCTGCTTAGATTAGCAAACGGCCATCACAGTACTTAAAATCTCCTTTGGAAAGGCTAAAGAAACTGCCTTCTGGACACAGAACAGCATCTCATTAACTCAGGAACAGTTACATTTTCTCTTCTGTGGTCTTTAATCTAGAAATAATCATGAAACCCAAGATGGTAACATATGGTCTGTTAGAAAACGCCTTGCCCTTCTCCAGCCTCACTAGGCCAGTGCTATGTAAAACTCCGCACCCATTCAAAGTTATTAAACTTTAATAATTAAAGAAAGCTTGCCTGGGTATTCTCAGCTGTAAACTTTCTATTTGTCACCTGCTACTCCCAGACAGATAAACTCGCAGATGGGAGAGACTGCAGATCAGAAATTATAAACCTCGCAAGCACTGAGGTGCAAGAATAGCTTCACAGAAATTCATTGTCTCCATTTCCCCAAGGCCTCATTAAGGGATAATTTTTTTTTTTCTTTGCAGGCACTTCAACACCTGAAGGGTCAGGCACTGTGCTCAGGAGTGTGAGCATACTCTCTTTGCTGCAGAAGAAAACGGGAGTGATCAATAACATTAACTGAAGAAATGCAAAAGTGGGGCAACCAAATTCAAAGAGCTACTACAAGTGTGGGAAGACAGGAGCTGCAAGACTTGATGTTCTTGTAACGATGGAAAACCGAATAAAGAATTTCTACAGATCACAGGCAATGCTGAGCATCAACAAGTCCCTGCGGGCGCTTGTGATGGGCCAGCATCTGCACAGACCCTGGCCATCTCACAGGGGCAACTCGCTGCAGGATGTCCCCCCTGCAAGCACACGCTAAGCCAGCCCAGCATGGTCCCTTCCACCAGCAGAAGGGCTGTGCAGGTCCAGCAGCCCCCTCCTCTCCCAGGAACTCTGCCAGCCCCTGCCTGCTCCTCACCACCAGCCCTTCAGCACCCACGTTGTTCCCTGTTCCCCAGGAGACGGAGAATTCGAGCAATGGCAGAAGGCACATAAGCGCCCTGCACATGATCTGTACAAAATACTGTACCCAAAGTACAGCAAGAAGAGGCAGGAGAAGAAAAATAAAAAGCACAGATACCACTCCATTTAAGATGCCTGATCAAAAAAAAAAAAGTCTGACAGGTTGTTGGGTTCATTATATTTCAGTTTTAATTCCTTGTTGGCAGTAGCTAGTCTTATTTCATTGCCTTTAATTTCTCCTCAGGTCTATCTGCAAGTTTAATACAGGCCTTTGTGCATGCTCAGGACTTGTTCACTTAATTGAGTGAAACTAGAAGCCACAGTTATGCCAAAAGGTTTTATTAGGATATTAAAGAATAATCAGCAATCTTTCCCCAACCTCTTCCCTATCAGATTGCACAAAGATTTAACTAATGTTTTATTTAAGCACAGGCATAATACACTGTCTACTGCAGTTCTCAAAATTGTCAGACAGCAGAAACTCTACAAGTATAGGGTCTCCTCACTCAATAAAGTGTTTTAAAAACTTGTAACATCAGTACCACTGCTACAGTGTACCCCAAGAAATTCCAGTCCACAAAGCTGTGCCTGTATTTACAACCTCTCCCAATGGATCTATGACTCATATATGAAAACTACAAGAATATAATACTCCTTGCAAACTGTGATCCTGTGCCTGTATTACACATTGGGGTATTTTTCACTTGCATAAACTAGCTAAGAAATCCACTTGTGTTCCCAGTCCATCCTAACTGAAATCCCTATTTCTAGGTATGTTGATATTATGCTCGATGATACATTTTTGTAGTCACAGGTACACTACTTGCAACACTGCTTCCAAATTCCTTCCTTTTAAAAATGGAGTTTACCCCCCATTTAGCAGCTGAATAATTACTGGCTCCATGCTGTCTCAGAGCTGGCTTCATGGGCAGGAAAAATTTGGCAGGATGCTCCACCGTCAGTTTTGGCTTTCCTCTTCGCACTTTCTCCTTTCAATCAACATATCCCTAATTGTTTTCCCCTTTCTTTTCCATTCCTTATTATACTTGAGAGTCACCCTCTTCTTGTGTTACACTCCCCTATTCTGAACTTCTCTACCCAGTTACCTTCAACTAATTTTGGGACTCAGCTTGCCTTGTTGTGCTGCAGTCACCTCTAAGATAACCTAAGCAGAACAAAGGGCAAATTTAAGCAATGAACTGAACTACGAGGATGAGGAGGAGGGTGGAGAAGGCCTGTGCTGTTTTGGGAAAGGCAGTTTGGAAATCAGGAACAGAAAGCTCAGTTCATATGCATCGAAGCGCATTAGGGCATCTGACAATGGTGGCATCTTGATTGTGCTCCTCTGAACAGACTGACAGTGCAGTCCCTGTAGACCAAAATCCTGCTTTCAACAGAGCAAAGCTGCAAAGAGCTTTCAGCTTTAACAGCTGGCAATACAATATACAAACCTCTCCACCACACTTTCCCTGATAGGCTCCCAACTTCACTGGAGGCTACAGTTTTTAGTTCCTTACACTAGAGCCAGTTCCATGATTAAAAAGGGAAAACCAGGTGTCCTTGGCTACAGCTTAGCATCCCACCCATATGAAAGTTCAAAACCAGTTGTAGAACAATGTTCAGACACAGACCAACAAAAAAATTTCTAACATAAATTTGCCAGACTGGAAATGTAGTTAAACCGTGTGTGAACATTATTCCATGATATCAGACTTCAAGAACAGTTCACTCTTTCGTGTATGGTCTCGAAATTAAACCCTGCCATCAGCCACCTTTGCCACGCAGAATTTTCCTCCGTTCACACACACATTCCTCAAAGGATGCTTCTGGAGAAGTTTTTGCTCTAACATCTGATGTGATTTTGAATACAGTTTGCCTTTACGATGACCATTTATTTCCACTGTAATTCAAAGACACCCGCCTAGTTGGGATATGCTGATGGTTTCCATACATGCCTGGCACGAACCTGTATCTGAAAGCAGTAAAACTTTCTCATTCCACTGAAGTGTTTCCAACCCGTCCTCTGCCTGCCAAAATACAACCCCTGAATGCAGACTCCATATGAATTGCCCCTCAACTATAGATCCTGTCAACTTGCATTATCCCTGGTAACAGTAATATCTAAGAAATATCCTCTAGCAAAAAGCTTACACTATGTTTTTTAGCTTTAGCAGAATAAATACCAAATATCAACAGTATCAAAAACATATCCTAATTCTGATAAACAGCTCAAAATGGAATTTTGTTTTTACAGTTCCTTAAATCTATTAATGTTTTATATCACATCCTTTACATTTATCTAGAAATTGTATTTTTAATATTAAAACAATCTTGTGCTTAGTAGCAGCAAGTTGTAGGAAGAAAATTAATGTTAATTAAAAAAGATAAACAGCAGTGAAGGGCTGCTACTTCTGTCATCAAACTACAGTTAACATTTTTTTAATTTCATCTTAAAATACACTTCTGACTGCCACTGCCAATTCTCAGTTTACTGAGGAAAATCTGCACATGGATTTCTAAAACTTATATTAAAAAGTCATTCATATCTTATAATGACAAAGAGAACAGAATTGCAACCAGGAAGGACACTGGGAATACGCAATCTTAATTGATTATCATGCCAAACTGATCTTTCCAGATGAAGTACAAGCAAGATCTGACAAATGTATCTCCTGACTACTAACAGCCTCCAGTTAAATGATGACAGCATGACTACATTGCTTCCTCTTAAACTCATTTACAATACGCTTTGTTGATGACATTTAAACAATAGCTAGTGCCAAATGGGACTGGAAATTCTGATTATATTAATTGGTCTTCTTGTTCAAAATAAAAAAGTGTCCGTTCATCATTTTTCTAGGTTTCCTAAGAAAACAAACTTGTTTCATCATCTTGTCTACCTGCTACCTCTACCCAACTGACAACAGATAGAAACGTTGAAGAGTATTGTGGACAAGGCGGCTGTAAATAGCGAACAATTTAGAGGCTGTCTTCATGGGGAAAGCTATGGCAGTAAGAGGTGTAGGACATTCAGGCACTAACTCACAGAAGATCACAGATTGGTATTTCTGCTGCTCAAGGAGAAGCCTTTTTCCTGCTGTCAAATTTTGAAGAGTGTTTTGTTTTTATACACTATTCTAACAGTCAGTAAGAACAACATTAAAAAAAAAATAAAATCTTTCTCAGCTCTTTTCCAAAACTGAGACAAATTGAAGTAAAAATCTATGCACATACAGACGAATACAAACAGAACTGGAGGACAGAAGAATTCTCCTATTCAGGAACCCTACCACAGGTTTCACTTGTTTCTGCTTCAAAGGATATAATCCAGTGCTAAGAAATAATGAAAGAGATGTAGAATGAGAACCTATATTCTAACCGGTATCAGAGAAAAATTACTTTATCTGTGTACAGGTAATGTAGAATCAAGTTTGTACTGTACAACATGAAATGACAGACAAAATAAAGTTCCTCATCAAAAGTCTGACATTTCTACCCTTAAATTTAAAAGTAAAAGCCAGCTTCAAATGGGAGCACACATACTTCGGAAAGTCAACATTCAGTTTATTTGTATGCCTGCCAAAATAGGTCCCTGTATGCAATCTCGAAATAATTTCTGCCTAACTATGTGCGCAGGTCCTTTGCTGGGCCAGGGAGCAAGAGCCATAAACTTGTGACCCACACCCTTAAATACCTCTCCACAGCACCAGCCAGGAGGGTACAGCACACAGCCACTATAAACACAGTATTTCATATCATCTGGAAGCAGCACAGCTCACTTGCCTCCCGTACTCTTGCACAGGACCATGAATTTCCTGGCACACACTAATGTATAGCATTCTCCACACAGTGGTCCATGACATCCAAACAAGCAAATTTTACTGCAAATAAGAAACAGTGGTATGAAACATATTCAATATATACACTAGAAATCTAGGAGGTATCACTTACATTTTTATGTTGTTACAGGCTCCAACGATACATAAAACATCTTGCACTTATAGTCTTGACATGCAAAAGGCAAAAACATAGCATATTCACCTCAAACTTTGCTAATGGCAACACATAGTTGCTGCAGTTTAAAAATACCCCTTCTAAGCACTCTTTTGAAAAACTATAAATTGTCTGTAAAAAAAGTGAATTTAATGTCTCTGTTATTTGAGTAAGTAACAGAGTAATTCAACATTAGGTGCGGTCTTACAGTTACAAATTTCAAAGACTGTTAGGAAAAGAGAAAATTGAAGACAAAACCTTGTTTGCATAATTTTTCATGATACAGCTGAAGGAGTGAACATCCTCTTGTTAATTAATCGCTATCAACAGCAGACAGTGCATAATTCAGCATTGTTCAACTGTGAAAATTTCTGGATTATGTATCAGAGTTTTTAACAATTTGCCTACATGGCTCAGCCAGTACAGAGTTAAGGAAAAATCTTCTTGTCGGGTAACTCAGTTGGACCTGTTCCTGCTGCTACTGAAGCCAACAGGAGTGTTGCCCTGGAACTCAGTAAGAGCAGGACAGGATCCAAAACTGTGGTGTGATCAGTTTTACTGTTTATGTTAGTGCTATAACTATCATTCTCCAGCTGGAGATGATGCTATTGATGGTAACAAGACTTATCAACACCAATTCCATTTGCAGCTTGGCCCTAATCCGAGGTGCCTACAGCAGTGAAGTACATTACATTCAGGCAAATTGAGGAATAAATTCACTAATCTGACATTAACTTTTATTCTCATCAAAAAGTTTCCATCAATGCAACTTTTCTGTTCTAACACGGTTCTAGAAATTTACTCACTAAAGTGATCTTTTTTAAATCATACATGTAGATACACACATTCATGGAAATTCCTCTTGAAAATGTCTGCTTCCGTCTGGTTCCAGCCTGCCACATAGTTTTAGAAGAAAGCTGTTTCTAAACTGGCTCAAAATCATTACCGTGACTCGACAGTGACACAGCATATTAAACAGGTTTTGACAAGAGGTAATATTCTCTCGCCACTTCCAGTTTCCCCTGGTAAACTTCACCAGTTTTGCCTGGTTTCCCACGCCAGTCCCTGGCAGACCATCTTCTCTAGCTAAAAGGACATACAGTTTCCAAAACAAAGCTATGTTTTTATGCTGCATAATAAACTAACTTTTGAACTGCATGCAAACGACATTTAGATAAACTGTCCTTAAATTGTGGACTCAAACTCCCAGGGACCGTGTAAGTCACTGCTAAAAAGGATTTGTGTTCTAATTAGCAACTGGCCTTGTGCATCTTGTCTCCAACAGAGAGCACGGCTGCTCGGAGCACAGCGCAGTGCTTCAGGGATCTGGACAGATCAAAGCGTTTCTGCACACAGCCACGGGACAGAGCTGACTGTTGAACTTCTGCCGAAATGCCACACCCTGACTCCCACACAACACACTTTTTTGGCTGGCTTTGCGGAATGCTAGGACAGACATCTTTGTATGTTTTCATGTGCATAAATCTGAGCTTGCCGCAGAATCCGGGCTTGCAATAATGAAACGCACACTCTGTTCTTGCCTTACACAGAAAGTGAAGAGTTATTACTAATTGTGTTAAAAAATCCCAAGCGTAACAAAGCTACGCATTTTGTAGGACTCCTACTCACCTCCTCAGCACCACATGTATCTTTCTTTTCATTTCATTTCTTGGCAGACCATCCTCTCTAGCAAAGAGCACTTACTGTGTCTAGAACAAAACTGTCTTTGTATGCCACATAACAAACTAACTTCTGAACTTGTATGAAAATCATGGACTTGACAGCTTAGGGTTTAAATGATTGCTTTTTATGATTTTTACAAATTATGTAATTATTACCACAAAATGAAACATTCATTCTGGGTAAAATTCACAGAAACATTACATCAGTTAACGTGTATATATACACCGAAAGCCTTGAGGACATACAATGTTAAAGAGTATCATATTCTGTTCGGCTCCAACTCCACCCCTTTGGCATTAATTGAAAATGAAGGTGAGAACTTTCTCAGTAAGTAAACTGAGGATTCCCTACTGATTGAGAAACAGTGAGGTGATGAAAAACTGACATATTTGGCTCCATGCCATCACACCGTGGCTTAGCAAATCTGGAAAGCAGCAGTCACAGGATGCAACACATGTCCTAGCACCATGTATGACTCTCCTTCAGTACTGGTGCACAAGAAAGCATTCAGGTTGTAATTTTTACTCTCTTTTTCTCTTGATTTCTGTGTTTTTCACACTTGCTATTTAATTTGTGAATAAAAATTGTTCTGTGGTCATCATATAACTGTGTCTTACTGATTATACAGTGTCAAGACAGAACACATAAAAAGGCTTATAAATATATAAATAAAGCCCACTGCTTTCTAGCACTGTGTTTTAGTTGCTTTTCCTGCTAAGAAAACAGGAAGTCTCACCAAAATAAAAGACTTCAAGAAACAGTTAACTCTTCCACGCAGTCACTTTCTGCAACAAATTAGAAAGCTTTCCAATACAGAGGATTTGTTTCCAAACGCTCCTTAAGACATGTCCTTAACCTGTCCAAGAGCCTGTTTTTCTTCATCAGTGTTTATTTACTCCACTCCAGGAACAGAAAAGAAGTAAGCATTTTTCATGAGAATACCTGCCGAGGGGAACCACGGTCTGCTGATAACCATACATTAAACACTTCCTCAGCACTTAACAGCTGATTTCAGTTCCCCTTCCCCAAAAGCCCACTCTTTCCAAGTGTTTTCTATGCATAGTACACACCTCATTCTAAGTACAGTCAATTTTTGCATGTAACTATGCTAAAACCAAATCTGTGACTTTTGTTACTGAGTACTAAATATGATAAATGTTTGGAGGATCTTGATCCAAGACTCTAAGAGCAAGTTCAAAATAGCCTGTTATATCGTCGTATGTAGAGGTTAAGTTACAGTTTTACCTTAAGCTAAGTCTGTCTGATTCAACCCATAACCTGTTTCTTAGCATCTTTTATTTCAGTTTGATATCTCTGGGCTAAATAAATTTTTAGTATCAGTACTGAAGAAAGTCAGCATTACTTTTTACTGTGAACCTGAGAAACTTCCATGAGAGGCGCAGACTGCTAATACGGTTACAAAGGTCGGCCTTGGAGCAGTCCTCCAGGGACTGCAGGTGAGTGACAGTTTTGTGTATGATTATACAAGCTCCAAAGACTAACTACAGCACTGCCTGCAAAACCTACCTTCTGATAAGGACCAGAGCTCTTCAGCTCTCTTCAGTCCCACATTATTTCCCCTCTTTTGTGTAATCACTAGCAAGAGAGTATTAATCATCATGTAATGATTTCATTGCCCTCAGTAATAATTTTACACTGATACAACAGTTCATGTTTTCCAAACACTTGAAAAACATAAATTATGATGTTAAATGACAGTGTTTGTGAAAATATATTAACTAAAATCAATGAAAAAAAAAAAAACTAAAAAAAATTGAAAAGCACATTAAATGGAAGAGTCTGAAACATACTAAGACAACAGTTCCTTATATGCTGAAAATGTCCTCTCCCTCTCAGACTGTTTAATTCCAAATGTCAGGATTTAACAAAAAAGAAACGTGTGAGACTTGCAATCACACTGCATTAAAAACGTTTACATAAGTTGGAACTCTGTTTAGTAATCAAGCACTTTCTTAATTCCATGGGGTTGGACTGAATTCTCACCGATTATCAGCATTTCCCACACATACTAAAATAGCTACATCTGTATCTATATACTTGCACAGATGCCCAAAGAATCACTACAGATGTTACCTAAGCAGGCTTCAAAGGAACGTTGCACAGGCCCATGCAGTGTTCAATCTTATTCTTGACTTTCACCAGCCCCACAGACTAATATGAAAGAACACAAGAATTTATAAAGAAGTTGCATAAAGTTACAATTCCTTAAATTCACTTGTGATGCTACAAAGAAACCTGTTTTGTGTATGTGACTGATTAACCCACCAGCAATGTAACATAACTGTGATAGGCTACGTGTAACTGTATATTAATGTCAGAATATGGAAATACACTGTAAGTGTAGTCTGCTTAACTGGGTTAGCTAGGCATTAATTCTATACCAAGATCATTTAATGTGAATTGCTGGAAGACCAAGCAGGAAGCCACATCAGGACCCTCAGACAGGGGTATCTTGTGCATATCCAAAAGACTGTTAACTTGGAAGATCCCTCAATCTGTCTTATTTTGCCAGCAGGGAAGCATAACCAAAACGAGAAGCATAAAACCCCTTCAGTCAAAGAGAAAAGGGGAATGCCAGCTTTCAGGGGCTGCCTGGGGAACAGCTAAGAGAGAAGCTCTTCAGAGGAATCTGAAGAAGCTGGACATACCAGACTAACATGTAACTGAAATAGCATTTTCCCCTTCTACAAATTCATATCCAAATCCTCCTCCCTTGTGCTTTTCCCCATATAAATGAAAAAGCAAGTCCATTTTGTCCCCATGCACACGTGTGAATTACAGCATGTAGCATGTAAAACACAACACATTTTACAACTGCCACCTTATTCTGCCATCACAGCGGAGGGGAGGGCCATCACTGCAGCTACTCAAGCACACCTACCCCTCATTTGACTCCTGGACCAATAATGCTATTTGCATTTATACTATTGAAACATCTAGTAACAGTAAAAATCAAGCTTGACCCAAACAGGTTACCATCTAAATAGGAAGGAAAGCAAAAAAATTTGAGAGAGATCAAACCATTTGGACAAGTTGCACAGAAGGTGACAAAATCAGAAATAAAAAATTGGGATTTTTACTCTTAATGCCTTCACCTACGTTATACTTCCTCATATTTACATGATCTTCCTTTAAAGCCTGATACTACGCGGTAAAGACAAGAGTTAGTTTTCAACAAAGCTATTTCGTCTCAAACAAGGCCATTGCTTGGCTTGAAGCTGTGCTACTGAACGGTCTTTAAATATGGAATGAGTTGCATGCCCTAACTAGAAATAGAATCAGAAATCTAATAAAAGTGTGAAATATTCATCAGGGAAATGTGGAAAAGCTATCATAGCAGTTTCCTTAAATGGCTTTGCGAATTTCACTCTTAAAGATCAATGAAATTAGTTACTCAGTAAACTTAACAATGGGTATAAAAGTAGCCAGTAGAGAAATCAGAACCCTCTTTCAAAAAAAAATAATTTTACAGGGTTTTTTCAGTATTAATGACTTCCAAGGCCTTAGAATTTCTTCGGCTTTCCTTCTCACTGATGCTCATGAGCACTAACTGCAGCAGAGTTGCCCCTGAATCATATTGCTAGGAGCTTACACAGATCCCAAGGTTTGTTCAAAGGTGCTAGCAAGGCCTACACACAACACATTCAATTCAGTGCTTCACCCGTGGCAAGGTAAAAGGTAGCAATGTGCTAAAAAGACAACTCTATTGATACTCTACTATTTGGGAATTAATTCATTACAGTCCTGAAATACTTCTTTTTGCAGTTTCATGGATTTGGCCGTCAGAGCAAAGTGTTACCTTTACCTGGCGTAAGCAGGAAAAGAGTAAGGACGTAGCTGAAACTGAAGAGTCAGAGGAATATCACCCTTCTAACAAAAAAAAAGGTTGCTGCCTTTATGCTACATAACACTCACAGTTGAAAATCTTTGCTACAATATTGTATCAACCTTTACAGAAGAAAAAGAGGATGTATGATTTCTAAAGCATGGGATCATTGACTTTGCTAACAGGAAAGTACACAAATTTAGTTCATGGTTTGGTATTTTTCAGTTTAAATAGCAAGAGGGAACATGCTTTAAAAGAATAGGAGCTAAAATGCTGAAAAAGATTAAGACTCCGGTAAACTTGGCTTAGTCACAGGGTCAGTTTTGTGGCATTCCCTGTAATTTGATCTTTCATTTCTCTCAGATAAACAAGCCTAATAACTTCTCTCCTTCAGGATAAACTGAGGGAACGATGGTACTTAACTTCAAGCTACTGCTTCATCTTAATAGTCCCTTGGTATGAAGAGACTTCAAAATTATTAATATCTAGAGCGTTAGCAAGCCAAAGGCTTCCTCAGAATTTTAACAGCAGCAATCATTGATTCTCTTGTCATATTTCAAAAGCCAAACCAGAGGTGACTAGTTTAAATTTGATACTCCCAGTGGAACAACCTCTTTCATCTATACTATGATCTGAGTAGCTCTGCTATTACAAGCTACTCAAAGTAGTCTTTGTAAGAGAGAATGCTTTATAAATGCCAGGTTTAACTGAATCCTGAACTGACACCATTTGTTTTTGTAGTTACTGAGGTTTTTTCCTGTTCAATAAAAGTACTATAAAGCATTTTCAAAAAATACAAAATACCATTTTTATTTTTCCTATGTATTTAAACATATACATGTAGCAAGAAAAGCTTTACAGATGATTGAGAACCCTGTCATAGTACCGTATATAAAACATGCAATACATTCTAAGTAAAGGACTGTTAAAAAGTTTGCCTTCACTTCCACGGTCTTCATGTCCTTCACTTACATGAACACCTCCTCAATCTACCTACCAATCAGATCTCTTTAAACACCAAAACAGCAGCTCTTATCTCTGATTTGGCAAAAATGCCAGCCTCTATTAAGACTTATTAGGTTTTCACATCAGCATTTTTGTACCTTCTTCATTCTTGAAAAGAGCTCCCTGCAACAGAACTCTTCTTAACTTCCCCTTTGTCTGTAAAAACGTGGAGGCATTAGACAGAGGGTGTGTTGAGACATTCCTCTCATACTGACCAATGCTGTCTCCTTGTTTCCCCATGCTGCCCCTTCTGTATCATCACTTACCTCTTGTCTTTTACTTCAGTTGTAGGATCTCTGAGCAGAAACTATCTTAATGTTCTGTATCTGTCGAGTAATGACACCTGTCTAAACAACAGCATGATCAAATCCTACTGCCTCTTGCAGATAATTAGAATTAAAGCACAGTCTCTCTTTCAATTCTGCTATATTATTAGGGATTCCATTGCAGTATCTTACTGTACAAATACCATTATTCTTCACTGAAAATTAATTTAACTGCATGTGTTACAAACATAGCCAGGCTGCAGGAAAGGATTCTGTCTTCTTTTTGCTCAGAAGTCTGGATGAATGATCTTCGACAGTTGTAAGAGCCCTCCACCTTAACCTTGACTGGCCAGCCAGCTCACTGCAAAGTTAATTAGGATACATGCGTATAAAGGACATCCTTTCCTAGGTGCACAATAATGAGCTCAGCAAAATAAAGAAAACAACTCTGCTGTAAACACTCGGAAGTCAGATTCCACGTGCTCACAGATCAGGCAGGTCAAAGCCAATTTCTTATGTGCTCTAATTTGGAAAGCACTATTTACAGGTGATATTTCATTTTATGATTTAGTTTAAGTATTGTTAAAATAAAGGAATGCATAATCCCCTTAAACCAAGTAAGTAAACAAATCCCCAGAGTCTTACCTAGCCTTTCCAAAACATAAACTTCAGGAAACAAAATGAATGGAATATTTCAGCCGAAATGGATGGGTTTTGAAAGCAATATAAACTTGAGTTCTAACTAATGCACGTATAGCCAAGTCCATAGTAACCTGCATGCATTAACACTTTTACCTGCACCTAAGCAATGCTAAATGAGGTATATATCATCAATTTTCAAAAGTCGTAAGTTATATTGCCTGCACTTTTTAAAAACTATGTCCCCACAGTAATTTTCGTAGACCTGTCAGAACTTATATGATTTACAAGTAATTAAGTACCTTAAAACCAGATTTTGAAATAAATTGTAGAATTTGTGTGACTAACAAATCTATTCACTCATTTTCTTTGCATATATAATGAGGAATTTTAAGTCCCTAAGCAAATGCCAGATAATTTAAATATCTATTGAAAACATACTAAAGTTACACCAGTGCTTGCACGTCTCTTCTATTTATAGTTAAGTATAAAAGAGTCATATGCACAATCTGAAAAAGCAGCACTGTCAGTAAATCCCTGGTTGTGTGTGCCAGAATAATAGCTCTTGGTCTGGTTGGGCATTTAAAGTATGACTCCATTTCAAACATCCAAACCCCACACATATTCTACAGCTAATACTCAACACAATAGGACTAATACTGGCTGATTAGAACACGCTTCAATAGCATAATTCTCTAAAGAGAATGAATATCCTATATGTTAAATGATGACACTAGATTACATGAAATCCTAATTAACTCAGCAGAAAAGGAGAAAGGCTTTAGAGATATCAAACTGTCAAAGCAGATCGCTCATAAAGGGGTATGATTTCCTCTTCACTTTTTAATCTCATTTTCTAAATAGCTTCCTAACTAGCATTTGCAAATACATCTGTTTCTATACACAAAAAAGCTAATTCCATACTGAACTGCTTGCTCACCTGATGATGTAACGAATGCATACCACTCACAACCACTACGAATCAGGTTCTAGCTTTCAGCCATCTTGCCATTTGGTCCTTGGAGGTCTTACCAGTGGCAATGCTATGATACTGTATTTAAACAGCTTTTGAACAAAGACCAAAGCTATTTTCCCCCCAGTGAAGCTAAGTGAACCTTCAGAAGACATGAACTGGTGTTTGTCAATGAAAACTTTGTCTAGGGACTACTGTTTTATAGTAGTGTCTGCTGTCTGCACCCTCTACCATGTTACAATGCTCATTTCTTTCTTTTGAGCACACAGCTCTCCTGATGTGTGCAATTTCCTGCCCTTTGTAAGAAATTGCTTCCGCGTCTAAAAAATGCTTTGGGTTGGATTGAGCCTGTAGATCCAGAGGCAGGACAACTCTGGGTGAATGAAACAGTCCTCTCTTGTCTCCGTCTCTCTCCAGTTCTGAAGTCTGGAGAGTGAACGGAGACTGCAGCATATGGATGGAAGGGCTATCTAACATGTACTTCGCAGTCCTGTGGAAGTTACCTGGAAGTTACAGTATCATTTATGACCATACTACATATTCAAATTAGCTTTACAATAGGTACTAGGAAAAGAATAAAACTCTGCTTCCACAAAGATCTGTTGGAGAAGCCAATTTACAGCTTTATTATGAAGGATGATGCGCGCATTGTAGATGAGTGTATAGTGGACATGAAAAGAAATGCTGTGCAGAAATGGAGTCTAAATATTCATGTGGACCCACTGGTCATCCATCTTTAGGAGATGAAGCTTGAGAACTGAATCTTGTGAATTGAACTGGCAATTCCATGGCTGCACCTCTTTCTCCCCCTCAGCACAGTCGAGCTGTTCAAAACCACAGCACTTGCAGAATAGAAGCTGGACTGGCTTCACATATTTTGCTCTTGCAACAAAAAGTTTTAGAAGCAGCAGAAATTTTTCAAACAAATGGTAACCTGAAGCCACTCCTATTACAATTGTTCTCATAGAGACTGTCAGCAACAAATTAGAGGAAGTCAAGGCAAAAGAAGGGGCACACAACTGATTCTGCTACTTCTTTGTTCAATTATAATTCCAAGTGGCGGAAGTGGGTGTAGCAGGAAAAGCAAATAACAAGAAGCTGAATGATAGACTAAAGTCCTTTTTAATTTGGACTTAAAGTTTGACCACACTACTGTAGAAAATGCTGTTGCCATTCCCATTAATTCTGATGCAAATTTTCCAGCATATGGTTAGGAAAATGATTATTTTTAGAATACAATCAAGGATAGCCATAGCAGCCTTGCAATTTTTTGCTGTCACATAAATCTGTTTTCCTTCTGTCAGAAAGCATAATTTTCTGTGCAGTCACACCCTGAACTGAGGAGAAAGGAATGAAAAGAAACAGAAAGGAGCAAAGAGGAGAAGGGAAAAAAGGGAAAGGCAAAAAAAATCACCTACAATTGCTATTAGGCTTCTTTAGGTCCAGTGCTACAGCACCACTGTAAAAGGAGTAACAGGAAATATGCAATGAAGCAGTACCTGTATGTTTAAAGAATCCTTCAGATGTTTTTAAAATCAAAGTATCAAGGAAAAAAGCCTGCTCCTCTCTATATCCTTACCTACACAGTCACTTGACTTTCTACTCCGAGTTTAGGGAAGTCAGGATGATGTGAGCCATTCTGCAAAACAGATGAAGAACCAGAATCTTTCTGATGATGTCACTGGCAATGTAAAGTTCACAACTCGGTACGCCTTGTCACGGGGCCTCAGTCAAAGTATGTTTACGCTGGCGTAAATAAAAAATGACTGCACTGATGCCAGTGGAATTAAACCAGTGTAAAATCATCATGAGATCTTCCATTGCTATATTCTTGTGTCATGAGTCAACATAATGTCAAGATGCACAATAATAATCACTAATTAATTTGTATGCTCACCATTTAACTCTCAGAGAGAGAACACTTCCATCTGCTCCAGGTTGGAAACCATCATGTGAATTCTGCCACTGGCTTGAGAGTGCACAGCAGGCCCGAGCTGACGAGATGGTGCACTCCTGTCCTCTGAGGTGCAGGAGCTCCACGGAGCTCTGCTGCAGAACAGGACTTTTCTGGTGGGCTCAGCAGAAGGAAGCACAGTCTAGAAATGAATGACTCTTCCCTCATTTGCATGCGACTCCCATGAATACCATGAGCACAATAAACGCAACGTGATTTTTAAATAGAGGTGCTACACCGTGTCTCTGCAGAATCCTGGACTAAAATATCTGTAAAATAAAATGCATTCTTTCAACATGAAATAGCATATACAGACTCATCAGCCTGGTTGTATTTTGAGGAGCTGTATGACTGAAACGGACCACTTTCCCTACACAATGATGATGATGACAGTGTGGCTGAAATTTAGCCCTAACAAGTTATCAATGGAATTGTATCTGTATCAGCTCTAACAGTGGTGTCTCCTGTTTTCAGTCAGAGCACAACTTCATTTTAAATCAAATGTTACCTAATAATTCTGGAAATAAATCTCAGTGGAAAGTATATGAAAACCAAGCTACAATCACCACATGCTTTTCCCCCAATATTCACGTTCTTTGCTTGCTCTCATTTATAAATCAATGTACAAGGCAAGTTTAATTTGATCAGTGATACTCTCTCTGTAAGCTTCACATTGGAAATTATTGCACAGCGGCAAGAATCAGGGTAAGAACACTCTGCAAGAGAACAGTTTAAAAAGAGAGATTGTTGCTACCATAGAGAAAAGCGTAGAAAAAGCCACACAGAATAACAGTGAGTTCACATACTCCCAAAGCTGCTGATCAGTGAAACTGTCAAACCCAGCTTTTGTTCATATAAACAGAGGAAGACTGTTCCTATAACAAACTTGTCCCAATGTGCCTGCAGGGTTTCATGTTGCAATTCTTTATCAATTCCTGTCAGGCATTATTCTGCAAGCTTGTAATCCTATAGCAGGAGAAGTCTGCATAAAGAAATGTTCAGGAAAGAAAAGTGCAACAGCTCATCTTTCTTCATGCCATACATGTCAAAGCACTGAGAAATCATTCTGCAGATATGCAAATGATAATATAGCCAAATCTGATTTTTTTTTTTTTAATGTACTAACTGTAATATATACTAGAGGCTGGATTTCGAGCCTTTCTGAATGTGGTCTGAACTGCTTCTGGGTGAATTCTCAGTTACTGTGTGGCACTGCAGCAATAACCAAAGAAGCTGGGAACACTCTGGAGGAAGCTTTGAGGGACTGTCAGCATGGTTTTGAACACACACAAGGGCTCAAGATGTGTAGGATAGTTCTACTTCTCGTTTTCCTAAGAAGCATGTTTGTTATTTAGGTACTAAGGATCAATTTCCCATAGCCAATGCAACTATATACTAAAAATCACACATTTATTCTATCATACATTTCAATTACTTGGAAAATAAACATTCCTGCTTTCACATGCACATGTGCAACCACACAGCTCTCATTTCCAAACTTAGTCTGAGCCCACTCTGCTATGACAAATGCACGTGGCCTGAGAGAAAGAGGATGAAAGAGAATTGTCAAAGTCAGCCCAAGTCCAGTGAAAATTCACTGCACCATTAACCTTACAGCAATGGCAGATTATTTTTATATGAAGTTCATCGATGGAATTAGAGTGAAAAATATGCATTTCCTGTTCATACATTTAGAACATTTCAAGACAGGATTTTTTTTTTTTTTTTTTAACTCTAAGGTCCTTCAAGTACAGCATCTACCCAGAAAGGACTCTCAACTCTGGCTGTCCTAATCAAATCTATACCAGAAATTCCAAAAGACAGTTTGCAATGACAGCACTTACAGCTATATATTCCATTGCATTATATAGACACTTTGACAGAAGCAACGACCAAGATTTCTAATGCTACTCATTGGTCTCTTAGATTATTGCAGTACATAGAACGCAGGGAGACAATTAGCAAGAATATCGAAACACTGGAAACAAACTTTGTGCTAGACAAGTTACAAGCTACAATTCTCCATATCCACCTTACAGGCATAGCAAGAGGTTGACATGTGACTCAATTAGTGTTTGACAACTCCATTTAGTTCTCAGCATGTGCCATCATCTCATCCTGTAAATGTCACCTGCAAACTGTTCCTTCTCCCAACAGGCCCTACACGAAGAAATTACTAATAGGATTGCAGGAATCCTTGTACAGCATTTAACCATAAGAGAATTTGGAGGAAGGGCCAAAACAGTAATTTACAGTACTTACACAGAAAATGGAAAGGGAATGTAGCAACTGAGCTTTTCCAAAATGCCAGCCTACGGCAAAGCCACCAAAGCCTTCAGATTTTTATAGTACAGAAGGCCCGGTATGTCCGTGGAATTGTGTGGGATGCGGAGACATAAACATGGGATTATACCATGAAGAAAGAGGAGAAGGAGGGCAGAAGGAGGGGAGCCCAATTCTGTACTGGGATACTTAAAACCAACAATAAAAATGTTTGTGCACGACAGACAAAAATGCTAAATGGATTAATTATTTCCAAACATGTGAATTGATATTTGGTATCCAGAATGAAAACAAGTAAAGGAGGTCTAACGCTTTTCACTTTGTTCATTGAACTGGGAGGGTTAGATCCATCTCTTCCTTTCATAACATTGAGTATTTGCTACTTTTTACGTTAGTGGAAAAGGCAGTTATATTTTAATATCATTCCCACCCAAGTTCAAGGCACAATACCCGAATGTTTGCCAATTATTTTGGTGTATCACTAGAAAATAGTACCGCACTGTTTTCCAGGATTGCTCTGCCACTCCTATGTACTTTTCTCTGTTCAAATATTTTCTCAGAACTTCTTTTGTTACAGTATTTTTACCTCCTTCAGAGTGGGGAAAGTTTACTCTGCAGACAACTAACTCAGGCCATGTTTAACCACACAATTTATTTACCAACTATAAATGCTGCTGCTATTATTTGCAGTTGAAGACATAAATAATGCAAAAAAAACCCGCTACTAAGTATGCACAAAGTTTGATCCCCTATGCCCGTAAGATTTTAAATTTTCATAAATCAAAGCAAATATATTTTGGCAATCAGAGCTGTTGGAAAAGCAGGTCACTGTTTCCTTTGAACTACCCAGGATTAGCTTGGCTATCTATTTGTATAAAAGGTCAGCAGGGAGAAGGTGCAGGTGTTATTAGAAATGCTCACAGTAATGATCTATTAAGTCAGTTTTTCCCCCAGGTCAACACAGGATAGGGCGCTAAGGTACTGTTTTCCATCAGATAAAGGATAAAATGCCTTAAAAATGTGAGGCCATGAAAAAGCAATGCATACGTGTCTGCATTTCCATGCATGCACCATTAAGAGTGTTAGCAGCCTGGTGATTTTTAAGAAATGAATAGCTATCTTATGCTTAGCATTTTCTTGATCTATACAGTTGTCCCGCACCATTAAACAGTGACAATGTTGCAGCCTAGAGGTAGCTTCTTTTCAGTGACGGGTGAACTGATTTTTCTGTTTTTTCATTGTATAATTCATAAGTTGGCAAGACCAGATTTTTGAATTGCAAAAGTAGGACATCTGTCACCATGGGGAAGCAATGGGGGAGTATGCAGCATGCTTCTGACAGCTGTGGGCTTGTGGTCACTAGAAAGGCGCCTGCTTGATTTTCTCTCCACTTTAGCATTCCGGACATTTGGCTCTGCCATCTTCCAAACTTCTACAGAATACAACCTTCTTCCTCATTTCTAGCCAGTCATATTCTTGCCCAGCTTGACCACCAGCTCCTTCCTCTGAGTTACTGGAACCCACCTAAGCACACCAAGCACCCTCCCAGCTATTCTTGTCTAGTAGATAATGCAGTATCTCAGGTTACACAACCACTACAGAGAACAGGAGTGGCTTAATCCATTTTCATAAAAGGGTGGATTCTGAATTTGCTGCTAACATACGCAAAGATACATACATAAAATATATATTAAAAATACATATGTTTTATATCTAATTTTATATATAAAAAGATTTTAGATATATAGATTAGATTACATATTATCTATTATTATAATATTATTATTATAGATATAT
>Ga0181612_104061_pt1 | contig 20083 bp, 18 predicted proteins | sample HoacroProtozoa21_FD_119630 | JGI IMG/M metagenome (GOLD analysis project Ga0181612, IMG submission 119630) | Hoatzin crop microbial communities from Cojedes, Venezuel. Combined Assembly of Gp0051906, Gp0051904, Gp0051908 | reverse complement strand
TCCATGCTGGAATGCACCCTGTGAGTCAAGTCAATGACTGGAAAACTGCCTCTCAGGTTCCTTCTTTCCCAGCATGCAAGCCTTGTATCAGGTCCTAGAAAGGGTGGGAAGGTGAAAGGGAAAGGTCAACAGAGCTCAGAGCACTAGAGAGCCCTTTCCAGCATGGTGGCACTAGCAAGCATGCTCAGGGGACAGCATCAATGGCCTCTTGCCTTTGCCCTGTGACTCCCTGTGCGGGGGGCTCTCAGGTCAGCTGGATGTGTCTGCACCATGACAGAGGCCATGGCACCGGGCTGGCACCGAGGGAGATGTATTTGTAACTACCAGCTGCAATCAGAGCCAGTTGTGTGACTTTCCCTCACCACTGTGTTAGACTGAACATGTCCACGGTCATGACTTCAGGGTTGTGGTCTTTATGTGAGGTAGCTGGTTTTGTTACTTTGGCCACTGTATATTTTTGCTCTAATTTCTCAATGTCTATAGGTTCCTGAGAGGCTCCTTTTTTTTCTTCTGGCTAGATTTTCTGAGTAGGACCTTATAGGATGCTTACGAACTACAAGTATTTTGCCTCTAGCTCCTTTAATCTATGGTAGATTACCAGGTGAAGGCCGAACTGAATAATTTTAGATCTTACTTGTCCCTCAGTGAATGTTGTAGGTAATTAGTACATGAAAGACAGAGTCTGAAAATTACTGACATGTTTTTCGGGTTCCTGGAACATCTGCCTTGAACAAAAATCACAGTTATCCCTTGACCTTTCAAGAAAATCAGAAATAGAAGTGCACACGCAGTCCATACCTAGAAACCAGTGTATTTAGAAAGCTGCAATGTAGATGGATGTGTCTAGTTAAAACATCAGTCTTCCTGTAGGACTAATTGGCTTGATGCCAGTTCTTGAAGAATGAAGCTGTTCCAACATGTAATCAAGTAACTCCTGAGGGCCCCCAACTGCTGCCTTAATATAGCCATACCTGCCACAGCAATGAGATGGCTTTCATTCTCAGCCAAGCAGAACAATCTCCCTTTGGAGAACCGCAGCTTTGGAGTATAAATATATTCGGAGCTTTCTCCTGCCTTGGGGGAAGGGAATCCTCATGCTATATACAAATGGAGATTCTTATATCACATGTTTGTGCCTTAATTATTGCAAAGAATAATTAACTAATCCCACAGGGACTTGGAATGGGTTGCAAAGCATGCAAGACTTCGTCTCTCACTCTGTGCTAGCAAGCTCAAGATTTGTGATGAAGAGAACAGGCATTGTTCTCTGACATCTTAGGGGATTTAACCTAGATTTCATTAAGCCCATGATAACTGGGTGACATAGAACACACCAGCTAATTCTGGAGCCTGTGCATGTCTATATTTCATTGCAGATATCTGTCACATGCCTAGATCAAAATTAAAACACACTGGTGCATAATCAAGGTTAGTTGACCCCAACCTCTGCTGGCTCTGGGCAACAATGCTGTGTAAGTAATGCACAGAGATCATCAACGGTACCTTGGTCCTTGGCCTTAGCTGCAACATTCTGTTATTATTAATTATTATTATTATCTCCTAAGGTTACAAAGACTATGGGAGGGTTTAGCTGGCACTGTTTTTCAGAGTTCCTGTGGCTGCCTTATTAAAAAAGAAATCTGTTAACTTCTAGCTTCTAACTTTCCACCGTTTGTTATTAGGACCAAAGATTTTTACCCACGTGCACAAACAGCAAAAGAACAGGGTCTCGAGGAGTTACCCAACCCAAGCCTCTGCCCTGTGGTGAGATCAGCTTTACTTACATCACTTGTGATAGATCTTTGTCCAACCTTTCCTAAGTAATTCCAAACCCAAAAACTCAACAACCACTCCAGAGAATTTATCTAGTGTTTCCCTGCTTTTACAGTTAGAAGGTTTCTCTTTGTTGTTCTTTAAGCCCAGGATTTCCTGTTCTCTTTACAGTGTAATTTTTCCCCATGTTCTCTTCAGCCTTTTGTAAATTTTAATTCTTGTCTTTTTCTCTCAAATGGAATTCCTCCAAACTTCCATTTGAGATCTAGGGACCCTGACCTCAAGGATACTAATTGTGATTTCTTTCTTCTGGCATCTCCCTGACTGCTCCAAGTTTCCAAGTTGTTCTAAAGCATGGAAAGAGTACTTCAGTGGAAGCCTTCCTTGCTTGCTTTGTATGCCATGGTGGCTTCAGTGCTTGTCTGTCCACTCTCATAGCAGCTGCCTGCTCTGCCACCGCAGGTTGTTGGTGCTGTAATCACCGCACTATGTCCCACTATTTTGGATTCTGGTTATTGCTATTAAAATTCTAGCAATACATTGCACTTTACTGAAAAGCATTCTGTTTTTCTGATTTGTCATGTACAGGTCCTTGTGTCTTCTGCAAATTTTCCTATTTCACAATCCAAGACATTAACAGAAATATTGAATGCAACTAGACCTAGAACAGGCCTTCAGGATATCCACCCAATAAACTCATACAATTTGACAATAATTTCTTGTTAATACTCTGTTGCATAGTTTTTTAGCCTCTTGCGTTCACTGCTGAGCTGCTTCAAGACCAAATTTCTTAGTTTGCCTATAAGAATGTCTTGTGAGTCAGAGTCAAAAGACTTGCTTAAAACAAGCCATGACAACTGTTATTTCTCCTCCATCCCTGAGCCTGTTATCCTGTCATGGAAAGAATTGAGCTGGGTTTGACATCATCTGTTCCCAGTAACTGCATGTTTGTGCTTACTCATTTTCTTGTTATCTTTTGTGGGTTTACAAATGGTTTCATTCTTTTGTTTCAGTATCCTTCCAGAAGCTGAAATTTATTTGCCAGACAGTAATTTCCCAGTTCTTCATCTCCTGCTTTCTAGTGGGTGCTGTGCTGGTCTTCTGCCAGAACTCTGGCTCTTTGCTGTCCCTTAGGAGTTCTCAAAAACAATGACTAACAACTCTGAAATTGCTCTAGCTTGTTTCAAAAGTACCTGAGGGTAAATGGTATGAAAGCCAGCTGAGCGGAAAAGCCTGTATCTCTCAGCACTTCCTAGCCAATACTTGTCCTCTGTTGTCACTTGTGATAGCTGTGCTGGCTCCTGGGCTAGCTGCCTAACCGCAGTGAGCAAAGCAGGCTGAGTGGGTATCACTGTCCTGGCCGTTTGCCTATGTGTGCCTGCAACACAGAGTTTTATTATTATTTCCCTTAAGATTATGCCCACAAACACCAGGGTATCCTTATTTTAGAGATTATGAATATGTAGAGAGACAATAGGTGCTCTAAAGACTGTATGTCTATAAAGAGAAGTAGAGGAAAAATTATATATGTGCAGAAGAGGGAAAGTGCGTGGACAGGGAGAAATGGACAAGATGGATATAGTCCTTGGTTTATCTGATTTTATTTTAGTTTTTATAAAAAGGGGAATTCTTACACAAAATCTGATCAGAAGAAAACAGTTTGGGCACAAAGTTTTGCTACTCTTTTATTTTTTTTGGGGGGTAGGGTGTAAAATAAACCTGTTCCAGCTTGGAAATATCTATTTGTACCAACATAGCTACACCTAAGAGAAAATTTGTAGTGTAGATTCACCCAAGTCCTCCTAAATCCAATGGACAGTCTCTCATTAATTCCACTGGGTCCTGGGATAAGCCTCCAAAGGCTCAAGCTGCAATGTGAAGTGAGGTAAAAGCCCTGGTCTGTGGGCTTGCACACGTTTGCCCGTTCCTGTGAGTGCAGCTCCAGTAGTGTATTTAATGCTACATGTCAGAATGTACTTCCAAACTACCTTGAAGTTTAGTAAAAATCCATTAGGCACTGTTTTCTCCTTTCTTAAAAGTGCAATCTGTTTAGCCTAGATACGTACTGAAAAGTAAATGCTCTCTTAATGTGTGCATGGGCACCCGCATTCCGTGTGTGAGAAGTAGCTCCAACTTTCTGTTGCTCTGGCTTGTAAGGCTATGCAGAATTGTAAGGGGAAATACGTGCTTTGAACCTGGGCTAAAGCTGACTTAAAAACTTTTAAACTCTACATTTAGAGTAGAAATAAAACAGTAGACAATTAGGACATTAGTCATAAGTAGAAGGGGCTGCTAATGTCAGCATATCACGAGATGGACAGAGCCAAACTATACACACGACAGAAATATCTCCACAGTTTCTGTCTCTGGTTTTTAGAGGATTAGGGCATTTGAAAAATAAAAGAACGTCAAATAGGGCTGAGATTTGGGAACAAAAAAATCTTTTTAGTGTAGGCGACAGCAAGATGCCTAACTGGTTCATCAAGCTGTTTCCTTGTTTTCAGTACCTGTGTTTCCCATAGAAACGCCATCCTCTAGAGCCTTCCTCAGGCAGCTGGGTTCATGAAAGAAACAGTATGGCCAGAAAAAGCCTCATGGTGGGGCTGTTCAGTGAATTTGCAGAGCTGTGTGGGTAAGGGCAAAACCTCACCTAGATTTCCAAGATGCAAAGGAAAGCCAGATGACAAAAGCACTGGAAAAGCTGGAAACAGGAGATTTTGGACAGCTGTCCACCTTCCATCTAAGTTCCCTATGCAACCATGTGTTTCAGATGCCCATGGGCCAGTCTGACTCTTGTGATTCCAGCTTGTCTCTGAATTGTTAAGAACTTTTTGGGTTGTGAACCTCCAAACAGCTCTTCAAAGCCACAAGTACGATTGAGCCCAATACTGAAGGCATGAAGTGGCCAGTGGTCTTTGCTGTTATGGCTGTTTGAGTGTGGCATGAATGTGGAATCACACACAGAAAAGGGACTGAATCAAAATTTAATCAACATTTTTGTTCTGTTCTCCAACTTGTACTCATTGTTTCGTATCTGTAAGCATGCTGAAGCCTGGAGTGATTGAGGGGGCTTGCTGTCATCACAACTCAGTCTGCTCTTCATGCCAAGCACTTTATGTTTCTCTGCCTGGAAAATTTCACATAAAATGTCAGTCTGCGCATCTCATTAATCTGCTACCAACTAAGTTAAAGGTCTAAGTCGTTTAAAAATATAACATAGATTTTAAGTTCAAGGATACAGTTGAGGTTAGAATCCTTTCCTCCTATCCATCCATCCATCCATCCATCCATCCATCCATCCATCCATCCATCCATCCATCCATCCATCCATCGTCTCTGCCAGCCATCTTGCTATAGTGCAGTCTGAATCCAAATAAGCCTAATGGAGAAATGCGATGAGGTTACACTGGTTAGTTCCAAAGCAGAAAGGAAGACAGCTGAAACAAAATCAATACTTTTGAAAGACAAACCAGTTATAAAGACTTTTTCCTTGAAGTCATCTGTCTGTGTGTCACAAGAAACTACCACTGCCTTTGGTGTTCATTTAGCACCATTGCTGACAACTGCAGCTGAGTCTTCAGCCTATGTAAGCCTAAGAGACTGAACTCCATCTTCTTCTCAAGGAGAGGGTCATTGGGTCCAGTGAGTGAGAAGCCTCTGTTGTGAATGGGCACTTGGTCTTTTGGGAAGCTGTATGAGCTTGGACAGATGCCTACTCCACATACTGTGTGTCATTTCAATTCCTTAAGCACTCAAAAGACCCATGTATTTTCTTTTTTATAACCCTGTGTTTATAGATTCATGTATGTGTGTTTGTGTATGCTCCATATTATTATTTACAGCTAACTCTGTATCCCTTGCTATTTCCTTCTCCCTCTTTTGTTACATTATATGCCATATTTTCATGCCATATGCCACTTAAGCTGCACCTTTATGTGTACAAAATGTGTATCTAATTTGCATGCACAGTTACTACCATTGTAGACAGAGGCACAGAGTGAGTAGGCATATTTGCATGCAATTATCTGATTTGCTTGCCCAATTGTGGTGATTTGCTTATGCAAATTGTGTGCACAGTTGTACATTTACATTTTTTAAAAACTGGCCTCAATGGTTTATTAAAATAGCTTTAAGCTTCCTCTTATATAATATTGAACATCCCAGAACTCCTCTGGCTTTTCAGTATTATATCCCCTCAGTAGTTATCTCCACCTTTTTGTATTCTCTGTCTCCCCCTTTCTCGCCCAGTACTCAAGAGAGATTTAGTCTGCAGATTTACACATCCATTATTTCGAGGTATATTTGATCTTCTCTGTATGCCTCTGTTAATCCACCTTAGCTGTAAGTAGAGAAAAAAAATACCCTTGCTTAACTTTCAGAGGCTATTCCACCTATCTGAGCCTGTGTTTTCCATTTAAACTCAGATTTTTTTCAATTAATTAAGTCTGACAGAACTGAAAAGATTCTTTTCCTAATAGAGAATTCATCAGTTGCTATGGGTAAATCCAAGACTCTAACGTGTGCTCTGGCACTACTTTAGCACGAAGGGACCAAATGTGCCTTTGAAAGAATCTGAAAGTTTTTCTGAGAACAAACCGAGTAAGAGGAAAGTTGCCAATTTGGTTTCTGGGCCTTAAGTTCTTTCAGACGTGAAATTTGCTTTACAATAATTTCTCAGTTATACTTCCAACACCCTGGGACTTAACTTCTCCCACCCATATGACTAGTAAAATTGTTGATCACTTCACTAGCTGGATCATCTCTCTAGCTTGGAATAAATGGTCCCCTAGTGCTTGGTGCTCACATACCTCTAATATCTGTGAACCACATACTGACAAAGAATTCAGCTGAGCAATCTGCAGTTCTATCAGGCCACACCGAAACTTCAGATATTGCCTGTGTTCTAGACAATTCTTCTATAATAAACATGAGAGAAACGAAGGAAAAGTTGCCATCTCAAAATATACCAAGAAAGCAGGACAGGATTTTTTCGTAACGTTTAGAGAGGAAGGGAATGGAATAAAAATTCACCTGCCGGGGTACTTTATTACTGATTGTAATAACTCCACCTAAAATTTAGCCAGCAATAGCCTATGCATTTAATAATTATGGTCCAACCCTAAATGATATGAAAACGTGAAGCAATCATCTAAGTTACCCGGAGTTCCCAGAAACAAGCTTCTATTCGCCTTGTGATGGCAAGGCTGGTCTCTGCTTCCTAAAAATCACCTGAGAAAAAATTCTCCCATGCATGGCCTCAGTGAAAGGGCAAAAAATATTCATTCACTCTCTAAATATTCCACAGTTGTGCTGATGCCTTCTGAAACAAGGTTTTCTGCAAAGGTTGCCCATCAGGGAAGGGACCAGAAAGCACAGCATAGTAACTGGCTGAAGGGAGCAAGCAAGGTCTTTGAGATTACCCGTCCTACAGGAGCAAGAGACATTCACAGTAAACTGATTCTTTCTCTGCTTGCCTTCTCCTGCCTGTCTGTCTGCCCAGCAGCTGCAGATGCTCAGGCAGAACTATGAGCCCACCACTGCCACCAGATCTTGCCCCGTTCTGACACTCAGTCTCTGGCATCCTTTCTTCTGGACACTACCAGCCCCCTGCTACAGATTATACATTCTCAGCTTATGTGCGATACTGTGGAAGTGTTTTACAACTTCCAAACTGAATTAAACTTGCAAAGAATTTATGGGAATAAAAATTGAAAACCAAAAGGAAAGTAGTATTTCATTCCTACCATAACTACCTGTCCCCTTTCTCTGTTTTTCCCAAGGTGTCTGACACCTGGTGACTCACAGACGTCAGTGCTAATACCGAGACCTGAAAGCTCAGTAGAGGCAGAAAAGAGAGAAAGAAAAGCTCGGAAATCACAACCACCCCACTGCAGCTGGGATGAGACAGTTGCAAGCAGGCTCCACAGAGAGCATGGCCTGGAGAGAGGAACCTCCCCTGCCCACGGGTGGGCTGGGTCGGATGCTCTGGAGTCTAACTCAGATTGTCCAGCCTTATGCATTTAGTCTTGTTCTACTTTATTTTAAGCCATGTGAAATCCCTCCTCAGGCATGGTTTTGAGTCTTGTACAGTTCATAAAAGACTGTCAGAACATTCAGAAATGCACCAGTGCATTTGTCTGAAATTCTCTCAGGATATAGAAAATGCACCTACAGAGTTTTATATCTCTATACTTATATGCTAACAGGTCCAGGCTGGTATTACAGCCTCATTCAAATACGTAAATACTGCTTACAAGGGAATAAAATAGCCTTCAAGTAAGAGGATGACCCATCTCTAATTTTGTGCACTCAGGTCATTCTGCAGTGTTCAGGGAATGACTGAACAATGTGATTTCCTTGCTCAAGCATCTAGTGAATGGCTTCTTTGGCTTAAACTGCATCTTCCAGAATATCTTATAGAGAGAACTCTAGTGATAGTAACTGTAACGCTATGCAGACAGAGCAAAGTTTCATTGCAGAAAACTGCCCAGCATTTCAAAGATTCTAGGGATGAGCAGCTTCCGCTCGACAGTTAAAGTTGATTGAGATTCCGCAGGAAAGAATCAGACCTTCTGACACTGCAGAGAAATATACTTCTCTTCTAACAAACTCTTTGGGCTGCATGAAAATGTGTGGGGGTTGTATTCATGAGCCCAACTCAGTCCAGGAGCCCCAGACATGCAAACTCACAAATAACTTTCAATTAACTGCACTGCTTTGGGAGCAACTTTCATCCAATGCTGCGCTGGTTAGATACTAAGTAGGAGCAGTCTGGCATGATTAACCTGGTGCCAGTATGTGCTTTTCTCTACTTAGGGGAGCTCACAAAAGTCTTGACAGGCCTTTGAGATGAGGTTTCACATTAGGAAAGTGACTTTCTTTGGAAGATGTTGCAGATCTGCCTCGTCCTTACCTCACTGCGTAGGAGCAGCCTCTCAGCCCCCCCTGTGCTCATCCACTGAATGGAGCTATTCCAGCAGAGGGTTTGGAAAAAATTTATTGCTTTCAGTTCCTTCCTTCTCTTTGATTTGCTTTACAAGCACATTCCTGACGCAATCTAAAATGCTAACGTAGACATAGCCGGTGTTATTCCTTGCTATTGTTTCCTCTCTGCAGGTTTTTAACAGGTTCTTCCTTACGGAGGAATTTGCCGTCTGCTGTGCAGACAGCTGTTCAGTCAAAGCACGGAGAACAGCAGTGGCCCGAGTAGCATTTTGATTCTTGCCGAGTATCACGACACTGATACTCTGTAGGTGCTACTTATCAGAGGGCGTGTGGAGAGGGCTCCTTGCAGATCATAGAAGCAGGAGTTACATTTTTTTCCTTGAAGTGCCAAACTCACTTTCCCTGCTTCCAGGTTCAGGGTGGAAGCAGTAACATTGCCCTGCAGCCAGACATTCTCCTCTACCCTACCTGACAGACTGCACCAAGTGTGACTTACTTTGCCTTTCCTGCATCACATAGTTTTAAAGTTCATTAAAACCAACTTTGAGGTTTTTCTGAGTGCCCAAAATACAGTTTTTAAAGGCCAGACAGAAATTACCTGGAAATATCCCTCTTTGTGCAGGAAATTGTATATAATTATAGCATCTTACTGCCAGTCCGTGCCTGCCACTGTGTGTTACTCAGTCCCAGTTTATTTTTGGGTTAGAAGACAGGTTTTTTTTATGAAAACTGATTCTGAAACATCCAGGACCCCTAAATCTCTGCAGACTACAAGTACAGAAGAATTCTGATCATATTTTACTTTTAGGCCTCTTTCCTAGTGCTCTGCACTTTGAACAATCATCTTTAAGCAAGTGTCTGCAATTCCCATGGATTTATCCTTAGGAAATGTACCAAGAATCCCCTGGCATCAGAATTAATCATATTGGATAAAGAAAAATACGTTTAAATCTGGCTCCAGCAGGGAACCTACCTTGGGATAAACTGTGAATTCTAATTTATCCAGTATCCTGCTTTTCAATCACTTCTCCATCCCTAAAAATGAAACAGGCTATAAAAAACCCAATGATATTTATTGTCCAAGGTGAGAGAAAAGCCAAAAAAGAACCCCAAAAACCAACCTACATGGAAAGCTGCGATCAGAAAAACATTTTATAATCATAAAAGGAGGTTTTAGGACAGTGTCATATGTAAAGAAATACATAAGTTTATAGTATTTCCTGTAAACTTGAGATTGAACACTCCAACTGCAGTGAGGTTGCACTCATGATCCAAGCATGATCTGCTAATGAAATAATAGTGCACACGAACAGAAAGAAGTTTTGCAGCTTCAGAAACTAATGCACACCAGATTTTAAATGTGATCGGTATTCCCTTGAAAGGATAAAGTGATTATTTCCTTAGTATAGCAACAGCAATAGTATCTCAGGTATGAGATGTTAATTTTTTTTTTTAAAGAAATACTGAGCAAATTGATCTTTTATCTAAGTGGAAGGAGGGAGTGAGAATACACTGACCTAAATAATGGAAGGGTTTTCCCCACCATGAGCATATGGATAAAAACCAGTTTGGGCAAACTCCTCACATGTTCAAAGACCAAATAAGTGTTAAAAAAAAAATAGTGCAAAACCTATAATTAGAAGAATGTATTTAAAATGCCTGGAATGAGCGATTAAGAGGGGCTATTCGAATTATGAAAGTGCCACTTCCTGACAGCAGGAGGCTTTGAATCCATATTCCCCAAGGAAAATAAGAATTATTATAGGACACAGGCATAAACTGGTGCAAACAGATATATATTTGTCATGAATATTTAAAAGCTTGAAATTAGAATGAAGTCACTAAAAGTGTCTGACCGCAAGAATGTAAGAAACGCTTTTCAGTAGGAACAGTGAGGGTTAAAAGTCTAACTTCATGAGCTGGAAAAAGGGATTTTCTGGTATAGTTGTCTATGGTGGGTCTGTGCTGTTTAATATCTTCATCAACAACCGGGACGATGGGGTGGCACGCACTCTCGGGAAGTATTCACCGTGAGAGCGGTGCAGCACCAAAACATGTTTCCCAGAGGGGCAGTGAAATCTCCATCCTTAGGACTGTCAGCACTCAGCTGAATAAGGCCCTGAGCTAGCCTTGAACCTGACTGGAGCAAATGACCTCCAGAGATTCCCTCCAACCTACGTCATTCTGTGATTTTATGACTCTGTTTATTCAAACATTTGAAACGGAAGCACTAGGATAGCTGGTTTGAAAGTTTCTTTCTAAGGGTATCCTCCAAAATATCATCTGAGTGCCTGAAATACAGCCATTCACAGAATCAGGGGTGCCATGTGAGGAACGTGGAAGCAAGGTGGGATATTTGGTCACTATTATTAACAAATGGGCCTGGTAATAGATGCACTGACTGAGAGGAATTTCAAGGGAACTATTGTTTCAGAAGAATTAGAGAATGATGGCACAGGAGCTCAGAAGGTGAGAGTGGTTACTTGGCAAAGGAACAAAAATAGAGGTAAAGTGGCAAAGAGACCACATGTAGCTGGTTCGTTGTTTCAAGAAAAATGGTTGAATCTGAAGCTGAAATCTCCCCAACATAACACCACAGAATCCTAGAATCATATAATCATTCAGGTTGGAAAACACCTTTAAGATCAAGTGCAACCATAAACCTAATGCTGCCAAGCCCAATAAGCTGTGTCCCTAAGCGCCACATCTACACATCTTGTAAATACCTCCAGGGATGGTGACTCAACCACTGTCCTGGTCAGCCTGTTCCGGCGCTTGATGACCCTTTCAGTGAAGAAATGTTTCCTAATATCCAATCTAAACCTCCCCTGGCACAACTTGAGGCCGTTTCCTCTTATCCTATCACTTGTTATCTGGGAAAAGAGACCCACACTCACTTTGCTACAACCTCCTTTCAGGTAGTTGTAGAAAGAGTTGTAGAGAGTTGTAGAGAGCATCTTTAGTGAGTTATTGCATTTTTTTGGTGCTTTTCCAAACGAGCTTTCATTTCCATGGCCAGATATACTGGAATGAGCTAGCCTGTCATTTCAAATGCAACAGCGGTCAACACGCAACAGATATGTGTGTGTGTGCATGTACATACATGTGCATTTGCTCACCAAGATTTGCATGCAAACAGGTTCGTTATCAAGTTGATAGTTGACTGACCACACATGCATATTATACGCATAATGGCACCTCTAAACTGTCTTAAAATCTCGCCTTAAAATGTCTCTTAAAATTACAAGTTAGCTGACTGGTGAGAGCTTTGCTGAGGTTAGAACACATGTATGTAAATTCTGAGGGCAAAGCTATATTAGAAATTTAATAAGCCACTAAGGACTAAGTAACAAAAAGAAAAAAAAGCAAGATTTTGTGGTTCTGCCTTTGGCTGGATGTGCTGTTTGTCTGCATCTTCCTCCACATATCCATGTTCTGCTTATGTCACCTTCCAGGAGAGGATGACTCAGTGGCTTCTGGCTATTGTAGGTAATCATTGCTGGGGAAGATGTGCTAAATCAGAAGCCCACTACATCACCATCTCTTTGAAACAGAGACTTCCTGTTCCAGACCAACATTTTTTAAAGCTTTTCTTTTCCCTTTCCTTTTGAAAACTCTTTCTCTCTCTTCCACAGCTTGGGGGTCGAATCTATCCTTTCTGTAACTTCACCAAGGCTAATTTGCCCCGTGTTTTTCCCTGTCTCTCAGCCAAAGATCCAATTAAAAGAGATCCTGACAAATCACAGAGCAAAGGGAGTTATTTCCTCACTAAATGCTCTCCCTGGGCTAAATCTTTTATGTGAACTGCAGCCTTTTGCCAGCCTATGGGAAGCTGGTGGCAAACCCATCTGATGTGTCTGCTCAGTCAGAAGACCTTATTTCAGCAGGAAATATCTAGACCTACTTCTCCTTGCTACTGCTCCTAAATATTCCCTTGTGGGTATCTCAGCAGCCATTATGTGGAGCCAGTCCTAAAAGCAGACATTTTTGCCTTTTTTATAATGGCAGAGTTCATTTATGCTGAGAATACAGTTTTTACCAGACTACCTGCAGGACAATACAATAAAAGATTTATCCTTAATAGCATTTCACTGAAGTTTCACCACAGGAGACAGGGGTTTTTGTTGTGCTTTTTTTTTTTTTTATTTTCCCCTTCAGTTGCTATGAAAGTCTCTGCTCTTAGCTTTTTTTTTACAGAATATAATCCCTAGATGTCCTGTGCCACCTTCTCTCAACTGAATTTTTCTCTTTCCTTCAATCCTTTCTCATCTCTGATACACTTCTCTCCTTCTAGTTTTGCTCTTCTTTTCCTATTATGCAGTCAAAGGAAATTAGAAAAGTAACTGGTTAAGCGTAACTCTGAAGTTGGACAAGCCCTCTGTAGAAAAATTAGCATGAAATAGGAACTAGTCTTTGCTCACCTGCAACTCCATATTTGCTTTTCTCTCTAACTCTGTTTGACAGCCTGCTGATTTACAAGCTGCAACTTCTATCTCCATGACTGTTCTCCACTCTTGCTTCCAGGTTGCTGCTGACCCCAAAGTGAACACCCATCTTCCTGCCTTTTTGAAGATCTCCCTGCTCCGGGATCTCTCTCATCTTTTGTCCAGGTGAGGTGCAGACACTCAGATGAACTTCCAGAGGTGGTCCCAAGAGAGACTGCCCTGCAGAGGACAGATACATGCCTCCAAGTGGAATGGGATTCTCTTGCAAAGTGCCCATCTCTTCCCATTAAGCTTAGCAGTAAGTGCCAAGTAGCTAAATAACAGAACACAATCCTGTATAAGTGATATCACGGACAAATCCTTGAATAAGGATCTACTAGCAGATTCCAGTTCTGCATAGTCCTTCCTGAGTCCTCTGGAGGTACAGTGATGTCTAGTGTGTGCCTACTGGGTTGGCTGGAGGAAGGCTTGAGATAATATGCCATCTCATACCAGTCTTGCTTTGTCTGCCTCTGGTTTCTCTGCCACTATATCAGCAGAATTGTGCCTACCTTCTTTCTAAACTGCTGCAGAACTCAGGGTTGCAAAGAGCTGCTTGAGCTGCATGTCTCATAATTAATTGTTATCCTAAGCTTCCTCAGGTGCCTGACTGCTTGAATATCTAAGAATTTATGGGCATTTGGTAACGTCTGAAAATGAAGAGTTTCTTTAATATGCTTATGATAAGTATTTGCACTATTTTAGAAAGCCATTTTCATTCCACTCAGACACTTGTTAAATAACTTTTTAGAACTTGAACATTTACTGCTCATTTTATATGTGAAATAAATCAATCAGATTTAACAAAGGAAAGAACCTGATTTGCCCACAGCCCTGTCTGAGCACAGAAGTGTCATTTTGCAATGTAATGAAGCTTTCAGTTAAAGAAATGAAAGGGGGGGGAGATTTTGATGCTTAATAAAAATGATTCAGCATCCTCATAACTTTGACAAGCAGTGTGACTTATAAGCCCTCCAGTGGAGCAGTATAACAACAGAGTGCGAACAGTGTGTGTCTAGACCACAGAAGACACCTACCAACAATGATGTATCCTCCCCAAATCCTAGAGCTTTGGGAAAGGGCCCCAAGCAAAGCGATGAATATAAACGGAATATAGTGCCATGAAGAGAACCCATGGCATGGATTTGGACTCATGGCAAGAAAGGATGTCTGCACGCACTCAGCTTTCAGTAGTCATGCTTGTCCAAGTTATTAAGAAGATACTGAGATTGCAGACTTTTTAGGAAAGGGACTACATTTTTGTGTTTGTATGTGCCTTGCACAAAAATGGGATATGACACCATGATGTCGGGCTTCTTTGCTGTTAATAACACATTCTGTTAATGAATAACACATTTTGAAAGTGATGCACTTGCTTCAGACTATGCCCAGCTGAAGCGGGATGAGTGAATACAGCCCCGACCTCCTTTGGTGGCAAACAGAGCCCCCATTGAGTAATGAACACCAACTCTTCAACTCCAGAAAATCAAAGTGCAAGATCTGCATAGGTGGACTTCACCACAGGAACAGGATATCTAGACTTGCTAGTGTAGCCTGTCAGTGCCTGTCTTGGCACTCGTGATGACCGCTGCATTTAAGTTCAAGAGGGTGACCGACAGTTAAGGTCAGTTACCATTTGGGGCTGATATGCCTTGGCCTGACATATGCTTAATGGACAGCAGATCTTCAGGGCTACTCAGCACTATGTATGGCTCTAATACGGCTACAATCTCTTCTTACACAACACTCAATTCTCTAATGTTTCTAAAACAATGCATTATTTTTCCTTTTATTTTCCTGGTGCTTCATAGTTAATCAGTACAGAGTTTAAACAGGGATTTATAGGTATATAAAAAGAGAAGTTCCTTAACACCTTTATAAATCATCCGTACTTCACAGTCTGAGGTTTTTACCAGATGGGTATCTGTCGAGGCCTGTCTGAAGAGACTATCTGTGACTTTGATGTATTTTTCCTGTGCTGCTAACAAATGGGTCACAGCCCAGCTATGTGATTATACAACATGTTTACAACTTCTGCCATACTGAAGATGCACAGAATACTGCTTGGCAGGAGCCAAGACATGCATCTTGCATGATATAAGAAGTTCTGCTTCTCTCCCTTCCATCCCTCTACATACACAAGGAATCTCACACAGACAAAACTTTCTTGCTGTCATATTTGAGCATGGTGGGGCTAAGTCTCCCAGACAGAAAGTCTCTCAGTCTTTAATATGCTTTCAAGCTCAGCAGCAAAAAAGGATTAAAATTGTACTGCGTGAAGGCTTCTGTGTTGTGAAGTATCATCATCCAAACACTTTAAGTAGTATTCTATAACATAGTCTACCATAAGTTCAATTTTTACCCAATCACTTGAAATGCACTTAGGAAAATTGCTCTTTTGCTGTTTTCACAACAGCTCTGGAAGTCAGCCTCTGGTTTAATGATAACTGCTTTAATCACAGTTTGGCTTGTTTCATTTTTGACAGCATTGATGTAACAAATTATTTATTTTCTGTATGTGAAATATACTATCATTGCAGCTACCAGAATTTTGTTACTGGTGCACTAAATGCAAATGACAAGGTTTGCATCTCATTAAGGTAATTTGTGTGCGCATAATTTTCAGTAAACACAGTGAATGAAATCACATATCTTGTCTACCAAAAGTGTCATCTGAAAGTATTTGTGCTTGTTTTAGTAACGGAAGTTATTTTTCAAGCCCCTCTATGTATAGAAAAACATGTGTTTTCTCAAACAGGAGAGCCAGGCTGTAAAGCGAACACAGCATCCTCAAGCAGGAATTGCATTTAAAAATACTGTTACACCGTTAGGCTGAACAACCCCCCTCTCATTTTCCATGAATCGCTGCATTCTGCTCCACGTTCAGCTTCTGCAGGGCATGCAAGGAGGAAAGGATGTTTGCTCCTACACCGCGAGCAAGGGGATGGGGGAATTCTGTCACTAATTTGTTCTGATCCTGCTGCCTCATTAGGGCAGTCTGTAAAAGATGGGAAATGTGTACTATGTATGCCAGTGAATGTGAACTTTCTGCATGGAGCTGTTAGCACAGTAAATAGCTCAGGAGGAGGGAGGGAGACAGCTGGAGTACATTGTGTTTCAGAAAGACTATACCAGGGCCTTGAATCTTCATTTAACCCATCACTGAGGTGACAAATATCCACCGCTTTGCTGCTGTGTGATGCCGCTGCTGCTTGCCTGTTAATTTATCTGTTTTCAGGCTGTCTAGACATTGTTTGGGTCAAAAAGTGCTGTCTCTCCCCTGCCGTGGGATTTGCCTGCTCAGCTCTTGCTGCAGGCTTCTGTGCCAAACGGGCTTTGCAGAAGAATGCTCCCTCTGTCTGGATGGCTTATTAAGCAGGACTCCGAATATATGGAGAGGTTTTCAATCAGGCGAAGGCTTCCTACAGATAAAGTTTATTTTAACCTCTTCTCTCTAAAAATACACTGTCAGGGATAAATAATTCAAATACTTTGGGTTTTTTCCCCTTATGATTAAAAATCTGCCTAAAAGTGTCCTTGAAATGTTCTCTTCTGAGGTTCAAGCAGGTTTGGGATGGTTCAACCCCAGACTAAACCAAATGCCAACCTGGGGCCCGTGCTGTGCCTTCCCTGGGGTGGTACTGTGCCCAGCGCAATGGAGACACTGGTGTTTATCAGAACCCCTTGCTATTGCTGCCAAGTAAATGTTAGAAAATATTTCTAAAATGGTACTTCAAGTTCAGTAAAACTACTAACGAATACCTTAGCCTTATATTTTCTTGGGAACACATGTAAAGGTGTTGCCCTTTGGGGCACTCAACTGCAGGGATGTTTTTAATGTGAAAAAAATCATCCAGCTGCCTTACCCAAATTGTTGCCATGAGATTCTTAGTTTGATTCAATAGGAGATAACCAGAAGTTCCACAAAAGCAAGATTTCCGTTCACTATAAAATAATGTTGTATTGCATTATATCTTCAATATCAGCATTGATTTCCTAATGTACCTGCTGTGATCTTAGACTCGAGAATAATGTCCTATCTGGGATTTAATAAAAAATCTCTTTTCTTTTTTTTTTGGACAGAAAAATGGGGTTTGGATTAACTGAAATACTTTGTAAGGACTGCAAGGACTATGGAAAACATTTGTTAATATTTGAAGTCTCCCAAACCAAGGCACGCTACATGCACTGCATGGTGGGAGCTGTATGTTTCATGTTCCCATTTCATTGTATCAATCATCCTGACTTTATCTTCCAAGATTCATAGCTTCCTCAGGCCATATAAAACTCACCACTTCTTATTGCTCCAATACAGAGCATAGGAAAGGTAGCCCAGCTAAGGGAGCTATAGTGAAAGATGGCACAGGCATCCATATTGGGGCCCACACCATGATTTTTACGTGCACATGTTGCTGTGTATTCAGCCAAAATACTTAGAAATATTTTTTTTGCCATAAATTCACATTTATGCATAAATACTTCTGATACATGAAAAATCTGAGGAAAAGAAATCTACCCTCACTGGAAAAAAAGTCCTCCCAGCCTTCCCTCCTGGTTTACAGGTCAGTACATGGGCTGTGCCTGCTTTCCACAGAGGGCCTGGAGAAACCTTCTGAGCTGGCAAAAGTCTGTTCTAGGTCCCACAAGGTGAGAGGGATGTTGTTGCTGAAGATGAACCTCTCAGGATTTTCAGCTGATGTTTTTGGAGGACAGGTCTCAGTTTTCTCACATCTGTAAACTATACCCAGTTATTTGCTGAATAGCACTGTGAGCAGTTCTTTGCTGGCCATTCTCTTACTGGAAACGAGCTCATGACCCCGAAATAGGCACCCAGATGAGGTGGAACTCTACAGACTCGATTGACTTCAGCAAGGTTGTGCTTGAACCCTGGCTCTCGGCCGCCTGGAGTGCACCCAAGAACCAGACCCTCAGATGGCCAGAGTTCAGGTCAGTGTGCCCAGACTACAGCAATTAACTCTTTGAACCCAGCTCTGAGAAATTTTTGCTCTAGGCCTTTGTCCTCTGCTGCGTCGGCAGTGATTAGTGCCTTTTAAGCTGTTTGCTAGCAAGCCTACTGACGAGAGCATGGAAGCAGTGTATGTTCAGATGAAGAGAAATTCCCGACAGCATTCACCCGACCTGGCTTTAAGTCGCTCTCACTGCAAGATTCTCAGGCTTCACATCTTTTCTCACAAAGCAAGGAGTACAGAGGATCTTTGTTCAAAATTTTGTCCCTCCTCCCCATTGGAATTTACAACAAAATGTCACGGAAATATAAGTTTTGTTAAAGCTTATTATTAGAAAACCTAAATTTTAGGCCAAGTTAGACCTGAAAGAGTTTCTTTATTTTTTTTTCCACAACTAACAGTATTTTTTTTTCATAGAATTTGCATAGGGTTGCTGAAATAGTTACAATCAATGTAGTAATTTTACTAAGACCACTTTCCAAAACACAAACTGAATAGAGAAGTGCTTTCTGATTTACTTGTAGATCTACAGCTACAAGATTTTTCCACTATCCTTTTTATTCTGAATTAGTAGGTTCAAAAAAGAAAACTACCCAAACCTTCAAGATGATGGTATAAGGCTATTATTCACAGGACTTCAAAGCTTCTCAAGCAGCTCCTGAGTTGTGGACAGCAACTGAGTGGTGTCTCCCACTAAGGCAGGGAATGAAGGAGAGGAAACTGTGCCGAGCGGGAGGGATGCTCAGAAAAATTAAGGGTCCTAGTGTATTTCCAACCCACCTAAAATGCTAACCTTCTACTGTATCACTTACAAGTCTCCTGCTAGGGGCATCTCCCAGAATCCTATTCCTAACCATATTACAAATCTCATCCTTCTCTTCCCCTCCACTATCCAGGCTGAAATGTGCCTCTGGCATTGTCTGAAACAGCGGAGGACTCCACAGCTTAGCATTAACACGGGAGCCATCTGGGTAGGCTGCGGTTGGCTTACCTTCATGTCAGATATCTCTCACTGTGCTCACGGCTGATCTACTGAAGTCATGATTTTAATGACCTTCCTCTCTCTAAATCATATGCTAAGGGCAAAGGAGTATATTTCACTTCTCCAATTTGTAATTAGCAAGCAGCAAACCTAAGTCAGGCGGTGTTTTCCTGTCGCCTTGGCAGAGATTGGATGCTTCAGCTCTGTTCACTTATAGGGGCACCCAGCTGAACACTGGCACCCTGAGCTCACCCCCAGTTCTGCCAGGGATCCGCAGGGTGGTTTGGGGACAGTCTCCCGCTGCATGAAGAAGCAGGCCAGAAGTCAGAAAGCAGAGGAGGAGATGGAAGAAGTAGGTTCAGTTCCTTGGTCTGCCAGGGACTTCCCGCGTGAGACTCAGCCAGATACTTTATCCTCTTGTGTTTCAGTTCTCTGTCTCCAAATTGGGGCAAACAATGCTTTCATACTTCACTGTGGAGCCATGAGGGCACATTAGGAACTGTAACATCCCCTAAATTCCATGGGATAGATGAGTGATTTTATGCACAGACCTAACAGCTGTAAGAGCAGGTACTCCTTTTAGTGCATGCCTGCACTGGAGATTTGAGATAGGCAACATGTTTGTAACAACAGCGGGCTCTAGAGATAGGATGTGTTTGGAGCCTGTAGCCGTTACTGGGATACACGATATAAAGCATAAGGGTGTGCATATAAAGCACACGAGCAAGTGCCTCCTGTCACTCTGCTGTCATGCCTTGGGCAATTCAGGAGTGTGGGCAGGCAACATTCCCTAATTCAGTCAGCCTCACAAGGCGGCTATCACTTAGATGCCAATGTCAAAATTGGACAAGATTGATGTGGACTCATCACTCCTTGCTTTAGGTGCATTTAAACATGTACAGGCTATTTCCAGAAGGTCTGTGGGGCAGTTT
>Ga0181612_155163_pt1 | contig 20085 bp, 18 predicted proteins | sample HoacroProtozoa21_FD_119630 | JGI IMG/M metagenome (GOLD analysis project Ga0181612, IMG submission 119630) | Hoatzin crop microbial communities from Cojedes, Venezuel. Combined Assembly of Gp0051906, Gp0051904, Gp0051908 | reverse complement strand
TGCGGTTTTCCGTCCTCGCCGGGGCCCCCGTTGAAGTTGGAAAGTGCGGGGTGTTTTTTTTGCATAGCAAGCCCCATTTGTCCATAAGGAGCTTCTCTCTCAAAAAGTTTTTTTTATTTTTTTTTTTTTTTTTTTTTCCCTGGCAGGTATTAGGAAGACAAAAACCAGTCCTGCCTCTGCCTCCCCAGTGAATCCTGGGAAGCAGGCTGGGAGCATGGGCCACCAGCCCCCCGGTAGCATTCCAGGCTGGACTGCGATGGTCCGTGGGGGCTGTGGCATCGGCTGGTGCCCAGGGGTTCCCCCTGCTCCGGTCCCTCCCTGGGAAGGGCCCCAGCCCCAAGTGCTCTCCAGTCAGGGGCAGGGCTGGGGGCAGAGGGCTGAGGACCAGTCCAGGAAGGACTTGTACCCTTGGAGGGTACCTTTTCAAAATTAAAAACTGAAACACTTTTGTGGTGATCTTTTTTTTTATAGGCCTGATGATAATTACTTTTCCCCGCTTCTGCTGGTAAAGCTCCCCCCACGGTACCCTACACCAAATGCAAACAAGCACTATGCAGCTGTGCTCTTCTGTCCCTCCATGCTTCATCTGTATGCTTTGGTGTGACTGATTGGTAAAGAAGGTGGGTAAACAAGCTACATGCCAGCTGAGATTTCCCTTTCATCATGGATATTCCCAGCTGGACAGATGCTGCCAGAGGCTGACTGTTTTGTGCTGCCTAAGCAAAATAATGGAACCGATTCAGTGGGAAGGATATTGCCCTGCTTATTTGCTGTTTAAACAGCTTTCAAATGTTCAAAGCAGTCTCTTCATCATTTTTTAATTGCTCAGTGAATATGAAGTAAGTAATGCAAAAATAATGTCACGTTATTAGGGGACTTCGGTGTCCACCAGGGATAGTGGGCATATAGTAAAATCACTTGACAATGAATATTCAAAAACAACACAAATAATAAAATATGGTGTCTGCAATTCCCAGACTTCACTCTAAGACATTGTTTTCACAGAATCACAGAATGGTAGAGGCTGGAAGGGACCTCTGTGGGTCATCTAGTCCACCCCCCCTGCCGAAGCAGGGTCACCTTACAGCAGGCTGCACAGGACCTTGTCCAGGCGGGTCTTGAATATCTCCAGAGAAGGAGATCCATCTAGGTTTCTATTTAAAAAACCAAATCTATTTTGTTAAGCCACAATTACTATACTGTTTTCATCACATTTGTGTTGATAGCTGTGTCTTAGGGCTGCTTAGCTGAAACAGCCTTTGAGAAAAGGAAGACTCATAGCCAATTTCTTTGCTGGTTGCTTTCAGATTATTTTTGGAGGGAGGTAATTTTACTACTAAAGAGGTAAAGTCTTCCAGCAAGCACCTTCAGAAAGTAAGCAAGCGTATTGACTCTTTTGAAAGGTTAATCAAGATAGATATGGAGAAACTGGAATCAAGCTGCTTGAAGCAGGTGTGCAGAGTTTCATTCTTTCAAATTATGTATTATATTGACAGATTTGATGTGATTTGTAATCAGTCTGCTCTCAAATTGGGACTGTAAGACTGTTCCGTGTGGAAGTATATGATGGAAAAAATAAATAGAAATGATAGATACTATTATTTAAGTTTTAAAAAGTGAAAATTAATTAGTTATGTCTCTTCTTTCTGGCATTCTTAAAGGCTACTAAACTTATCAACCAGTATGAAAGAAAGTTCTGTTATCTCTTTACGAGTCGAGTCTTTATGGAGAAGATCCGACGACATTTGAGAAATCTACGTGTGCAAATCAGATCAGAGGTACAAACAGAAACATCAGAACTTTGTTTAAATTAGTTGTAATAATTTCTCTTTTATTTCATTGAAGAGATTTTGGGCCGAATTCAGAGTAGACAAACATTGACTTTTTATATTAATTCAAAACCTGTTTTCTGTCATTATCAACTTAAAACTATGTTTTTACTACTACTGCAGCTATGCTGGAACAAAATGGTCCTGCAGCACGTTGAGTATGTGCATCTGACTAGACCAGCATTTTTGTGTGGTGCAGTAAAGGATGTGAAGTGTTGCTTTTGTGAATTACTGTTTTCTGCTTCTCCTCTGAGTACCAATGATTGAGTGTTTCTACCAGTGAGTCAAGTGGCTTCAAAGTGGAGCCTCTGAAAATCTCTTGAATATGATTTTACTTCACTGGTATCTGTTTCTGCTTTAGGTAGTAAATTCCAATTTGCAGGCAGTGATGTTAAATTCTTATCTGGAGAAGCTCCATCAGAAGATAGATGCTTGTGCTCATCCTAATGCAGATAAAGAAGTAAGTTCCAATCAGCACGAAATGGTATTTAATTGGCTTGGTTTTAATTTGACTCACTACATGTTTGTATAATGTATAAACTAATACTTTGGAGGTAGACTAATGTTTATACACATTCAGGGAGTGGGTGGAAAGAGTACTTTACCACAGAATTTTTGCTCAGGAAGGTCCTGTACCTGTCTTCCTGTTTGCCAAACAAAAAACTCAGCCTCTCTACAATCTCATTGCTTCCCTGTATGTGTAAATAAAATGGTGACAGAACAGAGTCAAATGATGTTATATGCAACAGTCAGCATATTTGAAAACTCTGAAATAGCTAGTTTAGTAATTACTATGTGTATTATCATATCTTTCAGGCTTTGACTTGTGTAGAGTTGTATGATTTTGCCAAAGTAGTGCTGAAAGAACTGAAAAAGAGGAGCCAGTATCTTGACTGCTTGCTAGTAAAAGCAATGAGCCTGCATGATAATGTAAGAGAGCATTGAAGTTTTCTCTATTTTATGTAATATTGAGTGAATTTTTATGTGTATATGTTTTAAAGGTTTTTCAGAATCTGTGCTTTGAATTTTCAAATGAAGAATGATGCTGCATTATGCCAGGCTGTCCAAGACGTTGTAACATTAGGTCGACTTTTTTAAGAGATTGAGTAAATCAGTCACCACTGAGTTTACTAAATGTTAAAGATGCGCAGCATCACAATGAGTTGCTTAGTTCTTCACAAGAGTTTTTTTTCAAGGTGTAGCACTATTCATAGATAGATATTTCATGATTTTCTTTAAGTAATTAAAAAAAAAAAATCGAATGTGTCCTGAAGAGATTTTTTTAATCAAGTGGGGCTTTTTTTTTTTTCCTTCGTTGTCTGGAAAGTCTGTCTTTGTTTCATAATCTACAGTTGTTCATTGTTTTAATGATATATACTTAAATATTGCTTATGATAATTATAAGAATCTACTCTTAACTGCTTTTAAGTGTCTCAGAGCTGTATAGCTGTAACAACATTTCTATTAGAATTGTAAAAAACTTCCTTTCAGCATGTGAAGCAAAATAGTGTATGTTTGGAAGATCTGCTTTAGTAATCGGTAACTGTATATAATGCTTTCACTAACTGACTACTACAGTCAACAGGGTTTCGTTTTTCTTCCCATTTCAGGAGGACTTTACCACTTTTGCAAAGGATGTTGATTTACAAGGTCCAGTTGCTGTTGCCATTCGAACAGAGTCTCTCAGAGATGAGAACAAAGTGACGGTGATGGGACTGGATCCTGTCAAATTTCCTTTGTTAAATCCAAGCAGCATGGAAAAGTCTGCAATTGATGATTTATCAATAAGCGTTATCAAAAATTTACTGGAGTAAGTACTCGTTTGCCTAGAGGTATTTTTCTGTCACTGTATTTATATTTTCTTTGTTGTGTATTCATCTTCTCTTCATGAGGCTCATGATAATGCTGCAAGGGGCTTCACTACAGTGTTTTTAAAGTTTATGTTCCAGAAGCATATAAAGGTTTTCCTGGATTCATATTTTGTAGTTTACCTTTGTATATGCAGAACTCCCAAATATAATGTTCACAGGCAATACCACTACATACTTTCTGATTAGCCTAGCTTTAAAAATCAGTCTAGCTGAGATTGCATTCTTTTTAAGAGCAGGATTTCTAATAGCAGAAAATACCCCATTGTGAGTAATAAGTGACATTTAGTTTATAGCACTATGATAAATTTTAGGTATTATATTTTTGTCTTCTAGAGCCTCATTTTGGTAACAAGGTGATTGCATGCTGCATAGTTGAATGAACATACAAAGTGTGAAATAAGCAGTATGGCAAGTGTGTGATTTGCAAATAAGTATTTTAATGCAGTTTTGCTTTTAGAGATTCTGAAATTCCAATTAAACCGTTAGTCCCACAGAAGTACTTATATTTACACTGTCAGTTGTAAAAGTAATCCTATCTGTTAAATATTATCTCAGAAATTTAACTGCACTTAGCACATGGTAGCGATAGAGAACTTGTATGTTATCTAGAGGACTATCTAATATAAAATAGCAGGGTATTCAGTAGCTACTTAGCTCTTTTTTTGTTTCAGAATTCAGTCGTCCACAAAATCTTCAGACCTAAATCCAAAGACAAATGCTCAGTCACATTCACCAGGACCAGGTGTGCTAGCATTTCTTTTAATATATTGCGTTCATCTAAACTGTGGTTCCTAGCATATCACTGAGCAGGTCTAGCGTGTTCCAGGCCAGTGGTTTTTGTGCTAGCTCTGAGAGATTTGTGCATCCCAGTTTTTCTCTTGGATATCTTTACTTTGCAAGAATAACATGATTTTTGGCTCTTAACCAATGAAAGCTGCAGAATGAGATAATAATTTTATAAAGAGTACCCATTTCTTTGGTGAGAAAACGGGTGAAGAAAAGGCTTAGAAGACAAGTCATGAAAATATGTAGGGGATCAGGGACTCTCATTGTACAGTGTATTATCGTTCACGCAAAGATGAGTGCAGAGGTAACCCCAACTGCTCCCTATGTAGTGTTCCCTTTTTCTCACCTCTCTTCTCCAGAGCTTGACTCCTTCAGCCACTTCCAAAGATATCCTCCCTCTCTCCCACATTCCTGAGTTCTCATCACAGCCAAGACGCTGAGTGTAGCCTGTTCATTCTCCTTCTTATTCCCTGCCTTAATGTTGCTTTAAATCTACTCCCATCTACCACGTACTTTCTATGACTTTCCCATTACTTATGCCCCAATGCACAACCTTTATTGCTGTTGCCACTGCTGAGTTACTTCAGTTCTGTCTGGCAGAAATCATTGTTCCTACATTTGTCCCCTTAATGTTGTAAGGAAGCATTACAGAAATGAGAACACAAACTATATTACCATATAAAAAAGACTTCAGTTGGCATTTATACAATGTTCTTCATCTTTCCTTGTTAAATATAAAGCAACTCTTGCCACATCAAAGAATAATTCTTCCTTAAATGTATCTGATGAAGGTCCTCGGAACTCTGCTACTTGCAGCCGTGCAGATCGGGTCACCAAGAAGTCGTCTCATAAAAAAAAGAAGCCAGCACGAAGGCAAGGCCCCTGAAAGAAGGAATTCCACTTACGATATTCCTACGCAGAAATTTACCTAAACTTTATCCACTGCCTGTTCTTTGAAAAATTCTTAATGCCTATTTGTATTAGCCTGCTTTCTATCTATGCTTGTCATTTGGGATCTCTTCCCTGTTTAGGTCCTCATGATCAGCTCTATATTTTTTTTCAGATTTTGTCTGGAAAAACATTCTTCTTTTTCTCCTTTGTCTGCTGTAGTTCTGTATTTTGAAGTTGTTGAAACATATGCTAAACTCCCTCTTAAATCAGTATGGTTTAATTTTCAGGTCTGATGTCTAAATAGCATGTCTTCAGCTCAGTCCGTAGATAGACGAAATGAGCTACTGTAATAGTGAAAACAACAGAAAAGTTTCAAAGAGCCATTCAGGAGAGAATCCTGAGAATTTTTTTCCATCAAAAATTATTTTCATGTAATACTAGTTTTAGCGTTACATTTTTTCCAAATTTTTCTTATGTTTCATATCCATCATATCACTGACTAGCTCGAATAATCAGCCAGAGAAGGAAAATACTTGTGGATAGTTTCAAATTTACTGTTTTGCCTCCCTAGGGTAAAGAAATGCACTGAACCAGGTCTCAGCAATGAGAGATTCAAGATATTTGGAGAGAAGCCTCCAGAATCCGAGTAAGTCATGTGTATTTGCAGAGATAGAAGTTAATCTACAAAAAAACATCTATCCATCTATCCATAATTGTGAACTATGGAGTTCACCATTTAATTTTGAGGTGTTTAACCTTGATATTTACGGGTCAAAGTGCTTACAGAACAGTTCCTTTTTGCAGCATAATAAAAGTGAATGTGAGTCATCCATTTTATTGTGTTTAATATCTGAAGTGGGTGGCCTCATTGGAGCCCATTTTGTACATTTACAAAAAATGGGCTGGAAAATGTAAAATAACCTGTCTTTCAGTTATTTTCACCTCTAAGATGATCAATAAATTCTGTGCTCTACATTCTTGTGCTCAGTATTATGTTTATGTGAATAAACAAGGAACAAATTGTTTAGGAGGTGATTTTTAAATAATTCCATTCTCCTTTTCCAAGAAAATTTTTTCTTGACATGTGTAGTTATATTATACAAAATTGAGATATTTCATTTGTGCCATGCAAAACTATGAAAATTAATGCCTAAGGTGTTGAAGTACTTGGGATTTTTGTTCCACATTATGTTTCAAAATAATTCCAATAAACAGCTAGAAGCACCTTCAAATATTTTTGGTTTATCTAAAATGCATGCTAAGCTCTTAAGGTAAGTTTTGAGCACAGGAAGTTGGCTAAGATTGCTTTTTTATTTGCAGTGACATGGAGGTGTTCTCCAGTAAGCATTTACAATTCCTCAGAGTCCTTGCTTCTTCTGAAGAGAATCAATACTAATGGGGGTGAAGGTTCTTCTATTTGTTTATGTATGCTCTGAAAAATGTGTTAAAATAAACCTGAACAAAGTATTTGAAAAATGGTAAATATTGCCAATGTGATCAGTTTACAGTATGATTGTCTTTTTAATTATTTTTTTTTTTTAATTTTCTTTGTTTTCAGTACTTTTAAGGGGGTTATTAAGAATATCCTCTGGACGGGTAATAACAGCTTGCTCTGTCTTGCTGAGGTAAGAAAATCCAGTATTCTTCAGTCACTTCTGCTTTCATCGGTCTCCTCCTGTGCCAGCTAAATAATTTGGTTCTTCACAGTGTTTGGATGGCCATCCAAAAATTTTCCTTTCTTCACCAATGCATCTAATTTTTAAATAGTATTTGACACAGTTCATTTTTAATCACAGGTTTCTTTATAAATGTTAACTAAGCATTTCAGAATCAGAGAAAGAAAAATGGTCACAGAGAAGAAAGTGGTTGACAGCTTTATGTATCCCTGCTACCAGATGTGACTTGTTTGAATGTGTTATCAACAACTCTTCTGTTTTATCTCTATCTCCTGAAGGAGTTCTACGCAAAAGAGAAGCCTCAAACCAGAGCGCCTGAAGATCTGCCAGAGACATTTGAAAGTTGTGCAGAAACGCTCAAACAGGCTCTGTTGTCATACCAAAGTCAGACAGATTGTTACTACGATTCCTGTCTTATAGGTAAATTCATTCAGTTAAGAATTTTAGTTTCTTGTGTATGTAATTCTTCAGTTATGTAAACTGAAAATCGAGAATTATGTAGTTTTCTTAATCCATCACACTCAGTGGAAAAACTCCAGTTGATTTTACTGGAAATTGGGCCAATACTCTCTTTTTATATATTTTCAGCTACCAAAAGCATGGCAGAATGGCAGAAGTTGAAAGACCTGTACAAGGTCACATCTTTTAGCAAGTGTATGTTTCTCAAAGCATTAAACCTAGGAAAAGGAATGGCAGGGGCAGAATCTCTCTGAGAGAGAATTCCACGTTGTTTGACCCTTGCAGTGTACATTCATCTTGTCCGAGTGGTTTTTTTTCCTTGCAATGAATACTTCCATGTCACACAAACACCCTGTCTTTTCCAAAAAGAATTTCAGGATCAACTGAAGTTGTTTGAGAAAGAGCTCCCTCATGTCTCCCGGTTGGCAGTTGATAGTCTTCTAAAAGAACACGAGCAGAAACTCAGCTATTCCACTGCTCAGATTCAGCACCTCTTCAACAGACAGCTGGAGGACTGGGAGAATGTGAAGGTAGGTATCGTGGACATATTGGAATGCTTCCAGCATAAGCAATGCAAAATGCATCAGAATTATAAAATTTTCTTTTTATTAATCTCACTGTTTGCTTAATCACTCACTGCTGAGCTAGCCACAGATTTAGTTTCTGTGTTTGCAGTTAGTCTGTGTAGTTCTACTGGAAGCTTTGTATTTCTAGTAACTCAGTCCCTTCTCTCACTGCTTCCAGCACTGGGCTGCCTCTTTATAATCTTGTACAGCTATCTTAGATTGTAAACTCTGTAAGGGCTGTGACATCGTGGTATGGCTGTACAGCTCATACTGTGAGAGTGCACTTGTTTGTAGGTACTACAACATACAGATAATGAAATATAATTGTTTACTATCTTTCAAAAAAGAGGCGTATTTTGTCCGGTAATATCAGAACTGGTAACAATCATAATGGAGAACATGCAGGAAATGTTACATAGTAGCTGCTTGAGATTTTGTTCCTCTGAGTGGTAAGTTGAATTCAGGAAAAAATACAAATATAAAGATAAAAAAAAAATTTGTTTACCACTTGGTAGAAGAGATTATTACTTGCTGAAAACAAAAAGCAAGGTGAGATCAGAGGCCCTGTTCTCCAGCAGATAGGCAATTTGGGATATACTAGGTTTATCTCTAGACAGCCAAGGAATACACTTAATTGTCTTTCTGAATACTTTTATATCAAATGTGTGAGTTTTACTTCTTCCTTGTTATGACTCACTTGCATGTTCTTTACTGAAGGCATGACTTTCATATGTATTTACTTAAAGGCTGCGCACAAGAATCAGTTACATCCCTCTCTGGGACACCCAGAAAACTCACTTCACCTGGATGCTTTGTGCCAAGAGGAAATAAAAAGGCAAAAAGAGGAAGCTGATGGTATTCGTCTCAACGCACAGATGCTGCAGGTAATTGTAAAGCCATTGCTTGGTATGAACTTAGATGTTGCATTTGGAAAGGAGAGTGCCTCTTGGACAGATTTTTCCTCCCCATCAAAAGTAAACTGGAAAATGTTTTCAGTTTTAGGCAATCCTGTTCATACATCTTCTAACTTTTAAGTTACGTATTATCAGCATTAGATCAATATATACTTAAGTGCATACGCACATGTACACGTGCATAGATTTATTGTGGAACTAAGTGATCTTTTGTATCATTCATAGAACATACTGAGGAAGAGATGGCTTATCTCTTATTGGTAGAATTATTAGATAGAATTCTAAATTTGGTGTAATAGTGACATCCTCTGGTTAGTTATTTTACTTGCAGACGGCAGATGCCTGGAAGGGTTTCTTCTATGTGTATTTCATTAGTGCAAATAATTGATGTTTTTCTGTATAAGATTAAGAACTGGAATAAGCAGAATTTTATGGGAGAGATTCAGGAGTCAAAACACTTTTCCTGCTCCATCCTCTAGGGTTACTGAAGGTCAGTTCCCCAACATTAAAAAAAAAAACCATTGTTTCCTTCTCTCAGACTGCTTACTCAAAATTCTCAATTTGTTAATTCTGAAATAATATCTTCTTCTCCTCTTTTCTCTGCATAGACACGCAGAAACAAACCCTGTTTTAGAACAATACCCGGACAAAGCGCTTCCACCCAAAGTATCCGTATTCCAGAATGGCCTTTGCTTTAGGCAGAAGGATGCATTTAGAGATAGCAGTGTGTATCAGATTTAGATGCTTAAACCAAATATACAGCCACTGGGCAACTATACACAGAACTCTGTAGCTTTTTGTACTCTACCTTAGGCAATTGGGTAGTGTTGAGAATACTGCAGAGACACTTTTAGACCCTTAGACCGTCTTATGTGCAACTTAGAGCCTGATGTCTGTTATCTGCAGCTGCTGCAAAATGTCAAGGCTGAACACTTGGGTAGTTCTTTCGGAGCTAAACTAAAAGGAGAGGAGATCAAATTATCAAAGTAATTCCTCTCACTTGTCTCTGATGTCCCAACAGGACTGTGTTGCTGAGTGTGCTCGTAACTTTCTTTCTGCACTAGCTGCCTTCACTGAAAATCTGCTTCTGGAATTAGACGAAAGCGTCACTGTTGATGATATACAAGTAGCAAGTAAGTAGACAAGAGATTGCTTGTTCAGGCCTCCGCTTCCTTCTCAAAGATTGCAGCAGACTTTCCCTAGGAAGAGGAGACTTTCATATGCTGTAGTACTTTAAATGGAAAGATTTGCATGATCAAGCATACAAAGCTATTTCTTGAAAGTGAAGAGCATCTAGCTGCATATAGTTACTCCAAAGAAATGGTATTACTGCCATTGCTTTCTTGCTGCTGAGTCTCTCTTCTATTGTCTCCCAGAAAAAGAAATACCAAGAGAAAAGATGTCCACTTTAATGCATCATAAACAAGCTGGACTTCCTCTAGAAATCCGTGAAGTTAAACAGTTAATTGAGCGTGGGAGCAGGTAATAGCTGGAGATACTGAACACTGTTCTATGTAATTTCTCTTCTCTAAACTGGTATCAGACGTTGTCCTCATAGTTTTTTGCTGCCTTGTTGAAACTGCTGAGTACTATGATCATGATTAGTGATGTCCTTTAACTAGTTGTGGAGCAGTTTGGGTGGGTAATGATCTTAAAGAAAGAGTAGCAATGGGTCCAGATAAATAAAAGTGAATTAGGTATTGCGTTGTGAAGCAATACAATTTCAATATTGTTGCTATGACACTTTGACAGCCACTATTTATTAATTCAGCACTTTAAAATCTATGCGTATACGGTGTATTTTCACTCAGAAGATGTGAATTCTATTTACTGTGCAGAGGTCCTGAAGTTTTAAAAGAAAAGATGGTTATACTAAATCAGGTAGTTTTTAGGTAATACTTTCGTGGACATGAAAAAAAAAATTCAATCTTTTGCACTCTAAATACAAGTAACTTAAGTTAGTATAATCTGCTCTCTTTTCTAACTGTCTCCCTCATGTGGCTTGTTTGTTTTGTTTGTTTTTTTAAAGGACTTGGCCAGGAATACCTATGACTACTCTTGCAGACAATTCAGATTATATTATTTTCAGAGAAACCGCATCAGTTACAACAGCTAAGACTACGCTGGGGCACGTGGCAGCAGTAGAAGCAAGAGATGCTGTATATACGGTTGGTCTGTGGGAAAGGACTGGGAGTGGGGCTACTACTGTTCTGGATTTAGTTTTTGAAGAAGAAAACTATAGCTATGTACAAGTTTTTAATATACACACTGTTTTCAGATCTTAAAGCCGTATTAACCATGTGCAGAAATCCTCTCTCATGTCCGTTTCCTTGTGATGTTGCCAAAAGCAGACAGAGTTGGTTTCTCAGGGAGCCCTCTCATTCAGCTACATTACAATGGGGAATTGTTTCAGCAGAGAGGCATGGATGGTGTCAGAAACAGGACACTTCATGTGTTTCAGCAGCATCACAATTCAAAAAGTAGCTGCTGCCATACCACCATTTCAATACAGCTGGCTTTCACTCACCTTTCTTTCTAAGGCGTAAAGCTCTAGCCTTAGATCACAAAGGCTGATTTTTCCATAAAAGATGAAGGGTGGGAAGAGACTTGCATCCTATCTTACATCCTGAACCATCACAGATCATTGTTTCCATCAAAAATGATCACTCTTTCTTCACTAAGTCTGCTAGAAGAATGAACGCATTCCAAACAATTCTGAGACTGTGACTTGCACTGATGATAGTTTGTGAAACAGTAGTGTTCAGCAGTTAGGAGAATATTCTTGCGTTAAATCATTTGGAAATAAATTGTCAGTGTTTATGCATCTGTCCTGGAAGTAATCATACTCCCAGTGAACTGAATTAATTAAAAACAATTTTTTTTTTTAATAGGGAAATGTAAAATACACTGTTAACAATGGTAAATGACATAAAAACTACAAAATTGCATGAGTGTTTTATGTATCTGGTTACGGTACCTAAGCACCTGGTTACGGTGCAGTTTTGAAGTGAACATAGTTTGTCAGCAGGGTGTGATATAGTAAATGCACACCACAGAAATATTTTCATGAATATATGTTGCATTAAAAATAGAGTATTTTATATTTTAGAGCATGGACTCTTTAATAAAGGTGCCTTGAGTTTTTCATGGTAGTCTACAAGTTTCTGTTTAGGTGAAATACGTTTTCAGCAGCTTTGTAATTGTTCAGTTCATACTCGTGACTTTGGGTCTTGCCACAACTTCCTGAGTGCGTTCTGTGTTTGAGATGCATGCTTTCCTCTGTCTTCTCCAGAGCAGGCAGCTCTTTCATCTTAGGAGCTAATGGAAGTGTGGTAAAGATCATGTATTTTTAGCAAAATTTAAATATTGCTAATAATTTAATTTTGGAAGTCTTTAAAAGGAACACAAGGCAGGCAGTGAAAAATTCATTTTTCATATAGTTCTGTTGTCAAAGGCAGAAAATAAGTGGCCTGTATGCTATCTTCTGACACGGTGGATCAGGACCTGGATTTAGGCAAAATAAAATTATATTTCGTTTCTACCAATTTTGTCTTTTGTTGTTGTTTATACAGAAATACAAATGTAAACTTGAGCAGCAGTTTGCCCAGATCAAGGAAGAAAGTACAGCTCAGCTGCTGACAGTTCAGCGTTGGGAAGATTGGTGGAAACGATCCATCCAGAAGATTAAGCGACTCTATGCTTGAGATCAGTCAAATCTTGCTGATGTCCTTCTGATCATTGTTGGTGTAAGCAGACAAGTTTGTGCTAATGTCAATAATGTTATAGATTAAGTCCAACAGTATTTTTTTTTTTTTTTTTTTTTTTAATTTCTGTTGCACTGAACAAGTGCAGTGGTGAAAGGAGCTATTTTTTGCCTCTTGAAATAAAAAAATCTGACGAATGTGCTGTAAATGAAATGTAGACTCTGTGCAGTGCTTCCTAGTTGGATCTCTGCCAGAGTGAAGTTAACTCATTGTGGTGCTAGCTGCAATATGAGCATCTGAAAAGCTAGAAGCCCAAGCAGTGGATTTGTACTGAAGTTCACGTTCAAGGCTCAAGCATGATTGAAGATGTCTGTGTCATGGTGCAGTCTGAAGGCAGAATAGTTAAAGGCAGCCTGTTTAATAATGGAGTCCAGCAAGGAAACTTTTTCTTCGGCATGGATGAAGCCCTTCCTATGGATATCCTCTCTTCCTTCACGTTCTGAGCGACACTGTACTCGCAGCTTGCTGCTTCAGTTTTAGAATCTGAAATACACGTTTAGAAATCTGAAATAGTTAATCTGCGAAGAATATTTTCCACGGAATGGTCTACAAGCGAGGTATTTATCTGCAATCTACAATGCTTTCCGAGGCAGGGCTTGAAGATAAAGTACTGCTTTGTTCTGGGAGGTCAAGCAAGTTCATTTAGGAGTCATATAGCTACTTTCAACCATACTGCTTTTAAAAAAAAACTGAATAAATTCGAGGAACATGAGTAATTATTAAAAATGCTTTAGCCATTTTTTTCTGTTTGTTAGGAGATTCTGTCACTAACTGCAACCACATCTATTTCATTTTTGCTTGCATTCATTGTGAGACCTAGAGTTGTAAATCAGTTCAGGACAAATATGGTAAATGTCAATGAGATGGTTTTAGACGCAAGATGTTCTGAACTCATCTGGCTCCAGTGTTCTTGTAGATTTGCAACAGAGAAATTGAAGCAAAGCGGGGACTGGATCAGCTGTGCTTCTAATGATGCAATATTTCAAAACGTGTATTACTTTTCCTGAGGGATTAGATGCTTACTCTGTAAAGACACATGGAAGTACACTATGCCTATTATAATAGCTGAAACTGCAGTAAAATATCCAGAACACCTGTATCTTTTTTTGTTCTATGTTAATTTTACTGTTCAATATAAGGATAACTTTTATTCTCCTTTCTTCTATCTGTCCATTATCCTCTGTCCTTCCCCATCACCCAAGTTCTGTGCTATGGCGATAAGTGCATGAGGATGGTCAGGTGCAGGAAATGAGAATCCCAGGAGACTATCTGCAAAGTGGTACTGTCTGATGCTTTCATTTGTGCTTTGGGGGAAAATTTTGAGAAGATGTTTATGAAATTGGAAAGTGGTATCAAGCTGGGAGGGGCTGCAAGCACCACAGAAAACAGAATTCAATCAAGACTTGATGTTTTAGAAAAACAAATAGTCCAAAAAAGGAGTATAAATCCATAAAGTCAAGTAGATGGTTTTGTATGTCATAGACCTGGCTAGGAGATGTTCTGTAGAAAAGATGTGTGGGTTACATTTGGCCACAGGCTGAATGTCATCACCGGTGCTGTGTTCTTGCGAAGCAGGCAAGTGTCATATAGGAATGTATGAACTGTCACAGTATTTTGGTTTTGTGGGGTAATCCTGCTTTGCTCAGTACTGGTGAGGGCTGAGCAGAAGTATTTGGTTTGGTTTTGGCACCACACTATGTGAGAATGGGCTCATTACACATCAAACAGAATTGACAGAAATAATTACGGGTCTTGAAGTGAGTAATCTACAAAGAAAGATTGAAGGAGTTGTGGTGGTTGAACACACGGAATAGAAGAGAGACAGAAACATTGTAGACTTCCGATATGTCAAGGGAGTCTCCAGGAGCATGATTGCTGTCAAAAGAGGGACAGACCTAAACTGCAGCAAGTGAGATCTTGGCTGGAAGTTAGAAAGCCTCCTGACAAGAAGGGCTGTAAAGCGCTGGCATGAGTTGCCCACCCACCCTATGTCTAACGAGCTCTCAAAGAATGATTGAAAAGCAACTGCTTGAAACTCCCCCTGCACACTTGTCCATTTTGCATGTGCCAGAAGCATCAAGCACAAGGCCAGATATGTTGCACTGAAAAATTTGGTATCAGATAGCAGCTCTCATTACAGAATTAGCACAGGAATTAGTTGAAACTGGTCAAAGCATAGAATAACAGCTAGAGCGGAAAGGCTGCTTGCAAATTCTTCTACCTTTGTGGACCCGCAGCGTTTTTAGGCAAGAATCCAGAACTGCTCAGCATGAATCCATGAAGGCTTTAAATGGTGGAAGGCCTTGAGATATATATATTTAATTTTTTTTTTTTTAGGTGTCATTTTGTGATGCTTCTTGGTGAAAGCTGATGAGAATGTTTGACAGGAGAGCGACGAAGAAGCACCAGAGAGGATTTCTGGATGGCAGAGTAAAGCAAATTAAAGAACTTTTTGCTACCTGTCTTTTTATAACCAAAGAAATTAAAGTGGGAAAATTGTGACTGACTTTCCAGATCCATTGGCACTGTTGTATGCCTTACCAGGGGCAGGACAGTAAAGATCTCGGTAATGCTTACTTCATCCCCCCCCAAAGAAGCACCCTGTACCAGTTCTTCCCACTACCATCAACGCTACTGAATGTCTATAAATAGGAGCTTGACAGACAGCCCCTTTTTTTTCCCCCAGTCTCCCCTCACATGCTGGAAAGTGCTTTTGTCTAACTTGAGGCTGCATTACAATCCAGCAGCAGCCTGGAAAGCTGGCTTTGCGAGTGAGCACTTTATGTGGAAACAGAGGACGCCGAGGAGGCAGAAGGAAGCTTCCACACACGAAAAACTTCTGTGCAGTACCATAGTGCTGTACTCACTGGAGGTAATAATGAACGTAGCCTACAACAATTAGTGTGCTTGTAACAAGCCCCTTTGGAGGCCACATGCAAAGGCTTTGTATGTTTGTTACGGGGCCCGTGGTTCACGCTGTGGGAACCTTTCCTTCCGTGTGAACAGAAGAGGGATTAATTTGAGCTTTTAAGGTAAGATGGCTGGGACAGGGGAAGCTGATCTTTACGGCTGTTGAAAAGGGAGTGATTTTTTTGACTTACAGAGAAATAGCATTACCCAATATGCATTATTATTATTGTCATGTAATGTTTTTTTGCTTGTATCAGGGGCTCAGTTTACCTTTCTCCTGCATGCACCTTTGGAGGGAGCTGTCTCTGGCAGTTACTCTTCTGTGAAAGATGGAATTTATCAGCTAAAATGGTAACTGTGTTAGCTCTGCGTGTCACCTGATATGATTGGTTTTGATGAGTTTATTAAATTGCAAAGGGTGTGTGCTTTATATGAATAAATGGAATCTACAGAAACTAGAATCAGATCAGAAAGGCTCCCCACGCACTTAGAACTGTGATTAGATCTCGCTGAAATGGGAAGGTTTCTCAAACGGTTTGCAGGAACTGCCTGTGTGACTAAGTGGCCTGGCTCTTACAGCTTGTTTCCTTCCGCATTCCTCATTTCAGAAAGACTGAATTAAAATGAAACTGCTTGGTGGACGTCATGCTTCTATAAAAAAATAATGCATTTCTCTCATAGTGAGATACTTATAGTCAATTTTGCTTGCATTTTTGTTCTTTTCAGATTGAAACTGCTGGGAGTAAGAAGTTGTCCTTCCTTTTACTACTCCAGAAGACGTGATTTCCAGGAAGGTGTTGGGATCTCTTGTCTGTCTGTCTGTTGTTACCGCATTTATCTGGTAAGAATTTGCTGGCAAGATTGGTCATATTTAAAACATCTTGTCTATATCTATACTGTGATAAAAAGTATAGTAGCAGGAAAATATAGGCAGTGCATTTTATGGAGAGTCCCTGTTAGAGCTGTGAAAAAAACCAGTAATTTGTACAATAGGTAAAGTAACACTAGTAGAGAGAGAAGCCTCCAACAGGAGAGAGAAAAAAAGACCGATTGTGTCTAAATTAGGCTGCTAACACCATATCTGACTCACAAACAAATGTTCAAGTACAGAATATTCCAGTTACATTTCAGTTCAGGCCTTAAAAGAGATTATTATCTGTCTCTTCAACCAGCCCAAACTCATGCTAGCTTACCTAAGGATAGCTTTGTAGCTATCAAACATTGTTGCTTTCAAACACTGAGCAGGTTTGTAACTTTGAGTGTACTGAATACTGAGGATGCCTTACAAATTCTGTTGAGCAAATTCAAACATTGTTTGAAAGGAATCTGAGATAAGGCATTTCTATTACCTATTTAATTATTATTCTTTATTATGCTGTATTTCTGATGTTGCAATTATTTGCTTTTATTTCACATTGTGAGTGGTTGCATTTCACCAGGCGTTAAGTGATTGTATATACAAATCTATATAGATTGTGATCAAAACTGAAGGGAGAAAAAATCCTATGCAGCCTATTTGTCTGCTACGCACATTGAAGGATGCGCACACTTCAGGACAGCATTTAAAGCTCCAGAAAGTGTCAGTATGTCACATCAGTGTATATTGCATATTTATCCATTTTGAGCATTGCCTTATGTCTCCATTTGTGTACGCTTTTCAAAAACGTGTAGACCTACATTTTGTAGACCACTTGCTGTAGATAAAAATACTTAGACCTGATGGTACAAGCTGGATACTTCTGGGCTCATTTTGTCCTGAGCTTCCCATTTATGCCTTAGCAGCAGTATATTACATTAAAAGGTGTATACACTGAATCCTGTACTAATTAGTAAAGTAGACAAGCAGTTAGCTAGAGTTATTTCTCAAAATCTGTGCCCGATTCTGAAAAGATCTTGGAAAATCCTAGGAAGGTATCTTTCAACATTACCTATCTTAAAATGTTTCTTTGGTATCCCAGGATTACAGTTAGGAATGGAAAAGTGCTCTACCTCCCATATTACCTTCCTTGCCCAGAAATCTTGTAAGTGTCCCATGTTGTATGTAAATAATGGCACAGATCATTGTCACAGCAGGTGAACTTCACAGACAGTAGAAGTAGTTGTTAACAAGTAGTCACTTGTTCTTTGTTTTATGAACCTGTAATTAGTCACTCTCTTAAAACAAAACGGTAATAATGCAATCTTTTCTGCTTTAGTCTGCTTGCCCTCCAGGACAACTGGGTGTTTGTACGGCATGACTGAGGCCTTGTTTGTTGTGGGTCACAGAGACCATGACTAACAGGTTAACATTGGCTTTATTATCAGGGTGTAATCACACACATGCACATGCACACACAGGATCTCACTGTGCTTTGAGATGTGGGTTAAGCATCCCAGCTCGCTAGATGGAGAAACGGTAAGTCAGAGAGGTGAAATGAACAATCGCATAAGGACTGCTGGCAGAGTTAGGAATAACCCCCCCAGTCTCATAATCGTGTTCCTCCACTCTACGATCTGCGCTTTCCACTCACTTTATGGATGTATTTGTGTTATGGCAGCACTTGAGTCGTGGACCAGAAGCTTGCTTTGAACAAAATGACAAGGTAGCTGCTTTTCTTGAAACCTTACGGTTTAAGGGGTCAGCTTCTCTGGGTGGCGCAAACCTATATACAGTTAACTGACTTAGTGTGCATCCTAAAAGGTATTTCAAAGCTCATTAAAGAGAGTTTGCACTGTTGAGGAGCAGGGTACACGGCCTGAGTGACTTCACTGCCATGTCAGACCGTAGGTGTAACATGACAAGCCACAGCTTTTCCCATCCTTTGTCATGACCTACTCATCTTGTAAAAACAAAACTAAAAAATGCAAATAGAAAAGATGATCTCTTACAGAGGCATTTCTCATTATTTCAAGCCATTAAAAAACATTGTGTCAAGTAAGAATGCTTGTTTCTCTGAATGCTGTTTAAAGTGTGATATATAGTAGTTCAGCCCTCCAGGTGAACAGAAGGGAGCACATGCATGACCAGTACTGGCAATCCCCAATAAACATGTGCTTCCCTACGTTTGGACCACTAAACTCTGATTTACCCACAGGCTCTGAGAGCTGCCAGCATCTCTCTGTCCCTGTTCTGCTGTGTGCTCTGTTTCAAAACTGTGACTTGCCTGACAGCCCTTGAAGGTGCATGCAGGCAATGTCTGACTCTCTGTACCACGCAGAGCAGTGTGCACAGCAACTGGAGCAAGGACTGGGACAGCTTGTCGGTACAGCAGCAGGCCCTGAAGCTGAACCTGGTTCTGGCTTTAGGAAAAGCATTACAATCCCTTTCTTTTCTCACCCCATCATGCAGATCTGTGAAACTCCAATATACAGAAGAGAAGCTAATCCAAATTTTCCCCCAGTAAGTACTGACTTTTTATTTCCTGACCTTTAAACTGCTATTCCTCTCCTCCAGGTGTATTCATGTATTATTCAGTGGATATTTCTTCCTTTTTACAGATTATTTTATCAGCAGCCAAGATTGCTGGCTCCAAAGTAAGTTTCTTTGTTTGAACTTTGTTTTTTGTTTCTGCTGGCACTGGTTTGAGTGCTCTGTGGCACACACATTTGCAGAGTCCTGGTACACACTGAACAGTACCTTGTTCCAAGACAAGTCTAACCATATGGGTATGTCTACAGCTGCCTATGCTGCTATAAGATCGAGTTTAGTCACTGTGTACTTGCTAACGTACCTACCGTAGACTCCAATTAATACATCAGCACACACACACAGCCTGTCTATATGGCTGCTGCCAGGAACTCTTTCTGAGACAGGAGATATATAATAGCTGGAAGACAATGAGAAATACCTTCTGGAACTGTGTTGTAGCTGTAACCAGCTGTGGAAATGCTTTGAATCCATTTCAGGGCAAAACCAAGCAAGGGCCTTGTATGACCTTCAGCAATGGTTTCCGCTAACCTGCTGGATCTTACACCGGAACAAATTGCAGGCACTCACACAGACAAGTCTCTAAGAGAAGCAGTCAAACCACTGAGTTTAAACAGACGTGGAAGGCTTCAGGCAGCAGCAGCTAAGAAGTGACTTAGGCAAATGCTCCTTGTCAGCTCAAGTTTGTTAGCAGTCTCGTTTGGTCCAGCTCCTGTGACCTGACTCTTATCTCTAGCAGTTCACCTTCAACGGCCACCATTCTTTTGCATGTTAATAAACACACCCTGTTAGTACATATCTTCCCCCCCGCCCCTGCTATTTCAACAGGACGTCCGAGGCCTGAGTATTTCTCTCTTCCATATAGGCATAAATTAACGTGCAAAATCAGCTAGTATGTACTGGACTAGATGAGGAGAGAATCATGTAGCTTTTAGTGCTCTATGTCTTCTGAAGGGACTAGTGCGCACTGAGAGGATGCATACCATGGAAATGAGTCATTGGGAAACCCAGTG
>Ga0181612_163452_pt1 | contig 20086 bp, 7 predicted proteins | sample HoacroProtozoa21_FD_119630 | JGI IMG/M metagenome (GOLD analysis project Ga0181612, IMG submission 119630) | Hoatzin crop microbial communities from Cojedes, Venezuel. Combined Assembly of Gp0051906, Gp0051904, Gp0051908 | reverse complement strand
TTGGCTAACAAGCAGTTGTGCAGGAGCTGGGAGGGAGCACAGCCAGGCAGTGAGCCCAAGCTGGCCAATGGAAATATTCCACACCATAGATGTCTTGCTCAGTATAGCAATAAGTGTTGGCCAGGGGGCAGGAACCCTTTCCTGCAAGTTCAGTCATTTTCTGCGAGTTCGGCGAAATCCACGAGTTCTGCAGTTGTTGCTTGGGGACCAGCTGCATAATCAGTTGTTGGACGGTGAGAAAAATTGTATTGGGTATCACTTGTTTTGTATTATTTTCTTTGTTGTCTTATTAAACTGTCTTTATCTGAGCTCACAAATTCTTTTGGTCCATTCTTCTCCCCACCCCACTGAGGGGTAGGGGAAGGAGTGAGCGAGCGGCTGCTTGATCCTAGTTGCCAGCTGTCAGGTTAAACCATGAGAGAGGGGAAAGCGACATATGTGAAGGGGAGAGCCCTGCCATCCCCGGAGGGTGCTGCTTGAAGCTCAAACAGTTCTCATGGGTGATGGGGAAACTGGAGAGCCATATTGTCTAAAGCTTTGTGTGCTAGAGAAAGTAAAGGGTACTTGTTTTTGGAGCCCATGGAAAAATCTGTATATCTTTTGCTTCAACTTTTACATGTCCTGGAAGGAGTGAGCTCAAAACCACAGGGGTTAGAGCTCTTTGCTTCTCCTCCTGATGGCTGAAGAACAAGGCCAGCATTGTCTTGCGGGCCTGAAGCAGGCTGTAATGGAGGGGGAACCAGGAAAGCCTGTGCCTTAGTTCTTATGCCAGGGAAATCACGAAAGACAGCGATACAATTTTCTCAGACTAGAGAACGCTTAAAAGCTCGTGGATGTAGTGAAAACCCAAACACAACAGCTAGATGAGTTCCACAGCTGCTATGGTGTTATGCATCAGAGGGAAGATTTCTTGTGTGCCAGCTTACTGTTGAGATTTTACAGATTGGTCAGATACACTGAACATGTGCTGACTGCAGCTGTAATGCTTCTGGAAAAGAAAACAAGGCCTTAGAGTTCCATATCCATCTAGAAAACGCATATGGAGAGATTTAACCACTCTGTGTAAGTAGCTAATTGCATTATCAGTTGCAAAGTCAATCAAGACCCAGCAGAGGAACACTTAGTTAAAACGCTTCAGTGCCCTTCCATAATCACAAGTGAAGCATTGTTTTGTGACTTCTCTGGGTTTTGGGGATTTTTTTGCTGTCATTTTTTTTCTAGGGTTCTTTTGGATGAAGAAAGTTTTCCTCATTGTGTAGTGTGGTTTTTCTTCCTTCCCTGGACAGTCAAAATGTAGGCCTTTGAATGGGAAATATGTTCAAATCTGACCCAAGACTACCACTTGTTGCTGTTAGTCAGATTTAAACACTAAGATTTACCTATGTTTACTGCCAAGTGGTTGTGGGTTTTTTTTGGTTAAATATATCTGAATTGTGGTAAAACTCTATTGTCTGATTAGGAGCTAGAATCAAATAATGATCTTTAAAAACAGAAAGTTTTGTTGATTTAAAACTTGGCATCTCAGACATGAAGACAAGGAAACCAGCATTTTGTGACTTCAAAATTGAAATCCCAGATGCTCCAATACCCTGGAAGATGTAGAGAGTTTTCAGATCTAGAAGGTGGATTTGCTGCTTTTCCATTGCAACATTTTAGGAAAGCAGGATGGAATCTTAAGCTTTTTTCTGTTTTCATCTATTTTGTGTTTCTAGACTTTAATTTTAATGTCACGCCTATTATTGCATCGTTAGTGGTTTTTTTTTATTCTGTTGTCTCGGAAATGTGTCCTGAATGTGGTTTTATCTCTCATTATTGCTTGTAAACCTCATACTACTTCACCACGGTGGCACAGTTAACGCTCTTTTCCCTTGCTTAAGCCTCCTGCAGTCTCTCTGGCCCTGCCATCAATCACCAGCTGGATGCTGAGACAAATTTTTTATAGCAGCTTCTGTCAGTAAAGAGAAAATATTTTGAGAAATACAGTCTAAAAGCTGAATGTCAGCCTGCTGAGTGGCCTGGTTAACAGGAGAATTGACTCTGCCAAGTTTTCGTTGTTTAGCTTTTTTTCTTAATTTAAAAAAAAAAGTGGTTTGGGGTCTAGCCCAAATAATAAACAAAATAAGATTTTCTTGGCAAGGACTCTTAATTGACTAGCTTACTAAAATTCTTAAGCATCTCCATGACTCTTTCTGTCTCCACCTTTCCTGATTCCTGTAACATGACGTTTTCAGTCTGTTCTGGGTGTTGCACAGAGGTGTAGCAAAGCACCCATAAACTCCAGTGGCTCTGTTGGACCCCCTGTAGTCCCCTTTCTTGTGTTCTTTTTCTGGTAAAACTAACGGACTGTAAAAGTGTGTTGTTTCTGAGGTTCAAAATCCTACAACAAGCAATACTCTATCTTTGCAGGAAGTATTCCAAAAGAGATTCTGGATGCCCTGAGCAATTGTATTTAGTCTTTATAACCAGGGCAAAACACACTCAAAAGATTTAGATAGGCAAGAAGCCACATACTTTTCAAAACTGCTTTAAAAAAGGATGTTGGAAGCACATGGCATAATGCATAGTAAATCTTGTATTAGAAAGCTGCAAACCCCTTGTTGAGAAGTTACATTGGTCTCTTGAGCCAGAGAACATTGCTGTCCTATAGATATATTGTTGGAAGCTGCATTGAGAAGTGCAGCCTACTTGTTAGTTGATAAATAGAGATTAGAACCATCTACTAGGCTATTTTATGGTGCTTGTTAACAATATTTACCTTCCTAAATTGATTCAGTATAATCCTCGCTATGGCTTTACCTCATTTCTGGAAGACATATAGATAATGTGGTACTTATATGAAGTCTTGCATGCCACTGAAAACCTGCTGTATTTCTTTAGTTGAATTGTGTCGCAGGATTATATTAACATAGATTTTGGAATATTTGAGCTCCCATAGGGTATGGTGTGTGGTTGATATGACATGACTTGCCTTCAACAGTTGTTTTAACAAGATATCCTTCATATAAAATATACCAGGCTGAAAGGCATAACTGAGTGAGTTTAGTAAGAAACGCTGTCGGCAAAATTCTTCACTTTCATCTTTATCTGATTAATTCAAGGCTGAATGTTACAGAGAAAGTATTTTTAACCTAGCAGAGTATTTGGTATGTTTGTTTAAAAAAACCACCAACAAACAAAGAAAAACCACCAAAAACCAAAACAAGAAAACCCAGCCCCCAAAAAACCCTTTTATATAATTTAGCACAAGATAATTTTTAATAAATTGTTAAATTCATTGCAAATGCTTCTGCATTTTCTCTAGCTGAAACCCATACTGCTTAAAATATCTTCTAACTCCTCCTAAAAACTGCTTTAATAATACATTAATTAATACTTGTATAGTACTTGGCATATTTAACACACAAGATAATTTACAGTTCCTAATATTTTAAACTGTGTATTAAAGACTAGCATTAGCGAACAGAAAATACACTGTATGTGAATGTAGCATTAAATGCTAAACATATGATTTACATGAAGCTTGGTTTTTAATTTATTAAAAATAGATATACTTTAATGTCTTGATAATATTACTAATGTTTTAATTACTGTTAACGTTTTTTCTAATTTTTGCTGATGAAGTACTCTTTTTATTAGTACTATGCAGAGACTTTATATCTAGTAATACCAATAATTAACTTTTGGTTTAAATAAACAATTTCAGACTTTATGACAAAATGTTGTATATTAATTTTTATCTATTTACTCCTTGCACAGGGCTTTTTGTATTTGTATTTAGCCAAATTAATATCTGAAAATTCTTATCTATGTACTTGCATCAAAAGGCTTTGTGTACTTGAGAACAGATTTCAGGTATAGACAGATTTTTACTGTCTCTTGACTTTATGCTGCAGGGAAAAGCTTACTACATGAGGATACTAAATGGCTTGGGGGGTTCGTAATGGGATGTGGAGACCTTCACCTTAGGTCACTAGTTTGAATGTAGCCCAGGTGGGTGGAAACGGAAACCCATTATCATCTGGTGGCTCCTAGATGGCCTGTGTGAAATTAGTTGGTGGTCTCAGTCAACTTCCTTCTGGAAAGATGTCAGTACTGCAGAATCATCATCACAGTTCTCACAGGTTGGGACCCTTGCTGGAACTCTTTACAGAAAAATCAGTGGCCAGACTGGGTTTGGGCACTGAATTGCCCTCTGCGCCTCAAGTGATTTGTGTAGGACAGCAAGAAGCATGATTGTGTAACAGAATGGAGAAACCGTTGCCACTTGTTAGGCCAGATCTGGCTTGTAAATTCACTTCCAGAACCATTTAGCTGTGTTTGGCTCCCGCTATCATCGCTTACAAGGTACTTCAGAGGGATGCTGCATGCTCCTATAAATAAAAGGAAGGTCTGGAGAAAAAAACAACCAAACAACAAAAACCTTTGGAGAACTTTTTACGTTAGTTAACACAAAATCTGGAGATGCTATAATCCTGGATGAATTTGACTTCCTAGTTGACTTTCAAATCAGCTGGTTGAATCCCTCAGCTTTTCTGCCTGCAATTTTGTCACCAGTCTCTAGTTGGTTTAGTGATCCTGACACTAGAGAAGGAAAGTAATATATGTTATGTTATTGTCAGAGGCAGTGAAAGACTCTTAATGTAATCACTGTATAAAATCAATGCTGAAAATCTAATTGTTGTGGGGAGTGGTAAAGCAGATACTGTTACCAATGCACAGAGGATTGCTCTCTTTTTACAGCTTTTGTGTATAGTGTGTGTCTGTCTCCAAAGTGGTCCTGATTAGCTAATGAAGCTCACCTGGCCAGATAAATGCAGCCTTCTCACGCACTCTGGGCTTTTTTGCTTAGGAAATTGAAGGAGACCCCTTTGTCCTTACAGTCTTCTGGAGAGCCAGCCTGTGGGTCCCCATTACTACCACATCTCCCCCTAGTGCAAAACTAATTCTTATTTTTTATACGTGGACCAAGGGACCACACCACTAATGGGAAAGACTATGTTCCCATCAGGTTATGCATACCACCAGTCACACTCGTATCCACTGGGCATAGCGTTGTTAGTCAGAAAGGATACTACTTCCCAGAAAAGTCATGGGAGTAGAGTGGCTGGGGTATTTCACCAGCTATACTGAAACCCACTTTACTTCCTGCAATTTTTGTTGTCTCACAGTTATGGCAAGACGATGCTGTTATTCCAGCTTCATTCATGTGCCTCAAATTTGGGCTGGATACTAGTGCGTGCTGGTGCTCAGGTGGAATTACTTTGGAACAAACACAGAAACATGTGTCATGTTTCTCATAAATTTCAAGCAAATATTTGTTTGTCCTTAAAATACAGTAGCCCCTCCTCAGATCAGTTCAACAGTGAATTAGCTGCTATTAAGATGCTGGGCAACTTTCTGCTGCTTATGTTGAATTCTGTGTTTCTAAATATACTAATATAAAGGGTTTACAGTCAGTATCCCAAGAGCCTGTATAACTTACCGTATTGTGTATGCATCCTCCCTAACAAACAAATCAGATGCATAACATTAGGCTGCCTGATTACCCTCACTTCCTCAAATATTCAGTGAGAATTTATGGATATTCAGTTATTTTTTAAGATAGTAATGCATGCTTCTTTGCAGTGAACAATTGCTGGAGGATTTTTTTTTCATTGTGAATAGTTAACAATAAAAAGTTCTAAATGGAGTATATGTTACTGTTTTAAAAGAACATTTGCCTATAATAGGTAAATAATATTTATTATATCTGCTTCTATTTTGAGATCAAGAAGTGCCAAACTTTTAATAAAAGAATCCACATAGCTTGTGTATTATGCAATATAAGATGCTAACCAATTTGAGTGTTCTGTTAATACATTATGATATAAATAAAATTGCAGGAGGCTTGAACTGAATATTATCTTTTGAACACTAATTGGGGAAAAAAATTGGATTAATTTGTTTTATAGCAATGTTTATTAGCTGAGTTCTAAATAATGGCGTATTTAACCAGATCTAGCTTGCTAGGTTCTAGTTGTAGGGTTTTTTGTTAGTTTTTTTGATGAGGTAAATCAATAAAATAAAAAAATATCTGACAAAAGGAACTCTGATAGCTTTTAGTATTATCTATTAATTCTAAATTAAGCGTTTGTGCATGCTTATCACTGTGGCTCTGTTTTGGCATGGGTAGTTCCAATTTGTAGTTAACAGAAATCTTTCTGTCAACTTGGTTTTTCTTACCATTTCTTTTCACAACACCTAAACCTAGTGCTGTAACTATGGATGATGATCTAGGGACTGCAGGAGTTAGACAAGTCACAGCAGAGGTTTGTAACTTCTTTTAATTTGCTAATCCATGCATGGAACAACATTTCCAGCATTACCCAGAGATTAAGCCCCAGGGCCAAGGGCAGGGCCTCAATTTTAGTTTGCTAGTGATAGGCATACTGTGATTAGAACTAGGTCTCTGCTGTGGACAATGCCAAGCCTTTTCAATTTAGATTTCAATAACGGTAGCAAAATATTAAACATGGAGAACACGAATTAAAAAAAAACAACAAACCACCACCCTGTCTTTGCATTCAGTCATTTCCCTGGTTAAAGTATATGGTGTAATATTGGACATAAAAAATTGTTACTTTTTTCAGAAATAGAAAGAAATATAAAAGAGTACAGTATGTTAATTTTATGCAAAATATTTATTTCTGATGATGTGATTATTAATGAGCAAAGAACAAAAAACATAATGATTTTTGTGTAGATAATTGCATTAATGTTTAACAATGTAATAAGTAGCACACTTCAATACAATATTTTAATAGATTTTTGTTTACTCTGATTAACTGGTAATTCGTTCACATGAAGTTGGCTGTTTTTAAAGTAGGTCACAGGAAAGGTAGCCACTTTAGTTGTTGATAGTAACTTTATGAGAGTGGAAAGATTTTGGAGCCGTAGATTCAAAATGTAACAATATTTTTTTATAATAAATAGACACTGGTTTATTATAATACATCACAAAATCTGTCAAAACAGGAGATAACATACCTGGTAGCATTCAGGTTTTTTTAATTACCTTCAATTTTCAATATATATATTTATATTTTTAGAGATATATATACACACACGCGCAGATTTTTCTTTTGTAAGGTTGTTGAAGATCAGCTTAACGAGTCCAAGAAGTCTTGAATACTCACTATTCTGGAGAAATCCTGCATCTTGGGACAGAAGAGTGAAAGGAGGAACACATTGGCTGCCTTACTAAAGAGATGCTTCTCTTTAAGAGGAAGGTCCTAGTCCTGCGCGTTATGTGTACCTATGACTTCCATTACCTTTGCTATGAGTACTGTACATAGGAAGCTTGCAGAATCTGCCAGGATGTAGACTTCCTATTAGAGTTACCTAGGCATAACTCCTGTAGCTAAGTAGAGGTAGGTATGAGATACCTTTGCTGTAGCTCTCTCCTTTGTGGAGCCTTGCCTTTGCTATGGGCTCTTCTGTTACTCATTCACATCCGAAGAAATATATGGCATTAAGCTCATGTGTGTGTTTGGTTTGTTTCCTGTCCTTTGAGTCTGGGAACAGTGATTGCGGTTTTCCTTGTGAACATCTTTAACTTCTTTGGGATGATTGTCCTTATTAGGTACCAAAGGAGTAGAGGCTCATGGCGAGTGGTACCATGGCTCCAAACTGCATAGTATCACTGCTTAGCCAACAGTACACTGAAGAATGGCAGTTCAGAAAGGGTGTCCTGGAAGCTGTAAATCTCAATCCTTTGTCCATTCAGATTCTTTTTTAGGTTCCCTATGATGTTATAAGATAAAGCACATAAAATTGTGCAGTTACGATTTTCATGAAGCATAATGCAAAAGGATGTTTTTCATTATATTTTTCAATAATTGGTAGTATTTTTCATTGCAGATATAACCCAGTCTTTAACAGGCCTCTGATTTTGTGGTTAGTGTTATCTTAGGGGATAGAAAATGTAAGGTAATCACACACTGCATTTGTTTCTTAGTCCTTGGCATCCATATACATGCTAGTGCATGCTGCAGTTATCATCTCTATATCTATTTTTAAGGAGCCTAAAGTAAATACTTCAAGTTCAAAAAAACCTCAGTGTTTATTTATGGACATTAGCTTTTTCCCTATGACTGTCTCAGTATTTTGGGAATGGAATAATATTAAACAGTGAAGTAACCCTCGAGTGTTCAAAGGAAGATTTATTTAAATAGCTTCTCGTCATGCTAACTGAAGAGAGTTTCATGCTGGTTTGTTGCATTAGTTTGGTATTAAAACCCTTCTGACAACTTCATAATGATTGTGAAGTCATACCTATAATAAATAAGTTTTAGGTCAGACTCAGTTGCGACCACAATAAAACTTGCTTCCTTGCCTTTTAATGTTTGAAAGGTAGTAGCATGATATGTGTGTGGTCTGAGTTTTTTGCAGACGTGATCTGCATTTAATCTGGGAAAATTAATTCCCTAAGCTGCTGGCAGGCAGCATGTACTTGTTAATTATTCAGGTGGATGACAAATGCAGAGCAGAGGTTCTCGCAAAGACAAAGTTTGTATGATGCATGTTTAGTAACTGATAGGCTTGACATTCTGTGGTGTCTTATTCAGTGCTAATCCTAATAAGCTGCCTGATGAGATGAACGCCTATCCTCCTGTCCTTTAGAGAGAGAAAACAGAGATCTGAAAGAACTTCATTATAGCAATAAATCCCATACTTTCCCTTATTCCTGGTGAAAAGAGATTGTGTCCAGATGAATAAAGCACACACAGAGAAAAAAGAATAGTAGTGTGATAGAGAGTATGGAAATGAACAGAAAACTGTATTACAAATACCTCCACTGTAAAAGTAGCTGTAGTTTAACTTTATCGGTAGGCCAGGTTTCTGCAGTTTAATGCTCTTCAAATTCTTTGGCTTTGACCTACAAGTGATATGAACTTATGGATGTATGATTTTGCCAAGACTTGCAAACTGCCAGGGAAGTAACTTGAAAACATTGTATTTTCTGTAGTCATTGTTTTCCTTCTCTCTGTTTTTTGGTGGTGGAGTATGCTGTGAGTATTCTGTCAATCAATTGACCGGACAATGGTGAGGGCCAAAGTTACCCATGGACACTGCAAGCATTAATAACAGAGAGGCTGCCAGTGCAAGTGGGTCCTGGATTTTACCAAATGCTTTTATTCTTAGTTGATTTCTCATGGTTTCTTTCACTCTTTCTGTATTTTTATTACAGTAGGAAGAATAAGAAGAGATTTAACTGCCTCACTGCAGCGCAGAGCGCCCGACACCAATCCTGAGTGACATTTCTTAAGTTATTCTAGGGCATAATGACCAAAGGTGCATCTTTTGTCTGTTCACAGCTCTCTTCCATAGGACAGGCTTTTCTTGTGGCTAACTGGAAGAATAAAAGATGAGCTTTTTGAGCTGGAATTTTTGTATAAACTATAGGCACAAGAAATTAAAACTGTAACTTTTTGTACAAAAGGAAAATTTCTGCTATATCACTTGTTTGTTTTTTTTTGCTAAATTTGGGGTACATGGATGTTGATGAAGCATTCATATGTTTTATACTTCTGTGAAACTTAAATCTGTCTTGTCTTTTCAACTGCATTTAAAGATATCCTCTAGCTCAAATGAATGTGAGGCTGGAAGAGAAAAGTCACTAGATTTATGTCAAGGTGGCAGTGCTTTAGCTTGTCTCACAATCTTCCCTCTTCTCTGTGTGTGTCTGTGGTGGAGGGAGAGTGGGGACAGCATAATGGGATGCTGTAGGTCCAGGTTCTGGTACATTGACAGAGGCCTCTGATAAAAACAGAGTTGTTCCTGCTTTCCAGACTTTCCTGAAGTATGGTGGATACCTAATAGCAATCAGAGAACAACATTTAAATATTTTGAGAGAAATACTTTCTGGCTCGTGAAGGTTAAAGAATTACAGTAGCATAATGCACTTGTTTATCTTTACAAAACACGTGGTGCATTGAATCCTAGCTCTGAGCAATCCTCCTGTCTTGAGGTGAAGGAAAATGTTAACTTATTTTATAAGCTAGCAGAGTCCTGGGCCTCTCCAGATTAGAGGCTTTCTATCAAATGAAATTGTAGCTAATAGTTGAAGCTAGTTTTCTGATGCTAACTGTGAAATTCAGCTGAAATCACCAAACTCATCTCCATAAGATTTTAAGAGCTGGTTGAAATTGGAGTGTAGCAGGAAATGGCTTTTGTTTGTTCCACCAATTTATCCATGCTCTTTTCTTCTTCTCTTGCACAAATTGTTGGGCATGGTGGTTTCAGTTCTGAGACCACCAAACTCACTTCTGCAAAGATTTAAGGTTTGGCTGAAATCAGAGCATATAGGGATAAGGCTTTCATTTGTTCCACTAATTTACGTATCCCCTTTCCCTTTTTCTTGTGCAAATTGTTGGGCATGGTGATTTCATTGCTGAGACTTAATTTTACGTAGCAGAAAAATGCATTATGTACTGTGTAAGTAATTGGCATCTGCAAAGTAATTTCATAAGGTACTTGATACATAATAGCATGTACTGAGCTATTCATAACAGAAAAAAGTTATTTTAGACAGTTTAGCCCCTATGGTTATGCTCATATTCCAAAGGATAGCCCTTCCTCTTTGTGTCATTATCTCTTGCCTTTAGATTTGCAAATGAAAATAACATTGCATGTATTTAAATTAGAAATAAATAGGAGAAATTGTAAGGAAAATTACAAACTGTCGTCTGCATTTTGGTGAGTATGCGCAGCAACTGTGACTTGTTCTTTGAACAAAAGCACAACCCTGGTCACAATTCATTAGTATAAAGAATTCCTACTATACTCAAGCAACCCTTGAATATATTGTATGCTAGCAAAACCTCATTAAACTGTCATATACACACTTCGATAAACTTTACAAAATATAATTTTTTAAGAATGCCCCATTAAACTGTCATGTACTTTTTCTGCATTTCCTTTGCTATTGTTGCTTGATTACCAAGATATTTGTATGCTAATTGAAGCTTTATTCCTTCTAATCGGCCTTCTTCCCTCAGTCATTTAGGGCAGAATCTGAGATGTGTAATAGAAGAAAAGATTTATCTTGGTTTCTCTGAGGAAACTGTTCTTATCTGTGAGCTTCCAGAAGAGCTTCTAAACAGCATATCCATCTGACCTACTGTTTTCAGAGATGCACGAATATTACCCATAGGAAATACTTCTTCCCCAAATAGATGCACGAATCTGTGGCTGTATACTATTTGCACCTTCTTACCAGGATCAGATGCAGTGGCAGTGGAATGTCCCATGCCCTGTCGTTACCTCCCTTTCTATGTTTGCACTCGCAGCTTCTTATCAGATTAAATTTTTTGGCAGTATTTTTGTTACGGGTATTCTAACATCTTAAGCTGTTCTTTTGAAAAAGCAGTACTTTGGGACAGTGTTTTATCCAATTCCTGGTTGCATCTTAAAATTGTGTTTGACTCTAGGGGGTTAATTCTTGGCCTCTTTTTCCCTTTGCCAGTGGCATGATTATGTTGCTGGTGGTCTGAAGTTTTAGGTGGGGAAAAAATGAGTGTGGGAAAAGACAAAAGAAGTAAAAAGTTGATAATTTCTTCCTGCTCTTCTGATGTTTAAACCGTGCACATGGTAGAGTTTCTTTTGCAGGCCATTCTGGGTAGGAGCATACCTGATCAGTTTTGCCTGACAGGAGAGGTATGCAACAGAACTGAATTGGAGCTTGTGTTGCTGCTTTGACTCTTTGTTCCTTGACCTGGAACAAAAATAGTTTGAAGAAAGCAGCATTGCTCTGTCCACAAATGAAATGAAAGTAGAGCCCTATGTAAAGGAACACCCTACCTATTGCTCTACCAGCCCTGACTTTGATTGCAGAACGGAGCTGATTCTCTACCTCTTCTGCTTTTCATGCTGTGGCTCTTGCCAAAGCTAGGGAATGAAACTGGTGCCTACAGAGTTAGTTTTAGAAGTGAGGCAAGGCTTGGGGGACAGCTGTCCTAAAGGGGCATGCATTAATAAATTTAAGACATGAACACGCATTTCCCTCTCACCTTCCTGAAACACAGCTGTGGTGAGAATCTTCAGTGCCTTGTTCCCCTACTCCTCTCAGCAGTGTACAGTGTCAAAGATCAGAACTGAGGCGAATGGACCATAAATGTGACTTGGACTTGTGGGGCACGCAGTTGTAGGCACATATCGTTCCCAAGAGATTCCTACTTCCTTTGCACAGGAATACTAGCAGACTAGAGCCAGAACACAGCCAAGCCAGCAGAAAAAAAAAAGGGGGGGGGAAAAAAACCCCCAACCCTAAAACCAAAACGCGAACAAATCTGACCACACACTTTTGCCTTAGTGTGCATATAACTGTAAAACTATGCTTAAGATATCAATGTCTGTGTAAACAAGAACATCTCTGTGCCAATGGGTTTACATCTCTCCCCAGACTGCTTGAAAGAGAACAACAGAAAGAGAGTCTTTGTTGCACACAAGAAATGGAGGAAATACCCAGCTGTTGTCACAAATTAGTGCTGTTGGTTATCATGACTTAATGACTGAGTTTTCTTCTCCAGTTACCACTACAGAATCGTAACGCCCATGTCATCACTCCCAGCTATTGTGACAGCTCAAGGTGTGGTTGGAAGGGAATCCCGGAAAGAAATCAGCAGATGATAAAGAGCTTCTTAGCCATTTTCTAATTTTACTTGTGTCAAACCTTCACTCAAAGTTTATAAAGCTAGAAGTTCCTCATCGTGTAACTCAAGCCTCTGTCACTACTGAAGTTAAGCACGTCTGTTCTACCACGGAATCAGCATTTCTTTACTGAGAGACCTTTACTGAACAGATTTGTCTTTTCACTCTGCTGGTGGTTACCACCTTTCCGGTTTAGGTAAACAGAAATGCAGCCACCTTGCCCCTCTTATGAGGGCCCTGAAAACAATACGGTAGCAAGAAAACCCAAAGACTTATTATCATTCTAACAGCCTCCGCTTGTTTTTCAAAAACTTCTCGCCAGCAGTGGCTCCTGTCAGGCTACACACTTCATGAGCTTTCTCCTGGGAAAAGTGGAAAGAATCAAGATTCAAATCCATTTCAAGCAAGGAGAGCAAGCTCTGAAATCAGATAGTCAATTGGATCAGTTCTGAACTGTTGCAGTCAGATATTGAAAATATTTTAATAGTAAATTCAGATCCCACAGCAAGGAGTAAAAATCATGCGGTGCGCAAAAATAGTTCATGAAGTAAGGGAAAGTAAGTTTTTGCAGGTGTTGGACAGAATGAGTGAGGTAAACACTGCGGTGGTACCAAATGTCTTTGGGTATGTCAGCCGTTCTTCCTGGGGTAGCAGAGGGGAAGGATTTCAATACAGGAGCATGTAGAATATCAGTAACTTTGAGTCATTGAGACTGACAGACTTTTTCTAGAACTGCTACTTTATTAACATGGAAAGGAATTTCAAGAATAGCTCCTGCTTTCAGCTACCCTATATGGCCGTATATGAAATTAAGATCAATATAGCTCAGCCTATTCTGACTGTGAAGGGGTTGGAGGTGAGCAGGGCAAGGCTCTGCTCGTGGCTTCCAAATAAGCTTGGGAAAAAGAAAAATTCCTGTCTTCAGAAGAATATAGTTTACTATTTTCAGAAAAACTTTGGATTTTGTGGATGGACGGGACTCTTTTTCTTCTGCTGACTTTGATCACAAGTATTCTTTAATACTCCTGTGCTGTGTGTCTTGGAATTATGATAGCAGTAGTGGCTTTGAGGAAAGAAGAAAAGCACTTACGTCTTTCTAGCTAATCATTTTGATCAGGGTTCTATACAAATGGAAAGTCTAAACGAATAAAGAACAATAGAGTTTCTTGGATTTACAAAGACAGAGCCATATGGTGCGAAAACAACCAAATAATAATAGAGGAGTTATGCATGATATCACCTTGAAGATGGTCTTGTCTAAGATTACTGTTAGCAATGTTTGGGAGGACCATGAGGATAAACAGTATCAGAAAAACAAACCCCCCCCCAATTCTTTTTTTTGGAGTCTGTTTTGAGGAAGTGTTATTCTATACATCCATTTATGATCTAGATGCCATGCAATAGCTACCCAGTAATTTTAGCTTGTTTTTCCATACACTGCCCAGTCTTGTTTATGATCTAGGTATAACTGCACATTATGTGATTCTGCTCCACGTGTAACAAATTAAGTAAACCAGGGCTGTTCTTTCATTGTGTCTCTCAGCTCCTTTTCATTCTGAAGATTTCTTGCTCTCCTCAGATTAATGGCTTGATAGCAGACAGAAGGGTTATGGCTGTGATTCACTATTATCTCTGAGATCTGGTCTTATTGCTAGGAAACCTCTGTTGGCTATGACAGGCAAATGTGTGAGTTCTTTCAAAGCAACTGTTGAGAATAGGCTTGGTCCCACTCAGGAAGTTCTCCTGTATAAATCAAAGTGCGCTTTCTATCTCAGTACACACAGAGTGGGGAAAAACACCAGAAAGATTCATAGGGCTTAAGTTTGCTTCAAGTAATAGCTGCAGTGCTCACAAGTATCTCATTCACTTCAAATAAATTTGGGTAGAGAAAAAGGAGTGTAAGATCTTTCCCCCCCCCAGATCCTCTTTACTGATATGTAAGCTTTCAGCATTTATTAGGCCATAATTCTCATGTCACAGACTTCTGGCTATGAAATGTCCTTTGATTTTTCCAAGTCTTTTGTCATATTCACATGCATACTCCCCAATACTCCCAATATGTCCAGTTCTGATTGCTGCTTCTGCCAAAAGCAAGCCTGCGTGATCTTAGCATTAAACCTATGTGCAGATTAAGTCAGTCAATTTCTAACGTGGCTGTATAGATTCTTTAATGCAGCCCAGGACACCATTTGCTGCCTTTGGTGCAAGAGCATATTGCTGGCTCATGTTTAACTTAGTGTCCACCAGGACCCCTATGTCCTTTGCTGCCAAGCTGCTTTTCAGCTGTGTGACTCCCAGTATGATACTGGTACAGAACTTTGCACTTTTTGTTGAACTTAATGAGGATCCTGTCAGCCCATTTCTCCAGCCTGTCGAGGTCCCTCTGGATAGCAGCATGATGCTCTGGCATATCCACTGCTCCTCCTAGTTGTGAGGACCTTCATCAGCACGCTTGCTGAGGGTGCACTCTGTCCCATCCTCCAGGTCATTAATGAAGATGTTAAACATCTTTTGTTCCTTGCCTATTGTATTGGCCATGTATGCTTTACCTTTGAGTCGTTTCTCTTTAACCTGTTGAATCTCTCTGATCAGTTGAATCAAGTTCAAACTTATCATCTCAGTTCTCCATCCCTGTGCCTACCTGCTCTCATTGCAGTGCTGCTTTCCCTCCTGCTCTTGGCGCAAGCTAAGAATGCTTCCTTGTCTGCTCACACAAACACCTCTTGCATGAGGAATTCAGTTCAATGAGTAAGTGCCAAAAAGAGCTGGCACACAGCTTGGATACGGTGATTTACTGACATCTCAGAAAATTGTTGCTGTCGTGGGTAATAGACTGGTGGTGTTTATAACAGTCAAACATGCCTGATAAGGTTTCTGTAATAACTGGAAAGAGCGTGATTAACCTTACCAGAGAAATTATGCTGTAGTGAGCAAGTCTTCTGTCTCTGAGCTGGCTCGTGCTAGAGGCGACCACCACAAACAGCATTCTTCTTGAAGCAATCTCAGAAACTCACCTCTTGAAACTTATCCTCAGGGTTCCTTTTTGGAACCAACAGACATTAAGTATGTTTTTCCATGAAATATTGCAGCTATTTAGGCCTTCCAAGAATTGCATGAGTTGACGTGTGTGACTACCTGATATCAGTCCTTTGGCCATATTTCTTTTCTGTTCCTTGCCCTTCGGACCCGTGGTCAGCTATACTCGGGACATAGACATTCATGCTTCAGTACCATTATCTCAGAGTTGTGTGCACACAATGATAGAAACAATAATGACTGCAGCTTGTATTTCTGCAAGAACATTGAGGTAATAAAGTTCCCTGCTTCGGGGCAGGAGCAAGTGTCAGAAGTGAGACTGCTTCCATTGAGGTACCATTAATCCCATTTAGTTGAACATAAGTACCAGGGCTTTCTGTGGGGTGGAGTGTTGTTGTTGAGGGTTTTTTTGGTCTTTGAGGGTGGGGGAAAGGAATTCAAACACCTGCAGCATTAGTCCTTTTGGGGACAATTGCCAAAGTATAGAGTGAAGGCAGACATGAAAATAAACCTATCAGTGCTGCTACGTTCTGATGGCATTCTGGTTACTTTATCAGTGTAATGAATTTACCAGGGAACTGAGTCTTCCCTTGACTTGTATCTTTTTGATTTTGGATTCTGCTTTCTAAAGGGTGCAACTTCACACATGCTGTTTATTTCTGCATGTCAAAAAAATTGTGATTAAAATTCTGAATGGTCACAAATACAGGAATTGTCACCACATAAACATTTAATTGTGTTGGGGAGGAGCGAGTATGCAGGATGTTATTTTTTTGATGCGTATTTTATACAGAAGCTCTTTGCCTTCAGAAAAAACTTCAAAGGCAGCCAGGCACAAAATGCATTTTTTTTTTTCTGCAGCAATACCGTAAAAGCAGGGAGAAAGTAGGGATGAGATAGGTCTGGGATTTCTTCTTTGCCAATGAAGGATATTGATGGCTTTTATGTAAGTCTCATGCCACGTGAGTTGGGCAGCCCTAGGTGGTCAGGCAAAGCAGCAGGCAGTACAGGAGGATGCAGGACTTTCCAGAACAGTGGCAGGTTTGTGTTGTGGCAGTGCAAGTCTAGCACACAAAACAACAATCGTGTCATAAAAGCAGGCTATGAGAGAATATCTTTTCTTTGTGGTAAATTAAGGATATCATCAAGTTTCACAAAACAGTGAAAATGAGAGGCATGTAGATGAGGGCACGTAGCAACCACTGAGGCAGGCAAGGAGTAGAAGTGTTAAAGAAAGAACTGGTAGCAAAGTAATAAGATATTGAAAACCTGAGAGAGAGATAGTATTTGAACAGTACTTAGTGTTGAATATGAGATCCAGTCTAAATTATTTTAAGGTTATGAAATTCTTCAAGGGTAAGAAACTTTTCTTGTAAATACCCTTTCCTTAGTAAAGAGTGTTTCTTTACAAGACGACAATTTTTTGTCAGCTGTTGTAACACCAATTAGGATAGTGACCTTTAAACCAAAACTAGATAGTTCCAACAAAGAATATCTAGAATGAATAGTAAAAAACAGTTTTTCCTTGCTTGTCAGGAAAAGGAAACCTCAGTGTAGAGAAACACTTTATCCCTTTGACTTATGTTTAGATTACGCTGTTTTATAAAGTGCTCAAAATCAAAGTTTCAAGAATGAACTTTGATGAGGAGTTGTTTGGGAGCTGGCAGTGACGCGTTCCCTCTCTGAGCTGGTCAGAGCAGCGGCCATGATTCAGACCTGCAGGTCCCACCCTGCTGACCAGACACCTCCATGGTCTCGAGCCAGCAAGTGGCCTGGAAGGCTATCAGATGTGAGACATCTTGGATTCTTTGCTAAACAGCCTGTCTGTTGGTCCTCTTACAGGATCTCCTGTGCTATCTTGCAGGCAGTTCCTCTGAAGGGTGTATTTGATTTTGTGTCTGTTGTTTGAGAAGTGACTTCATTTCAGTTCCAGAATGCCGTCAAAGCAAAATGCTTCCAGGTGGCATCCAAACATGGCTTAACTCTAAGTGCAGCGAGTGGTCTGACTGCTCTTGTGAGACTCGGAAGTTTCTCATCTGCCTAGCCATATTACAGTGTGCATACTTCCAATTTTACCACAATGGAATATTTTCCAGCTGGTGTTCAAAAATACTTGCTTCACCTTCTATAGGCCACATTTGCCCTGTCAAACATGTGTTTGATTCTTCTGTTGTCACTTATGTTGGGATATATGTTCAGAAAATGGATGAAAAGAATGCACATTGTTGCAAAAACTCTTTTTTAATCCACTTTTCCTTGTCTGTATCTTTTTAACAGAGATCTGTAGGAGCAAAAAATGCTGTTTGTGATGTAAGGAAGTAACGTGTTACATTGTTTCTTTGTGAATTTTATTTTTTAAAAAAACAGGTTTTATTTCATGTTAGCTATCTCTTTTCCCTTTCTGGGCAGAATGTGTTGGTTTGGATGTTAACTTGACTGCTTTTGGTCTGAATATGCTCACAAATTTTTCAGTAAACTGCAAGCTTGGAAATATAAACATGAAATAATTAAATCTTCTACTTGTTAAGCTTGGAAGTCATTGTGTGTGTGAAGTATATAGAGTTTTAATAATAGAATATATTGTGTGAAACCTGTTCATTTTAATTGCAAGTGGATTTATTATCACAGTGTCTATATTTGACTGTGCAAAACAGTGGAGATATTTGTATATATTATAGTCAAAGTCCTTTTCCCTCAGAAAGAGACAAACAAGCGAACAACAGAAACCACCTCTGTAATCTTTTCAAGCAGATCTAGCAGGATAAAGTACTCCTGCCACTGTTCTTTTTCTAGTACTGAAAATTGAATTGGGTATGCTAATTTGACATTACTTTTGTAAGTCATAGTTAAGAAATTTTGCTGAGATGCTGAAGCTGAATTTCACTTATCACAGCCTGTACTGTATGCCTGTTTATAAGTGCTGTTCAATATATGTAGTGAGGCAACTTTCATCACTAAATACACAACACTAAACAATACTAGGTTTCAGATTTCTATCAAGGAAAATAGGGTGAGCTCACAAAAGGATTTCTTCACATAATACAGAAAAGCTGAATGAATTGCCAAATCATAGATGTGACCATAACCTCTTTTTATTCTAAAAAAGTCTTGTTTCTTGAATAACAAAGACTTTTGTAAAGTTAAAAGATTGTCATAGGTAAGCCATAAAAATAAGAAGTCACTGTGTTGTCTCCCAGCTACATTATATTTGTGCTAATTTCAAGTTCAAGTCATCGAGGAGTTCAAAAGAGAGTGACATATTTAATTTCATTTTGACTTGAACAACACTTACAAACGCAACCTTTTGGTTCTTTTCCAAAACTATACTACAATACAGGGCTGTTGCTTTTACAGTTTGGGGGAATGCTAGATAGTAACTAGGTACATTACCAGGCTTGGCGAGAGCTTATTTTCATTAGCTTTCAGTTATTAGACAAGTTGTAAATTGCTACCATTGACAATATGCTAATAAAGTAGTCATATATGAGGCATCTTTTGTTTAGATGAATGTCTATCAGAACCCACTCTGGAAATTACAAAGTAGATGAGAGAGGTTGCTTTTAGATATAATTTGATAAAAATATAACATAGTAATAAGTATTGATTACCTAATCTAATTTTTATTCATTAAAACCTTTAAAAAGTAGTTCATTAGAGGGTCAGATTGTTCTTTTGTGTAGAAATCCTTGATCGGTGGTAAGAACCTTCCTGAAGCATCCTTCAGAGACTTTTTGCAGTTTGTTTGCACCAGGAACCATTCAAATCATTCCACACTTTTTTCGCCTTATCCACCCAAGCCTCGCTTCTTGTTGACAGAGATTTGTAGCATTTATTCTGCTGCTTGGATGACTGATACGTTCTTAAATTCCCTGGCAGCAAGCCCTACAGAAGGCCAGGTTGGCAGTGTGTTACTGGCTATACAGTGTTACTGGCTCAATCAGTGTTTCTTATTTCACCAAGCTATTTAGGTAAAGAGGAAAATCTGTGTACTGACTGGATCTGCAGGAAACACCCAAGGATGTGACCATTAACAGATAGGCCTAATTGGTATCTACAAAATGTAGTGCTGCCCATTCCTCTTCCCAGAAGTTTAGTCACCTTAGCTTCAGATGAATACAAATATTAGAAGGGAAACATATCCAGCATTTTCCATGATTTGCAATGGTGTGTCTTTTTTTTTTTTTTGACCGCATCTTTCGGTTCACAATTTAGGAAACTTTCTCTTTCAGTGGACTTTGGCCACAAAAACAGTTAAGCCTCTGATTTAGTACATTAACCCATTTTCTACTTGGCTTAATACTGAATTGACTAGACAAGAGCAACTGCACGATTGTGGTTAAACAGGAAAAAAAATATTTTA